>Ga0247727_10015833_pt1 | contig 12286 bp, 10 predicted proteins | sample WisWelCaveWW1625_FD_202498 | JGI IMG/M metagenome (GOLD analysis project Ga0247727, IMG submission 202498) | Biofilm microbial communities from Wishing Well Cave, Virginia, United States - WW16-25 | ecosystem: Environmental > Aquatic > Deep subsurface > Groundwater > Cave microbial mat | place... | reverse complement strand
CCGAGAAGCGCCGGGATCGCCTCGGACGGGCGACGCAAACCTTCTACGACGCCCTGCGTCGCGCGGTCGCGACGCGCGACGCTGCCGGCCAGACGACGCAGTACCAATACGGGGGCGCGGGCTGCCCTCCTGCGGCTCAGGCGGCGACAAGCTCACGAAACTCGTCGACCCGAACGGCAACGCGACCACTTGGGACTACGACGTCCAGGGCCGTGTGACCCAGGAGACGCGCGCGGATGGCAGCCACGAGAACTACGTCTACGAGACGACCTCGAGCCGCCTGAAGCAGAAGACCGACCGCAAGAACGTCACGACCACGTTCAGCTACTTCCTGGACGGCAAGCTGAAGCAGAAGACCTACTCCGACACCACCCCGCTCGTGAGCTACACCTACAGCTCGGTCACCGGGCTGATGCTCACGGCCGCCAACGGCACCGACACGCTCACCTGGACCTACGACGCCCTGGACCGCGTGGCGACCGAAGCCAGCACGAAGAACGCCTCGACGGTGGGTTACAGCTACGACGATGTCGGCAATCGCACGCTGCTGACCCTGAACGGGGCGACTCACGTCAGCTACGGCTACGACCAGCAGAGCCGCCTCACCGGCATCACGCGCGCCTCGAACACGATCAGCTTCGGCTACGACACCCCCTCCCGCCGCACCTCGATGACCTACCCAAACGGTGTGGTGACTACGTACGGATACGACACGGAGTCGCGCCTCACGTCGCTCGGCGCGAGCCTGAGCGGCACGCCAATCACGAGCTTCGCCTATGTGCTGGACGCCGTCGGCAACCGGACACGCAAGACCACCCTCGACTGGGCCGAGGACTACAAGTACGATGACGCATATCGCCTCCTGTCGGCAGACCGCTCCGCAGGGACGCCGACCCGGTGGCGCTTCGCCTACGATCCCGCCGGCAGCCGCACGGGGGACCAGACCGACGACACGGCCATGGGCGCGAGCTTCAACAACCTGAACGAGCTCCTCACGCGACAGCCGGGAGGCGTGCTCGCCTTCCGTGGCACCACGAACGAACCCGCTTCCGTCACCGTGGCCGCCAAGCCCGCGCAGACTACGGCGACCAACACGTTCAGCGCCCAAACGCCTGTCGGCGCCGGCACGACGGACGTGGCAGTAGCCGCAACGGATCCCGCAGGCAACCTGCGCACGAACACGTATCGGGTCACGGAGTCAGGCGCGGGAGCCACGTACACGTACGACCCAAGTGGAAACCTCACCCAAAAGGTCGACGGCGCCGGCACTTGGGCCTACGAGTGGAATGCGGAGAACCAGCTCGTTCGGATCCTGTTCGCCGGCAGCGAGATGGTGCGCTTCGCCTACGACCCCTTGGGGAGACGCGTCGAGATCGTCCATAGCGCCGTTGGTAACTCGCTGCCTGACCTGATGGTTTACGACGGTGAAGATATCCTTCGGATCACCTCGGGTACTACCTTCAGCGGGCCAGTGCCCAAGCTTTTCGTCCATGGGCCCGGGATCGACGAGCCGCTCGCCGAGGAGAACCAATCCGGGGCGCTCACCTATTACCACGCCGACGGGCTCGGGAGCATCGCGAAGGTGACCAACGCCGCGGGCGCGGTCGTACTCACGCGCCAGTACGATGCCTGGGGGAATCTCGAGATCGGCGCCAGTGAGCCCGGTTACGCCTTCACCGGAAGGGAGTGGCATGGGGATTGGCCCGTCGGTCTCTACTACTACAGAGCCAGATACTACGATCCCAAGATCGGACGCTTCATGTCTCAAGACCCCATCGGCTTCCTCGGCGATGACGTGAACCTCTACGCCTACGTGTGGAACAACCCCGTGAACTGGTCGGACCCGTCGGGCTTGAAGGGCAGAAGGCAAACAGCGCGGGCCGTCGCGATCAAGACACTTCGAGAACTGATGAAGGATCCCGACACGCAACGGAACGAGCAGTGCTTCTCGGTCTGCGAGAAGGCAGGCCAAGACCCCTTTGCTACCAGGACAACATACGGGACGGCAGACGATTGCCCAATAACGTTCTGCCCCACCGGCTCCACCATGAGGGCGTTCTGCCACGTGCATCCTTGGGTAGGCGGCTACCCGGGCCACTCGCCCCGGGAGACTGATGGTGGGGACTTCTATTGGCCCGACAAGTTTGGCGTACCGAGCTATGTGGGCCAAGGCGGAAACGTGTGGGAATACGATCCCAATGCGCGCAAAGAGGCCAAAGTCTGCTGCCAGAAATGAGCGGGTGATCTGATGAGGTTGTACGTGGTGCTCCGCACTGTGGGTCTGGCCTTGCTGGCTGTCCTTACGCCGCCGCCGAGAGGTACCGCCGAAGCGGGCGGTGCGTGCGCGACAATTTCGAGCGGCGCCCAGTTAGCCCTTGTGCGTAGCGTTGAGGCTTTGCTCGGCGCGCACGGCGCCGCGTTGAACGACTGGCGAGGACAGCCCGTGCAGCTGCAGGGCACCCCCGCATGTCTGAATGATGTCCTGGCTGACTTCGATGGTACCGGCACGCCGGACGTCGTCGCTCTTTATCGTGTGGGTGACGTGGTCGACTACACGCTACTCCTCTCCGCGTTTCAATCGGGCGGCGAGTGGAGAGCTAGCGTGGTCGAGATCGTGCCCGGAGCACAGGCACTTTCGGTGCTGCCCCCTGGTGAGTACACAAGGAACCCGGCGCTCACGAGAGAACTCCGCCCCGCTGAGAAAGGAGTTCTTACGAGTAGCCGACCAGGAGTAGCGATCAGCCTGCGAGCGACATCCTGTCTCGCGTTCTTCCTTGGTGGTCATCGCTGGGTCTTCACAGAGAGGAGCTGTCAGTAGCCCTCGGCTGCGCGCGTAGCGTGAGCTGCAACGATGGCTGGGCGCGGAGCGCGCACGCCCGCGTCCTTTCACGCGCGGTGCAGGACGGCGAGACGGTGAGCACCGCGCGCGCCAGGCCGCGGCCGTGCGCTCTGGCTCCGGCAGAGGAGGCCGCCATGTCGTGCGAGCTCGTGAGGGATGGAAGCTCGCCCGACATCGCGGCGGCGCTCCTGAGGGTCCGGCTCCGGCGCGACGGCCTTCGGATCGTCGGCTCCTGCTCGTAACCGAGCGCTTCCGTTCAACCGGCGATGCAGCAGACAAGGCCGGCGCGAGCGATGGAGCCTTGCAGCTGATCGCACGATTGAACTGAGGCGCTCGACGGCTTGTGGCGGTCGGCCTTGTGGCTACGGCGCGCCTCCGCCGGACCAACGGCCCCGCGCCTTTACGGGCGCCGTCACTCCGCCCGCAGGGTGGCGAGGACGCGGGCGGGCTCGTGCCGGCGCCCGCCGCCGCGCCGTGGCTTCGCTTCGGCTGAGCCTCGGCCGTCACGCCGCGTGCAGGCTGGCTCGAGATGAGGCACGCGTCGCGCCGGCCGCGGTCGTGGCAGCGGCTCGAGTAGGCCGGCTGCCGGTGCCGGTGGTGGACGGCACCGCACCCCCTTTCGCGCGAAGGGGGTGCGGTGCGGGTGTGGTGGCCACGGCTGCCGTGGGCCGGCTCGCGAGCGGAGCGAATGCCAGGGCGGTGACGCCGGCGCCCCCGTCGTGGATGTCGCCGGCGGCGCCGGCCTGGCCGTGGAGCGAGCGCTCGACGAAGGTGCCGAGGCCCTGGTCTTGGCCGAGGCCTCGGCGTCCTCTGAAGCTGAGGCGCGGCGTGGCGCCGTTCGTCCGGCTCCGGCGCGCCAGAGCCAGCGGCGACGGCCACCAGGCCATCGAGCGCAGCCAGGCTAAGGGCGAGCTAAGCTGCGAGCGTCCAGACCGATGCCGCGCTCGTCTGCTTCAGCGACCCCTTAGCCGGATGCGCTCGCCGAGGCGAGCAGCGGGGCGGTCATTGAGTCACGGCGCCGGAGCCGGACGCTCAGGAAGACCGCTCGCGGGCGCGGCCGGTGCTGCCTTCCTTTTGCGGATTGCACCGGCCGTGAACGCGAGCGCACCCTGTCAGCAACGCCGCGGCGGCGGCCTGGACCTGGGCGTGCGCTCGGTCGTGGCGGTCGTGCACGACCTGGGCCAGGCCGTCAGAGGCGCGGGTGGAGCGGCTTGCCTCTGAGATCAGGGAGAGCTCTTTTCTGCTCCGACGAGATAGGTGTCGATCGTCTTGAGGAGCGCCTGCTTCGAGCGCCTGGGTAGCTTCTCGATTCGCTCGAGGCGTCGGAAGAAACGCCGGTCCGTGAACGAGCCATTGGTCTTCGGCGCTCTAAGTCCCAGGACTTCGTCGGCGGAGACGGCGAAGAGCTTCGCGAAAGCGGCCACGATGGCGCCGTGTAGTCGCACATTGCCCCGCTCATATTCGGACACGAGGGCCTGAGGGATGGCCAAGGCCTCGGCCACCTCGACTTGGGTCTTGCCTCGCGCCTTGCGGAGCTCCCGGAGCCGCTTGCCGATCATCTTCTCATCCACAGGGGCGTTGTAGTTTCCGAGTTTGGGCAGGGTCAGAACCTCCTCTTGAAAGGCCAGTATGGAGTGGACCTAAAAAAAGGTTTGACAAAATATAAGCACAGATGATATAGTACGCACACCGCTACTTTCCAAAGAAACCTCTTGACAGGGTTTCGAGCTTGGACGGTTTCTTGTAGGGCTGAGCAGGTAGACGGGCCGACGTCGGGGATCTCTTACAGGGAGGCCTGACGCCGGCCCGAGATCAAAGGAGAGACGGGCTCACCTCGAATCGAGTTTCAACGTATCCCACCTCTCCTCCCGGCGTCCACAAAGGGAGGCACACGTGATCGAGACGGACGACCTCTTCCTCGGGGCCCTGGGGCTCGTGCGCGGCGGCGAGCTCGCCGGCATCGAGGTCCGCGGCACGAACGGGCGGCGGGTCGCCGTCTTCCAGATCGCGGGACCCGGTGTAGAGGAAGCAGAGCGCGACTACCACCGCGGCTCGGCCCTCGTGGACCTCCGGCTTCTGAAGTCTCAGGTGAGACGCCTCAAGGACGTGGCCTTCGAGGCGATCCGCAAGGAGGAGAGGAATGCAGGTGAGCAAGGAAGGGATCGAGCGGCTCAAGTCATCGAACGAGCTCAGCGCGATCGTCACTGAGCGAGGGATCGCTCTCAAGCGGAAGGGACGGCAGCTCGTCGCCTCCTGTCCCTTCCACAAGGAGAAGACGGCTTCCTTCAACGTCTCTCCTGGCAAGGGGCTGTTCCACTGCTTCGGGTGCGGCGCGGCGGGTGACGTCATCGGTTTCGTCACCAAGTACGACAAGGTGAGCTTCGGCGGTGCGCTCGAGGCTCTGGCCCGTCGTGCCGGCCTCGATCTTCCGAAGCTCATGGAGAGTGGCCCACGGCTCCAGCAGAAGACCCCGCTCCAGGCCTTGACCCCACCGCGGCCGTCGGGCAACGGCAACGGCTCGAGCGCTCCGACAGCCGCCGCGGGTCCGCTCCTGGCTCGAGTGGTGGAGCACTACCACCGGACGTTCTGCGAGCGTGAGGACGCCCAGGCCTACCTCATCAAGCGCGGCATCACCGACACCGACCTCATCCAGGTCTTGAAGGTCGGCTACGCAGACGGGTCGCTTCTGAAGACGGTCCCGGCGAGCGGTGAGGTGCGGGAGCAGCTCGTGGCCCTGGGTGTCCTGACCGCGGACGGGCGTGAGCTCTTGGGCGGCTGTGTCGTGGTCCCCATCCCGGATCCGATCACCGGCCAGTGGACGAACCTCTATGGCCGGGGTGTCCGGACGGCCCGTCACTGCTACCTCTCGGGCCCCCTCCGCGGGGTCGTGAACTTCCAGGCGGCGAAATCCTCCGAGGAAGTGATCCTCACCGAGTCGATCCTCGATGCTCTCTCCTTCCTCCAGGCCGGCATCGCCACCGCGATCCCGATCTACGGCACCAACGGATTCACGGCGGACCACCTTGACCTCCTGAAGCGTGAGGGAGTGAAGCGGGTGATCCTCGCCCTCGATGCAGACGAAGCGGGGAGGAAGGGAACGGATGCATTGAAGGGAAGGCTTCAGGCGGCCGGGATCGCAGTCCGTGTGGCCTCCTTCCCCGCGGGAATCAAGGATGCGAACGAGCTTCTCGTCTCTCGCAACGGCGACGCCGGCGAGGCCTTCCGCCAGGTCCTCGACGAGGCCGAGCCGCGTACGGTCGCCCCTGCCCTCTCTTCCCCGCCTGCGCCTTCGGTGCCCTCGCCTGTTTCTCCTCCCTTAAGTGAAAAGCCTCTCGCCTCGGAAGGGAGCCTCACCCTCATCCGCGACGGGCTCCGTTACGAGGCTCGCGTCCAGTCCACCCTTCTTGGACGTCTTCGGGTCACGGTCAAGGTCACGCGGGGCGAGAGCTTCCACGTGGACACTCTCGACCTCTACGCGTCTCGTAGCCGCACCGAGTTTGCGCGGCGGGTGGCGAAGGCCTTCGGCGTCGATTCTGCGGGCGTCGAAGCGGTGCTCCTCGCCCTGGTCGTCGACGCCGAGAAGTCGGCCGCGGAAGAGAAGACCGACGAAGCCGCGCCGCCGGCCATGACCGAAGAGGAGCGCCAGGAGGCTCTGGCCCTCGCGAGACGTTCCGATCTACTCGACCAGGTGTCCAGCGACATCGATGCACTCGGCTACGTGGGCGAGCGGACGCTCATGCGCCTGCTTTACCTCATCGCCACCTCGCGCAAGCTCGACGATCCCTCTTCGGCGATCGTGCTCAGCCAGAGCGGGGCGGGCAAGAGCGGTGCCACCGAGGTCATCGAGAAGCTCACTCCTCCCGAGGACGTCGTCCTCTTCACGAGGCTCACACCTCAAAGCCTCTACTACACCGAGCCCGGCTTCCTCGACCGCAAGCTCGTGATCGTGGAGGAGCGTTACGGTTCGATCGAGGCCGACTACTCGATCCGGGTGCTGCAGAGCCGGAAGAAGCTCATCGCCGCAGCACCGGTCAAGGACCCGCAGACAGGGAACATGAAGACCAAGGTCTTCGTGGTGGAGGCCCGCGCCGCCTTCATCGAGGCCACCACCGCGAGCACCGTCAACCACGAGAACGCGACCCGCTGCTTCGAGCTCCAGATGGACGAGAGCGAGGAGCAGACGCAACGGATCCACGTACGCATGAGCCAGCTCCGAACCGAAGCGGGTCTCCTCCGGCGGCAAGAGGTGGACAGGATCGTCCGCCGGCACTGGAACCTCCAGCGACTCCTCGAGCCGCTCCCCGTCGTCATTCCCTACGCTCACTTGCTCACCTTTCCCTCGGGCTGGCTCAGGACCCGGCGCGACTACGCGCGCTTCTTGAACCTCATCGAGGTCTCGGCATTCCTGCACCAGCACCAGCGCGAGAGGCGAGAGGGCGCCATCGTGGCCTCGGTGGCCGATTACGCTGTCGCCTACGGCCTGGCCGCCGAGGTCCTGGCCGACACCCTCTCCGATATCAAGAAGCCGCTGCGCGAGGCGTATACGCGCATCCAGGGCCTTGCCCTCAAGGGAAACGGATCGGTCTCGCGCCGAGAGATCCGGGAGGAGCTGGCCCAGCCAGACTCGACCGTCCGCGGCTGGCTCACTCAGCTCGTGGATCTCGAGTACTTGGAGGTCGAGGCCAGCAAGGGCGGCGCCGGCAAGGCGACCCGCTATCGCCTCACGGACCGTGGCCCGCGCCAGGACCTCGTGCTCGGCCTGCTCACTCCGGACGAGCTCGAGCGGCGCCTCTGAGCGGGACAACGAAACCTGCGAAGGTGCGAAAAACCCGCGAAGCCTTCTCGCAGGTTTTATCTCCCAAGGGCTCAATGAAATGACCCCGAACCTGCGAAAGCGCGAGCGAAGCCATGGACCCAGTGTGTCAGCGGTCCATCGGGCACGTGCAGCCGAGAAGACCTCGCGCCTCTTGAAGCTCTTCGAGGACCACGCGTTCGTCCGCTACGCCGAGAGCACGGCCAAGGGCTACGTGCGCGCGGTGCGCTCCTTCCTCGACTGGCTGCGCGACCGCGGCATCCCGCTCGTAGACGTGCGCACGTCCGACCTCGAGGCGTACCAGGCCGACGTCTGTGCTCTCAGGAAGAAGGACGGGACACCCTACTCGGTCGACCTCCAGGTGCACCGCCTCTCGTCCGTCAAGACGCTCTTCCGTTTCCTATACCAGCGCGGCTACGTGCTCACGGACGCATCGGCGCCCGTCGAGTACCCGCGGCGCGAGCTGCGGCTGCCGCGCGGCGTGCTCACGCGAGAAGAGACGCGCAAGCTGGTCGAGGCACCGGATACCAGCACGCCCATCGGCCTGCGCGACCGCGCCATCCTCGAGACCTTCTACGGCACCGGTATCCGCGCCGGCGAGCTGGCCAAGCTCAAGGCGATCGACGTGGATACCGAGGACAAGATCCTGCGCGTCATCCTCGGCAAGGGAGCTAAGGACCGGAACGTCCCGCTCACGCGCGCCGCGGCCGAGGCCATCGAGGCGTATCTCCTCCACGGCCGGCCCAAGATCCGGGGTGCGGGGAAATCACCCTGGCTCTTCTTAGCGCTCCGCGGCGGCAGGATGTACCCGGACCTCTTGAACGGCGTCGTCCAGGCCGCGGCCAAGAAGACGAGCCTGGAGAAGCACGCGACCTGCCACACCCTGCGCCACTCGGTCGCGACGCATCTCTTGAAGGGCGGCGCCGACATCCGCCATATCCAGAAGCTCCTCGGTCATGCTTCGCTCCAATCCACCGAGCGCTACACCCACGTCGAGGTCTCGGACCTCTCGAAGGTGCTCAGGCGTGCCCATCCGCGCGGCCGATAGGCGTAGAGCACCGATCGACCCGCGTTCCTTCGAGACGGCGCTTCAGGCCCTGCTCGATGAGCTGCGCGTGCGCTGGTACTCGAAGCAGCTCTTGAAGCAAGTGAGGACCGTGCTGCTGCGATTCTTCTTTCACTTAAGGGCAAGGCGTGTCCGGGACCTGCGCGCGGTCACCGAGGCGCACGTCATCGAGTACGCGCGGCAGCTCGCCGAGACGAAGATCGAGAAGGGGACGCGCTACACCGCAGCCACGCAGCGCAGCTACCTCATGACCGTGCAGCGGCTCTTCCGCTTCCTCGAGCGCCAGGGCGTGATCCTCCAAGACCCGACGCTGAACCTCGTCCTTCCGAGCTGGAAGAAACTCCCACGCGCGGTGCTCAACCAGGCCCACGCCCGCCGACTGGTGGCAAGCCCCGATGCGATGACGCCGCGCGGAAAACGCGACCGCGCGCTCCTCGAGCTGCTCTACGGGACGGCGATCCGCGTAGGTGAGTGCGAAAGGCTCGACCTCAAGGACCTGGACCTCGCGCGCGGACAGCTCATGATCCGCAGCGGAAAGGGAAGGAAGGACCGCGTCGTCCCTGTGGTCGGCCGCGCTGCGGTCGCGCTCGAGCCCTACCTCAGGGACGCCAGGCCCGAGCTGGTCAAGGACCCGCGCGAGGGCGCGCTCTTCATCACGTCTTGGGGCACCCGCCTCAATACCAAGCGCATCCAGGATCTCGTGCGCTCGAACGCCAAGGCCGCCGGCATCGACGTCCGAGTCACCCCTCACACCCTGCGCCACGGCTGTGCGACGCATCTCCTCCAGGGCGGCGCCGACGTCCGCCACGTCCAGAAGCTCCTCGGCCATTCGAGCGTCCAGACGACGGCGATCTACACCCACGTGAACACGAGCGACCTCGCCCGGGTGATGAAGCGGGCGCACCCCCGCGAGCGGGCCTATAATCGACGCAGGAAGAGAACCCCATGGCGCACGGGAGGGCTTTAGAAACGCCAGATGCCGACGCTGCTCTTGATCGAGGGTTTCCGCTTCTACTTCTTCAGCGATGAGAGACAAGAACCGCCCCACGTGCACGTACGGAAGGGCGACAGCGTCGCGAAGCTCTGGCTGCGTCCCGTGGATCTCGCCTTTGCGCGCGGTTTCAATCGCAGCGAGCTCAGGCGCGTTCGAGAGCTGACCTTTGAGCACCAAGTCTTCTTCATCGCGAGGTGGAATGAGTACTTCGGCCATCAGCGCTGAGCCGCGGGCCCAGGCGATCGATTTCGTGCCCGATGGGCTGCTGGTGCAGCTGAAGGACGGGCGCACGCTGACGGCGCCGCTCGAGTGGTTTCCGCGTCTACGCGATGCCCCGGAAGCGGACCGCCGGAACTACGAGCTCTACGCCGACGGCTATGCGATCCACTGGCCCACTCTCGACGAGGACATTTCGATCCCCGGCCTGCTCGGCCTGCCGGACTAATGGCGTCCCTCGGGCTCGCTGCGCGCCCGCACGACCCGCAGCACTCACCGCCGGGTCTTTCCCTAAGCGACATGTCGCTCGGTCCGGTAGCGATGGCGGACGATCCTTGCGAGGCGGCTTTCTCGGCCGAGGACCCCACAGGGCCGAGGAATTACTACCGAGCTCGATACTACGATCCCAAGATCGGACGCTTCATCTCGGAAGACCCGATCGGGCTCGATGGAGGGATCAACTTCTACGCGTATGTCCTGGATAACCCGGTGAACGCGACGGATCCGCTTGGCTTGAAAGTCCAGATCTGCAATCGGCCGGCCCTTGGAATGCCTGGGAATCACGCATACCTGTACGACCCAGCGACAGGACAGAACTGCGGCAGAGGCGACATGAACGGCAAGGAGAATCCAAACTCCTCGCCCGGGACGGTTTGCGTGGATGTGCCGAACAGTGAGGGCAAAGAGCAGCAGATCTTCGAGTGCTGTAAGGTCAAGGCCAACCGAGGCATCTGGCTCACTCCCGTCAACGACTGCCACACCGATGTCGACAAAAGTCTGAAGTGCGGAGGCGTACCGAACCCTGGCGCCTCTGGAGGAAGGATTGGGATCCCCGGCCAGCCATCGTGCTCGAGCCCCTGCCCGCAGCCTGGACCACCTCCGCCGGGGAAGTAGGGCCAACCATGGCGGTCATTGGCGAACTGCTCAAACCCCGACCAGACACTTCGCGATGGGTGGCGGTCGCAAGCGCGATCGTTGTGTCTTTCCTGGTTCTCTTGGGATGGCATGATGGGCCAGCGGGCATATGGCCGCTCCTGGTGCTGCTCTGCGTATGTCTTGCCCAGGTCGCGTATCCAACGTTCTTGGGGTGGGCGCTCACCTTCGTTCCCTTCGTGCTGTACGCGGCGGCCGTGGCAGCGATGACGGTGCGCAACCCCCGCCGTGAGTACTTGATCTTCTTAGCGCTGAGCTTGCTTCCTTCGGTGGGCTTGTACGTCTTTCGGCCGCGAAGCCGGACCGGGCGAGAGCATTGGGCACTCGCAGTAGCGGTCGCCCTCGCACTTCTCATCGTTTCGCCGGTTTTTCTCACAGCACCACGCGAGTAGCGGTCTGGCATCGAACTGGCGGCCACCAGTGCCGTGTCCTTGGGCACGACCGGCTGACGCGCGCACGCCCGCGTCCTTTCACGCGCGGTGCAGGACGGCAAGGATGGTCAGCACCGCGCGCGCCAGGCCGCGGGCGTGCGCGCCGGCTACGGCAGAGGTGGCCGCCATGTCGTGCGAGCTCGGTTGGAACGGGAGCTCGCCCGACATCGCGGCGGCGTTCCTGAGGGTCCGGCTCCGGCTCGACGGTGCGAGGTTCGTGGGCTTGAGCTCGTAACCGAGCGCCTCCGTTCAACCGGGCGATGGAGCAGACGAAGCCGGGCTGGGACGGAGCTTCGCAGCTCATCGCGCGATTGAACTGAGGCGCTCGACGGCTTGTGGCGGTCGGCCTTGTGGCTACGGCGCGCCTCCGCCGGACCAACGGCCCCGCGCCTTTACGGGCGCCGTCACTCCGCCCGCAGGGTGGCGAGGACGCGGGCGGGCTCGTGCCGGCGCCCGCCGCCGCGCCGTGGCTTCGCTTCGGCTGAGCCTCGGCCGTCACGCCGCGTGCAGGCTGGCTCGAGATGAGGCACGCGTCGCGCCGGCCGCGGTCGTGGCAGCGGCTCGAGTAGGCCGGCTGCCGGTGCCGGTGGTGGACGGCACCGCACCCCCTTTCGCGCGAAGGGGGTGCGGTGCGGGTGTGGTGGCCACGGCTGCCGTGGGCCGGCTCGCGAGCGGAGCGAATGCCAGGGCGGTGACGCCGGCGCCCCCGTCGTGGATGTCGCCGGCGGCGCCGGCCTGGCCGTGGAGCGAGCGCTCGACGAAGGTGCCGAGGCCCTGGTCTTGGCCGAGGCCTCGGCGTCCTCTGAAGCTGAGGCGCGGCGTGGCGCCGTTCGTCCGGCTCCGGCGCGCCAGAGCCAGCGGCGACGGCCACCAGGCCATCGAGCGCAGCCAGGCTAAACGAGAGGTTTGCTCCGGCCGAGCGGCCAGGAGGTCGATGCAGGCGAGGGTGCTCACCCGCGAGCGCCGGAGTAAACCGCTGCGCTTGAACTGAGCC
>Ga0247727_10015832_pt1 | contig 12286 bp, 11 predicted proteins | sample WisWelCaveWW1625_FD_202498 | JGI IMG/M metagenome (GOLD analysis project Ga0247727, IMG submission 202498) | Biofilm microbial communities from Wishing Well Cave, Virginia, United States - WW16-25 | ecosystem: Environmental > Aquatic > Deep subsurface > Groundwater > Cave microbial mat | place... | reverse complement strand
CGTTACGGCCTCAACGTTGCAGATGTACAGCAAGTCATCGAGATCGCCATCGGCGGCAAAACGGCTTCGGAAATTTTTGAAGGCAACAAACGTTTCGCCGTTGTCGTGCGCTATCCTGAAAACAAGCGCAACGACATCGCCCCGATTGAACGCTCGCTCGTGCATCTGCCAAACGGCGGCGCAATTCCGCTCTCGCAAATCGCGCGCGTCGTCGCCGAAGAAGGGCCGGTGCAAGTGAGCCGTGAGTTTGGCCAGCGCCGCATCGCAGTGGAATGCAACGTTCGTGGCCGCGACATCGGCAGCTTTGTCGGCGAAGCGCAGCGCAAAATTTCTAACGAAGTTCAATTGCCCGCCGGCTATTATCTCACGTGGGGCGGCCAATTCGAGAATCAACAATCAGCAACGCGCCGGCTCATGATCGTGCTGCCGCTTTCAATCTTCATCATCTTCGCGTTGCTTTACACGACGTTTGGCAATTTCCGCCATTCGCTGTTGATTCTCGCCATTCTGCCCTTCGCGCTCAGCGGTGGTATCTTCGCGCTGTTGCTGCGCGGCTTGCACATCAGCGTCTCTGCGAGCATCGGCTTCATCGCGTTGTTCGGCGTTGCCGTGCTCAACGGCGTCGTGCTGGTGACGTACATGAATCAATTGCGAGCGCAAGGCATCTCCGTGCATCTCGCCGTCGTACGCGGTGCATCGGAAAGATTGCGTCCGGTGTTGATGACCGCGCTCGTGGCGATGCTCGGCTTTATTCCGATGGCGCTCTCGCACGGCACCGGCGCGGAAGTGCAACGCCCGCTGGCAACCGTTGTGATCGGCGGCTTGGTGACTTCGACTTTGTTGACGTTGTTTATTTTGCCGGTGGTGTATCAGTGGATTGAAATGCGGCGGGAATTTCAAAGAATACCGTAGGTCAAGCGGAGCTTTCGTGTGAATGGCGCGAAAGCCCCATTTCATATTCTTTAATATGTTCTGTAAGGGTTTCTCAATGCGAACGACCAATAGATAGAAAGCTGGAATAGCGCGGTCAAATTGGCCGTTAGTTTTGTCGAGTCGTTGAACCAAAGCGCAAAACACTGCATGAAAACATTTCGCAAAACAATTTCTATTTTTCTCGTTCTTAATCTATGGCAGTTCTTCGTGCCGGTGCTCAATGTCGCGATGGAACTACCTTGCTGTGAAGAGCAAGCGACCTTATCTGTAACCATGCCATGTTGTAGTGCGGAATACCCCTCGCGCATGGTATGTTGCAGCGGCAAGCCAGCGCATGGGGTTACTGATTCTGCACCAACTCAGGCGACGCTGGAAAAGTCGTTGCATGCCTATCTTGCATTCGTACCGCTCGATCAATTTGTCGCGACCGACCTTGACGTTGCACCGACGATCAGTGTGAGCCAAGATGTGGACGCGTGCAATTTTTATCTCTCCAGTAATCATCGCTACGTATTATTGGCGACTTTCCTGATTTAAGCCTGCCAAGGGACTGCTACGCCCATAACGGTGTAGCCCACTTCTGTCGTTTTCATTACGCACGTTTCAAGATTATTCAACCTTACAAAAAAGTATTTTTCCGCGAAAGGAGTTTTCAAATGAAAATTCGATTCATTGCTCATATACTTGCCATGATGAGCTTGGGCTTTGCCCTTTCAGACAGCTTTGCGCAAGGCCCGCCCATCAACACCGATTCGCCCATTCTGTTGGGCATTACGGGAAAAGCCGTGCGTACGTTCGGCTTGGTCATTCGCCAAAATACGTTGCGGCAAAATGGCAATGAAATCACCGATCCGATGGCGCGCGACGTCACCATCTATGTGCAGCCGCTGGCCTTGCCGTATAATTTTACGGACGATTTTCAAGTCGCCGCTATTTTGCCGTTTGTCAATGCTAATCTCGACACACGCACGCGCAACTTCTCCAGTTCCGGTTTGGGCGATATTCAGTTTTTCGCCAAATACGTGCTCTACAAGCGCGACGGCAAGAACAAAACTTTTCGCATTTCCTCGCGCTTCAATCTCAAACTGCCGACCGGCGACGAGAAAAAATCTCCGGCTTTGGGGACAGGCTCGACCGATTACGCTTTCTCCCTCGTCGGCGGTTGGATTCAACGCCGCGTTGGAATTTATCTGGAAGGCGGCTATGCGCTCAACACTTCCAACGATCAAGTGAATTTCGGCAACGGCGTCGTTTATAATCTCACTTTGGGATATCGTCTATTGCCGGCGGTTTATGAAAAATATCCCTCGCCGCAATTGAACGGCTTTCTCGAAATCAACGGCACGACAATGGCAAGAAATAAAGTCAATAGCAGTGCTGATGCCAACTCCGGCGGCACGACGATTTTTCTCTCGCCAGGCTTGCAGTACATCGGCGGTCGCCTGTGGCTAGTGGAAGCGTCGTTTCAATATCCCCTCGTTGACGAGCTCCATGGCGTCCAATTGGGCACAGACTGGAGAGCGAGTTTGGGATTGCGTTTGCTGCTGTATTGAAAAAATGGAGTGATGGAGTAGTGGATTAATGGAGTAATGGAAAACCCAATAATCCCTCAATCCCAAAATGCTCTGAAATCATTATTTAACAAGAAAGGAAAAAAAATCATGAAAACCCTGAAATTTTTTGCGTTGTTCGCTCTGCTTGTTTTAGCATTGAGCACAAATCAAACTTTCGCGCAAGTTGAGCGCGTGGAAATGCGCGTGGATGGACTTGCCTGCCCCTTTTGCTCCTATGGCCTTGAAAAGAAATTAAAAGAGGTCAAGGGCGTAGACAAAGTCACGATCTACGTTGACAAAGGCATGGCCGTTCTCACCAGCAAAAAAATGCAGTCCATCAACGTTGAGCAGCTTGAGCCGGTGGTGGTAGCTGCCGGTTTCACACCAGGGCCGATTTCGCTGACGGCTACCGGCGCTATCAGCGAGAAAAATGGCGCACCGGTGTTTTCGGTTAGCGGCACGGACATCATGTTTATGCTCAAAAACAACGCGCAGTTGGAAAAGTTCCGCGCGGGATCAAATGCCACACCGGTGAAAGTCACGGGCAGCTTGGCGAAAGAAATGCCGCAAGGCCATCAGGCACATCCATACACCTTAACCATCGACAAAGTTGAGGTGACAAAATGAAGCGGCTTTTATCGACCGGCCTTGGGCTTGGGCTTGCGCTCGCGCTTTGGGGGTGCGAGCAGCGACCCCAAAAACTAACCCGCATTGAATTCGTCGCGCAGTTTGGCGGCCAAGGCAACGCGCCAGGACAACTCAACGAACCCATCGGTATCGCGTTGGATGGCGCAGACCATATTTACGTCGCTGACGCGGGCAATCAGCGCATTCAAAAATTCACCACTGACGGCAAGTTTATCTTGACGTGGGGCATGCAAGGCAGTGATGAAGGCGAGCTGGATCGCCCGATTCACTTGTCCGTTAGCGCTGACAGTTTGGTCTATGTGCCGGAATATGGCAACGACCGTGTGCAAGTGTTTGATGCCAATGGCAAGTTCCAATTCACGTGGGGCAAAACCGGCAAGGCCGCCGGCGAGCTTGATGCCCCAGGCACGGTGAGCTTTGACGGGAATAGCCATGCGCTGGTGACGGACTTTTATAATCATCGCATCCAAATTTTTGACAAGCGAGGGAATTTCATCTCACAGTTTGGCGTCGAGGGGCATGAGAACGGCCAGTTCTATTATCCGACCGATGTTGCGGTTGATCAGCAGAGCAATTTTCTCGTGGCCGATGCTTACAATCATCGCGTTCAGAAGTTTAATGCGGAAGGCAATTTCCTGAAGAACTGGGGTCGCCAGGGCAAAGCGCCAGGCGAGTTCGACGTGGCCAATTCGCTTGCATTCGACACCGCCGGACGAATTTACGTCGTTGATTTTGCCAACCATCGCGTTCAGGTTTTTGACGCCGAGGGAAATTTTCTTTTGCAATTCGGCGCGCAAGGCAGTGGCAACGGCCAGTTCGAGAGGCCAACGGATATTGCCATCGACGTGCAAGGCGTGATCTACGTGGCGGATTGGGGCAATCATCGGATACAAAAATTCCGAATCGTTGAGAGTTAAACACATAAGCGAGAGCGGCTTTCAGTTGCCTCGGCTTTCTTTGCCAGCAAAGTCGAGACAACTTTTGGCTTGACTTTACGGGGAACGCTGTATATATTTTGATGTCATTAAAATGGGAATAAAAATGTTCGGCTTTGTTGTTGTCGTTTCATGAAGCATTAAACGCAAGTGGAAAAATCGTCGTGCGCAAATTTCATCGAACAATTTCTTTTTTGCTCGCGCTCAGCGTGATGCAGTTTTTCGTCCCCGTGCTCAACGTGGCGATGGAACTGCTGTGCTGTGAGGAGCAAGCGATTTCCGGCGGCAACATGGCGTGTTGTGGCGCGGAATTCCCTTCGCGCATGGTGTGTTGCTACGGGAACCCTGCGCATGCGTTCGATGAATCCGCGCCGGCACAGTGCATGCCGGAAAAGACCTCGCATTCCCACATTGATCTTGCGGCGGTCTCGGCAGGCTTCGTCGCCAGCCACCGCTTCGCGCGCCCCATTTGCACGGGCAATGATTTTTATTCCCTCAACCCTCGTCTCGCCAACAACCAACGCTACAAGCTGCTCGCTACTTTCCTGATTTAATCTCGCCTTCAAGGGTGAAGTACGCCCTTTTCTATCTCGTCGCTCGTTATCATTCCAACATTTTCAAAACGATATTGACTTTGTCGTGTCGCCCTCTTGTGGCGCGCCGGTGCACAGAGAAATTCCGGCTTCGATAGTTGCACCCCGCCCCGTCCCGCTTCCATAAAAAAGCTACGGAGACGGGGCGGGGCAAAGGGCAGGGACTACTTTAAAACGAGGAGTTGCCGATGCCTCACCAAGTCTCAGTCACCGACAGCATCGCGCTTGATGTGTCAGCAGAAGATGCGTTGGCCGTGCTTTGGGATATTCAAAGTTTGTCGCTTTACGAGCCGAAAGTGGATTCGGCGTGGATCAAGCCGGAAACGGATAAAAAAGGAACTTATTCCGTCACAGGCCGCTTTGCGGGGTGGCTTTGGCGCGGCAAATTTTCTTACGAACTAAACGATCATGGCTTTCACAGTGAAATGATACAAGGCACACGAGGAATCAAGGTCAACGGCGGTTTCGTTGTCAAAGCCGAGCGCCGCGACCGTTGCCGCATCACGCATTACGAGCATTATGAGTTTCCTCGCTGGATGTCGCCGCTGGCTCGGCTGTATCTGCATTGGGCCATGAAAAAGGAGCTGCATGATTTGGCCGAAATTATTCATAACCAGGTGAGCGTATGAAATCATTCTTTGTTCTGTTTATTCTGCTGTGGAGTCACGCTTCCGGATCGGCTCAAACCAGCGATAATGCGGTTGTGACGTTGGACGAGCTGATTCAACAGGCATTGAAAAACAATCCGGAGATTCGAGCGTTCGAGGCGAATCGCAGCGCGGCGCATGCGCGCATTCCGCAGATGAGCGCGCTCGACGCGCCGCAGTTTAATTTCGAGATCGAGGAAGCGCCGCGCTCGCAGCCATTCAACACCTCGAAGTACAAATACGTCAATTTCGAGTTGATGCAAATGTTCCCTTTTCCTGGCAAGCTCGGCAAAGCCAAAACGCTGGCCGAGATTGACGCCGAGCATGCGCATCACGATTTTCAAGAAAAAACTTTGGAGATCGTTGAAAAAGTCAAAGCCACCTATTTCGAGCTTTACTTCATTCAGCGCGCCATCGAGGTCAATTGGGAAAACATCGGCTTGATGAATCAATTCGTGAATATCGCCAAAATTCGTTACGCCGTCGGCCAGGGCATGAACCAGGACGTGCTAAAAGCGAATGTTGAGTTGGCAAAACTGGCGAACGAGCAAATCACGCTGCAACAACAAGAAGAAACCGCCAAAGCGATGTTGAACAGTCTGCTCAATCGCCCGCCGCAAGCGCCGCTCGGGTTGACGGTGTTGCCGGAAAGAAAAGCGCTGCACCTCAATCTCGAGGAATTGCAGCGCCTGGCGCTTGCCACCCGTCCGATGGTTCGCCACGATTCGTTGGGCGTGGTGCAAAGCCGAGTCGCCAATAGCCTCGCGCAGCGGCAGTATTGGCCCGATTTCAATGTATCGCTGGAATACGTCACCTCGCCGCTGGATGGCTTTCGCGGCTGGACGACGATGGCGGGCATCAGCTTGCCTTTCGCGCCGTGGACGGTCAAAAGGCAGGCCGGACGGGTTGAAGAAACCGCGGCGGATATCAGCATGAAGGAAGCGGTGCTGAACAATACCAGGAACATGATTCTTTTCACCGTCAAAGACGCGCTGGTCAAAGTGCAAACACAGCAACGCTTGATCGATTTGTATCGCGCCACGGTGTTGCCGCAAGCGGAGCAATCGCTGCAAGCCACCATCGCCGCCTATCAAACGCAGCAAACCGATTTTCTTTCATTGCTCGACAGCTACCGCATGCTGCAAATGTTCAAGCTGGAATATTATGAGGCGCAGGCAAAATACGAAATGAGTCTCGCGGAGTTGGAGCGGGCCGTCGGTAAAAAACTGGAGTGACGGATAAATGGATCAGAGGCTTGGATTGTTTTCCAAGCCTCATCATCCGAAACGACTGATGCTACTTCTGGCAACACGCCGGATACGCTGGGCAAAGTGGTGTGCCCCACAATGGGCAATCACTGCGCTTTGGTTGTGGGTTGTCACCGGAAAAAGTGAAGGCGCTCAAAGCAATAGCGAGAATGCCCAGCAACAATATGCGATTCCGTTTCATTTGGTTTTCACCTCCTTCGGGTATTTTAGTTTATGGGGTTTGGTAGAGTTGAGCAGCCAAGTGAGCTCATTGATCAGTTCTTTCAAATCGAGTTTGGAAAATTCGTATCGCAAAAATTGCAAGCGCTCGGCATCGTTGCAATCTCCAGGACAAGCAGCCAGGCGCTTGGCCAATGTCTCTGCGAACTGTCTTTTGATCTGATCATTCAAGACGGCGTAGATCGCTTGATGCAGCGCTTGTTCAGCGGCTTTCAGTTGTCCGTAAACGTCTTTAATAGGCCGGTCATCCTCGAGCATCTTTTCGATGCCGCCAAGCTGTCCCTTGATATGGTGAAGACGCTTGACAATTTCTTTTTTTTCTTTCGAGCCAATTTTCATCCGTTTTTCTCAGATTGAATATAGTTAAATTTAGGCTCAAGAGGGGGTGTCTGTCAAGTCTTAAAAGTAAAAAAGTGCAAACACAATTTTTAAAATGAAGGAGCGAAAAATGAACAAACGAGTTATTCTTTTGCTGGCGGGGCTGGTTGTGATCGCCGGTTCAGCCGTTTTTCTTTACCCCAAACTTTTTTCTTCGAAAAAAGCGGAGCGCGAAGTTCTCTATTGGACTGATCCGATGATTTCCGGATTCAAGAGCCCAACGCCCGGCAAATCGCCGATGGGCATGGAAATGATCCCGGTCTACGCCGATTCACAAATGGCGGAGACACAAGGAGAGCACGAAGGGCATGGACAAGAAAATGAAATCGATTACTACACCTGCACGATGCATCCTTCGATCAAATCCAAAGACCCTGGCAAATGCCCGATTTGCAGCATGGATCTCACGCCGGTGATGAAAAAAGCCCAAGCCGATACGGGAAAAGTGGACCTCACGTTTTCCGTCAGCCCGGTTAAACAACAGCTCATCGGCGTCAAATTCAGCACCGCGGAAGTTGTTCCGTTGCACAAAACCATCCGCGCCGTCGGGCGAGTGGATTACGATGAGCGCAAACTCGCGGTGGTGAATTTGAAGATTTCAGGATGGATCAAAGATTTGCTCGTTGACTACACCGGCCAACTCGTGCGCAAAGGCCAACCGCTCTTCACGATTTACAGTCCGGAATTGGTCTCGACGCAGGAGGAATATCTGCAAGCGCAGCGAGCCTTGCAAAGCTCTCAAATAGCTGCGGCGAACACGGACAATCGCCCGGCATCCGCGGCCACGGTGTATATCAATCCGCAAGAAGTTTTGAATACCGCGCGGCAACGCTTGCTGCTGTGGGATCTCACGGAAGCGCAAATCACCGAGTTGGAGAAACGCGGCAAGCCGGAAACTTATCTCACCATTTACTCGCCCAACAACGGCCACGTGATCAACAAGATGGCGCTCAAAGGCATGCGCGTTGAGTCGGGAATGGAGCTGTACAAGATCGCCGATCTCTCCACGGTTTGGGTTTATGCCGACGTTTACGAGTACGAGCTGCCGCACGTGAAGCTCGTCCAGGAAGCAGTCGTCACACTTTCTTATTTGCCCGGAGAAACGTTCAGCGGAAAAATCACTTACATCTTTCCCTATTTGAATATGAACACTCGCACGGCGCGCGTGCGCATCGAGCTGCCCAATCGCGAGGGCAGGCTGAAGCCGGAGATGTATGCGAACGTGGAAATTCACGTCGATCTCGGCAAGCAGCTCGCGATTCCGGAAAACGCCGTGCTCAACACCGGCACGCGGCAGATTGTTTTCGTCGACAAAGGCAACGGCCTCTTCGAAGCGCGGTTTGTGAAGCTCGGCGCCCGCGCCGACTTTCTCTACGAGATCAAAGAAGGCTTGGCAGAAGGCGAGCGCGTCGTGTCGTATGCCAATTTTCTCATTGATGCCGAAAGCAAAGTGCAAGGCGTTCTCCAAAGATTGGAGTGATGGATCAATGGAGTATTGGAATACTGGATTGTTGGATTACTGGGTTTCCAATAATCCAACAATCCATCGATCCATCAATCCATTAATCCATCAATCCAACTCAAGGAGTTTATCATGATAGAAAAACTGATTGAATACAGCGCCCGCAATAAATTCATTGTCTTCACCATCCTCGCTTTTGTGATTGGATGGGGATTTTGGGCGTTGGACAACACCCCGCTGGATGCGATTCCAGACTTGTCCGACGTGCAAGTCATCATCTTCACCGAATGGATGGGACGCAGCCCCGACATCATAGAAGATCAAATCACCTATCCCATCATCACCAAGCTCGTCGCGGCTCCCAAAGTGCGAGCGGTGCGCGGCATTTCGATGTTTGGCATGTCGTTCATCTATGTCATCTTCGAAGACGGCACGGACATTTATTGGGGCCGTTCACGAGTGTTGGAATATCTTAACGCCGTGAGTGGAAAGTTGCCGCCCAATGTTCGTCCCGTCATTGGGCCGGATGCCACCGGCGTGGGCTGGGTCTTCGAGTACGCGCTAGTCGATGAATCCGGCAAGCACACTTTGGCGGAGCTGCGCTCGTTTCAAGATTGGTATTTGAAATATTATCTCGAAAGCACGCCTGGCGTCGCGGAGGTGGCGAGCGTCGGCGGATTTGTCAAACAATATCAGGTCAATGTTGAGCCGAATGCATTGCTGGCCTACAACATTCCGCTGATGGACGTCATCAACGCCGTGCGCAAAAGCAACAATGACGTGGGCGGGCGCGTTGTGGAGTTTTCTTCCACCGAATATTTTGTGCGCGGGCGCGGCTATATCAAGTCGCTGGAAGACATCGAAAACATTCCCATCGGAACCGACGGCAACGGCACGCCCATTCTCATCAAAAATATCGGCAACGTGCAATTCGGGCCTGATCTGCGGCGCGGCCTTGCCGAGTTGGATGGCAAAGGTGAAACCGTTGGCGGCATCGTAGTCATGCGTTACGGCGAAAATGCGCTGGAAGTGATCAATCGCCTCAAGAAAAATATTGAAGACGTCAAGCCCTCGTTGCCCGAAGGCGTGAAGATCGTCACGACGTATGACCGCGCCGATCTGATCGAGCGCGCGATTGCCGTGTTGAAAGAAAACCTGATCGAAGAAATGATTGTTGTGGCGCTGATCATCGTTTTGTTGCTCTGGCATTGGCAAAGCGCGTTGGTGCCGATTTTTCTGCTGCCGGTTGCGGTCTTGATCTCGTTCATTCCGATGTATTACATGCGTTTGACTTCCAACATCATGTCGCTGGGCGGGATTGCCATCGCCATCGGCGCGATGGTCGACGCCGCCATCGTGCTCGTGGAAAATGCCCATAAAAAACTTGAGGGCTGGCAAGGCGCGCCGGTGGAACGAGAGCGAACGATCATCGAAGCCTTGCAAGAAGTGGGGCGCCCCATCTTCTTCTCGCTGTTGGTGATCACTGTTTCGTTCTTCCCCATTTTCAGCTTGCAATCGCAAGAAGGCCGATTGTTCAAGCCGCTGGCCTACACCAAAACCTTCTCGATGTTCTTCGCGGCAGTGCTGGCGATTACCGTCGCGCCCGCGCTCGTGTTGTGGTTTGTGCGCGGCAAGATTCACTCGGAGGACGTGCATCCCGTCAGCAAATTTCTGCACCGCCTCTATCATCCGGTGATTGATTTCGTGCTCAAGCACAGCCGGAAATTCATTGTCGCTGCCGCGATCATTGTGGTGGGCACGATTCCGATTTATTTCATGCTCGGCTCGGAGTTCATGCCGCCGCTGAATGAAGGGACGATCTTGTACATGCCGACTTCGGTTCCAGGCATGCCGATTTCCGAAGCCAGCAAAGTGCTGCAGGTGCAAGATAAAATGCTCAAAGAATTTCCCGAAGTGCAAACCGTTTTCGGAAAAATCGGTCGCGCCGAAACGCCGACCGACCCCGCGCCGTTGAGCATGGTCGAAACCATTATCACGCTCAAGCCGCAAGAGCAATGGCGGCCAGGCATGACGTGGGACAAGCTGATCGCGGAGATGAATGAAAAGCTCAAGTTCCCAGGCATGGCCAATATCTGGTGGATGCCGATTCAAACGCGCACCGAAATGCTCACCACCGGCATCCGCAGCAATTTGGGCATCAAAATTTTCGGGCCGGATTTGGCGACGATTGAAAAGATAGGCGTCGAAATCGAGCAAGTGCTCAAAGCGCTTCCCGAAACCCGTTCGGCATTTGCCGAGCGCGTCACCGGCGGCTATTATCTCGATTTTGTCGTGAATCGCGAGCGCGCCGCACGCTACGGCTTGACCGTCGATGATGTCAACATGATCATCGAGTCGGCCATCGGCGGCGAAAGCATCACCACGACGGTGGAAGGGAAAGAGCGCTATCCGGTCAACGTGCGTTATGCGCGCGAGCTACGCGATGATCTCGATGGTCTTGAGCGCGTGCTGGTTCCAACCATGAATGGCGCGCAAGTGCCGCTGGCGGAATTGGCGGACATTCGTTTTTCCACCGGCGCGCCGATGATTTACAACGAAGGCGGCTCGCGTTTGGCGTATGTGTTTGTCGATGTGGTGGGAAAAAGTTATGGCGATTACGTGCAGCGCGCCAAAGAAATCATCAACGAAAAAGTGAAACTGCCGCCAGGATATTTCCTCGGCTGGGCGGGCCAGTACGAGCATATCGAGCGCCTGAAAAAGCGGCTGCAAATCATTGTTCCCGTCACGCTTTTCCTCGTTTTCGTTCTCATTTATTTCAACACCAAATCGTTGATCAAAACCTGGATCGTGCTGCTGGCCGTGCCGTTCTCGTTGGTGGGCGCGATTTGGTTGCTGTATCTGCTCGACTACAACATCAGCAACGCCGTGTGGGTCGGCTTGATCGCGCTCGCCGGCATTGATGCGGAAACCGGCATCATCATGCTGCTTTATCTCGATCTCGCTTACGAGCAGTGGACGAAAGAAGGCAAGATGACGACGCTCGAGCATCTGAAAGAGGCGATTCATTACGGTGCGGTGAAAAGAATCCGTCCCAAATTCATGACGTGGGGAACAACGCTGATCGGCCTGTTTCCCATCATGTGGAGCACCGGCGCCGGCTCCGACGTGATGAAGCGCATCGCCGCGCCGATGGTCGGCGGAATTACTCTGTCGGTGATTATGGAATTGACGATTTATCCGGCGATTTTCTTTTTGTGGAGAGGAAGGGAGATGCGAAAGGAAGGGCACAATGTTTAAGGAACAAAAGATGAAACTGAGCATCGTTGCGACGATTATTTTTGCGATCAGCCTACTTGCTTTGAACGGCTGCGCATCCATTCCTCCAATGATTCAATGTCAACTGATGCGAAAGTTAGACTACGCATCACCGAAGGGCAAATAGCCGGCAAGGAGAATGTTCTCTTCGATGACTTTCTCAAACCTTCCGAGCCTGGGAAGTATGAACATGCCTTTGCGCCGCATGCTGAGGGTGTCTATCATTTCGAATTTCATGTCTCGTTGTGCTGATCGTGTCCCATAAATATTTCACTGGACACAGACCAAAAGATTTCTTATATTACCGGTGTGACGATCTCAAATCAACAATTCACACCGGAAATCATCGCGTACATCCAAGCCCTGATTGACGC
>Ga0247727_10015831_pt1 | contig 12288 bp, 18 predicted proteins | sample WisWelCaveWW1625_FD_202498 | JGI IMG/M metagenome (GOLD analysis project Ga0247727, IMG submission 202498) | Biofilm microbial communities from Wishing Well Cave, Virginia, United States - WW16-25 | ecosystem: Environmental > Aquatic > Deep subsurface > Groundwater > Cave microbial mat | place... | reverse complement strand
CGACCTTCGCTTCGACCTTCGCTTCGACGATCTGCTCGATGTCCTCGGCCGTGACCGGCGCTGGCGCCTGCCCGACTTCGGTGATCTGCCCCGACTCGACGAGGCTGAACAGGTCGGCCCGGTTCGCCTTCAGTTCGTCCGGGAGGATGGTGCCGGTCGCGAGGCCCTTGACGGCCTCGGCCAACGTGAGCCTCGCCCAGTCCACGGGTGCGCCCTCCTTGCTCGCCACGAGCCGCAGGGTCATACCCCCGGCGGCCGGATGAACTACCGGATCGACCGACTCGATCGCCGTGATCCGCTCAACGTCTGCGAAGGTTCGTCCACTCCCACTTTCGCGGAGCACCTTCGTCTTGCCATCCCCGACGATCGAGAACCCGATGAGATCGGGCTTGCCGCGCTTCCAACCGTCAGTCAACAGGGCCTTCAGCCACGGCGCCGCTTCGCTGACATGGTAGCGCGCGGTCACCCCCTCGGCAATCTTGCCCGACGGGAGGGAGATTCCCTCGGCGTACTTCGCCTCGGTGAACCAGCCCACTAGCTCTCGCGGTCCGCGACCCTTGCCGAAGTTGCCATCCTTCCAATGGTCCCCACCCGGGGGTGCGAACGAACGGACGCCCTCAAACAAGGGGATCGCGGCCTGAAGAACCTCGCGACGGTAGTGACGGCGGTTCGCCGAGAGACCCGGCTGGATCAGTAGGACTTCCCACGTCGAGCCATCCGCCGCGGCCTCGACGATGACCGCCTCCGAGACGTCCAAGTCCTCGGGGTCCGGCACGGCGAGGATCGCGTCGAGCGCCTTGCGCGCCTTCGCCCGGGTTGGCTCGTCGTCATAACGGACATCGAGCAGGGTACGGATCGCCGTGTCGAGTCGTTCGAGATCGACCTTCGCGTGCCGTTTGCCAGTTTCCGCGAGGGCTACCAGCCGGTCCGCCTCGGCGGCGCTCAGAGTCTCAAAGAGACCCGGGCTGATCGTCAGCCCGAGCGTGCGTGCGGCTTCGAGTAGGGCGCCCCGGTTCACTCGCTCAGTTGCCGCTCTCCCCCGCCCCGACAGGCTCTATGGCTTCCGGCTCGGCCGCCGGCTCGGCTTCCGACTCGGCCGCTTCCCAGTTGTACGGCGGGCCGATCAAGCGCACGCCGCGCCCCTCTCGGTCGAAGGCGACCTTCCGCCCTTCGCTCGTGACGACGACCCGTCCGCCGTCTTCGGTCGGGCGCTCGGCGATGATCTTCTCACCCTTATCGAGCTTGAACTTCGGCACGCCAGCTCCTTTCGACCCCGACCCCCCGACATGATAGCGCCTCTGTGGCCTTGTCAACTACCGAACGTGGCGACGTTCCGGGATCACGACATCGAGCGGCGGCAGCTCGCTCGGGATATCGAGGATCGCCCCGGACGGCATCGCGGCGACGTCGGCCTCGATCTCTCGGCGATAGGCTTCCATATCGGCGTTATAGGTCAGGCGGGAGTCCTCGATCGACACCCCGTTGCCGACGTCGGCGACGATCCGCCCGGCCGTGTCACCGTCGATGCGGCGTGCAATCTCAGGATCGAGCGCCATCTTCAGCCCTCCGACCCCTTCGCCACGAAGGCAGCCCATGCGTCGTTATCGAGCACCTTCAGGCCAGAATTCTGACTGTAATCGGCGACCAGTCGCGGCGTCGAGCCGTTGTTGTCCCATAGTCTGAGTCTATCGAACGTGCCGCGCTCCGTTGCTGCGACGAAGGTCCGCGACACGTCCGCATGGGCGCGGACCAGTTCGGTCCGCGGGACGTAACGCCCGGTCGTTGCAGCTCGGGCGTTCGACCGTTCGATAGCCGTCGAGAGGCTGACCGTCGCGTAGTCGGCGCTGACGGTCTTTGCTCCCTGCTGCCGGAAGGACTGGACCTTCGCGTGCAGCTTGTCGATGCCAGAGTCGCCCACGGAGTCATACACGACATCGTGGCCGCGGCTCAGACCCTCGGCGGTGGCCCGCTTCGCGAGGTACGAACTTTCCTCGTGCGCGTAGGCGGCAGCCCACGGGCGCCCGGCCTCCACCGCGGCGTCATACTCGGGGAGCTGCTTCTTCATGCCGTCGGGGTCGATCTGGGCGGCCCGGTCACGGCCCGGGATGCCCGCCTCGGGGTTGTTCAAGATCGCCTTCGTCTTGCCGCTGGCCGCCCCGCCGCCGGTCATGTAGACCGTCGGGCTGTCCGAGGCTGGCAGGCCCGCGAACTGGCTTTCGAGGATCGCATCGTGGAGAGCTGCCCGGTCCGGCGTGAAGTTACCGTTCGCGTCACGATGAGCCCCCATCGAGTCGCGCTTCGGCGGTGACCGATGGGCTGCGACCGCTCGGGGGTTGCGTGCCCCGGCATGAGCAGACTGGTCATGCCCCGGCGCCGGATGTTCGACGAGGGTCGCTTCCGACAGCTCCCGCTGGGCATACAGATCGCCCACGATCGCGTCCGCGAAGGCATCCAGTTCGGCATCTGACATCGTAGCGATATTGTCTGGCACCGTGAAGACCCGCGGATCGGGCACGTCCACCTCCTGTTTCGCTTCAGAGTAGCCGCCCGTGCCGCCCGTGTCGATATATTCGCCCGTGTCGAGGTCAAACACTCCCCGTTCGTTCCGTGTCCGGCCCGCCCGGATCGCTGCAGCACGAGGCAGGAGATCGACGATATCGAGCGTGACGACGCCGTTCTTCGTATCGTGCCACGTGCCGAAGTAGCCGGAATCGGCGAGTTCACCACGCTCGCGCTTCAGCCACGCCCGGGTCTCGCTCGCGGCGTACTCGCGGTCGCTGAAGAACCGATCCGCGTCGAGCACCGCCCCATGTCCCGGCCGCCCAACGACGGTGCCCCCGGCGAGAACCGGCCGCGAGCCGGGGACAGCGTAGGTCCCGCCCTCCCGGCTACGAAGATCGCTCGTCAGGACAGCGATCGACCCACCCCGGCCATGAGCCTGTTGATCGTGCTGCCCCGGCATGTGCTCGGACAGCCCTCGTAGGTTGCGCACGCCCCACGCTTCGACTTCGGTGAGCGTCCGGTGCCACACGACGTCGAGACCGACGAACTTGTCGGTGCGATCACCGACGGGCGGCGGGACGTCGATGTCGTCGAGCGGATCGCGAGACACCGGGCGCAGCAGGGTCACGGCACCACCTCGACGGACAGGACGCCCATCGACGTCGGGGAGACCCCGGGGTCCCACGGGTTCGGAAACGTCTCGAACGTATAGCCCTTCACCCTGAACGTCGTGTTCCGTGGCAAGACCAGCTCGTATTCCCGCATCTCAGATCGCTTGCGGTCGCCCATGATCGGGGCGCCTTCGAGGTAGCCGCCCTTCGCGCCCATCGGGACGTCGATCTTCAGGACGACCGGGACCGCCCCGGCGTCGTGGAGGTAATGGCCGAACTTGCCGCCTTCCTTACGACCGATCGAGGTGGACACGAAGCCGCGATCGGTGAATGTCTCACCGGGTTCGAGACCATGCCCGGCCTTCGGGACGTTCCGGTAGTTCGTCGCCCGATAGACGGTGATCGCCTCTGGGACCGACGTCCGAGCCAGCGAGGCATCCATGTTCTTGACGATCGAGTCCTCTAGGCTGCCGGCTTCCGGCAGTCGCCCGTCACGCAACTGCCCGTTCACGGCCTTGTATTCGGTTGAGGCATAGAAACCGTATGCCTTGCCCTCGCGCACCGACAGGCCGTCCTGCCAGTCGGCGTAGGCGGCCTGCATCTGCGCGTGCCCATCGGCCCCGGAGTCGAAGGCCAGCGGGCCGCCTGACCCGAAGCGACCGATCGCGTCTCGTTTGTAGACTCGCTCGACGAGCGGCCACAGAATCACGGGGACAGCTCACGCAGTCGGCGTTCGATCCGCCGCCGCCGCAGGAGAGCGACACCCCACTGGTCCACCCACCACTCCACCCACCACTTCCACAGCCGCGGGTGCCGGGCCCAGTAGAACGACGCGACGACCGCCCATATCCACAGTCGCCAGCCAACGAGGTCGGAATAGGCTCGCCATTCCGAACGCCAGTCCCGGATACGCCGGGGCCACCATCGACTGTCTTCCCGATCGCTCATGCGACGCCGAGCTTCCGCAGGGCTTGATCGACGTCCGCTTCGTCGGCTTCAGTCTCGTCGAACTCGTAGACGATCTCCGCACCCGGCAGCGACAACAGCGCGAGACGCGCGTGGATGATATCGCCGGGTTCGACTTTCGCATCGACGAGATCGGCGATCCCGCCGTCCGGCAGGCGCTCGCCGATCCGACCATAGACCGGGGCCTTCAGGACGCGCTCCACATCCGCCCGACGTTCCTCGGGCACAACGTCGAAGCCGCGCTCTGACCACAGGACACGACAACCCTCGGCCGTCACGAACAGGATCATCCCGACCTCTCCGTCAGGTACTTGCCGACCCATTTCTCGATGAACGCATAGCGCAGTGGGGACGTCTTCGCGAACTCGTCGGGGTCGAGGATATACCGTTGAAACGACTCGGCGAAGTCCTCGAACTCGTCCGTCATCCCGTAGGTCGACGGGGCGGCGTCCGTTCTGAGCTTCGTGGTCCGCGGGGCCGCCGCTTGTAGCCGGTCGAGAGCAGCCCGGTAGGCCCGCAGGCGCTGTTCGTACAGCAGGACCCGCTGCTCGTGAGCGAAGTGGAACGTCGAACCGACTGGCTCAGCATCTCGCGCCGCAAGCGCATCGACCAGCGCCCGTTCGTAGAGCGCGATCTGCCCGCTGTGGAGCCTGATGTTCAAGCTGTATTTCTCGAACGCCTTGCTGAACGACAGCTTCGAGCGGATGGTCCGCCAGAGGGACCACATTTCGCCCGCTTGATCGGCCGTCATGAGCGGCGTCGGCATCATGCCGGAGCCGCGATAACGCGGACCGCCGAGCAGGTTCATGAGCGCATGGCCGACTTCGTGAACGATCGTCCCGGCCGAGGTCCTCTGCGCTTCGCTGGAAAGTCCGAGCCGACCAGTGTCGCTCATCCAGCCAGCGGCATTTCGGACCGGGCCTGTCCCGGTGTAGATTTCCTTCAGATAGGCGTGGCCCCTCGCGGCCTCGGGGAAACGGCGCCCGATCGCTTCAAGACCCTCCACGACCGCTGCGATATGACCGCGGGAAAGCTGCCCGGCCGTCAGGAGCCCGTAGCGTTCCTCGATGGAGGGCTCACCGGCCATCCAGCGGTCGATCAGGGTTTCGATCTGTTGATCGGAGAGGGGCCGCCACGGCTCGGGGGCGTTCGGGTCGGGCTCGGCCTCGAAGTCGGGGTGCCACGGCACACTCATGCAGCGGCAATGGATCGATTGCCGCGCGGAGAGGTTCGGATCGAGCGGGTAGAGCGCCTGCTCCGAACCGACGGTGAACATCTCATCGGGCTTCACCCGCTGGCCGTTCGCCAGCACGTGATCGCGACGGACCCGGATGTCCTCTGAGGAGACCCATTCCTTCAGCCAGCCTTCGTCGTCGGGCAGCTCGGCCATCCGGGTGTAGTTCGCCGTTTGGAACATCCGCCCGGCCTCGGTGCGGTAGATCGCCTCACCCCGGGCGAACGCAGACGCCCACACGCCCTTGCCGGTCAGCGTTCCGAGCCGCTTTATGAGATCGAGCGGACCGATCTGTCCGAGCGCCGCCTGTCGCAGCTCCGCGGCGACCTTGCGCCTGATTTCATCGGTGACCCCGCTGATCAGCTCCGGGACGGTGGCGATCCCGACGTTCAGCATCCGCGGGTCGATCCGCGGTAGCGCGGTCATCGTCATACCCGCACGTTCGAGGGTCGCCGGCAGAAGGCCGTCGCCCTCGGCCCACGCCCGTTCGAGCGTCGAGCTGAGCGAACCCGCTGCCTGAGACTCAACCCGAGCGAGGGCCGCGTTGAGTTCGGCCAGTACCCCCTTCTGCATCGCGATATCCCAGTCCGCCGTCGCCTGCGACATCTTGCCGATCGTGGCGAGTCGCGCGGCTTCGAGTTCGGCCTTCAGCGTCCGCAGTTCGGCCGTCGTCAGATTGAACACACCCTGCTCGATCCGACGGGCCTGCTTGATCGCCGCGAGTCGCAGATCGGTGGCTTCGTTCAGGACTACTTCGGCGATCTTCCGGGCGCGCGCCCGCTGGGCCTCTGCGACCCGCCGACGACGACAGGCGTTCGCGGTTGCATGGGCGATGCGGAAGGCGGCCTCCTCGCCATGCGACCCGTAGACCGCGTTGAAGACCCCGAGGAAGGCCCGCTGGCAGCGCGAGCTGTATCGCTGGCGGACGGCCGGTGGAAGTTCGGCGATGCCGCTGTACGGCATCGCCCTAGCCCGGTGCCCGGTTGAATGTCACCCGGAAGCTGACGCTCGCATTCGTCGTGTTGGATGCCGCCACTGCCGGTTCGTCCCAGTCCCATGCCCCTTCGGGTGCCGGGGCGGCAGGCGGACGTCGTGGCGGGATGCGGCCTCGGTTGCCCATCTCATCGAGCTTTGCCTTCGCGATCGCGGCCTCGTGCGGGGACTCGTCGGCCTCGGCCATCGCCTGTAGCTTCTCGGCGAGCGAACGGCCATCAGCCACGGCTCGTCGCCTGATAACCGCCCACCGGGGCCTGTCCCGTGCCGTTCGTCGGCATCTGCGGTGGGAGCGGTCCATATTCCTCTCCCGGCACGACGGCTTCCGGTTCCTCGGCCTCGGCCGCCTCCGCTTCGGTTTCGATCTGCGCCTCCTCATCCTCGGGCTTCAGGTCCATGCCGATCTGACCGGCGAGCATGAGGAACATCGCCCGGGCCGATCGTGCGCTGATCCATTCGGCGTCCTTTGCCGCGGCCAGCGCCTGCGTGAGCTGGACCAGCGCCGTCGTGATCTTGCCGGTGTCCTTCATGGACGGTTCGGGCAGGTTCACCGAGAACGTACGATCGATCGCCGCGGGCAGCCGTCCGCGCTCGATCGCCTTGCCGAGCGCGAAGTCGAGCAGGCAGTGGAACATCGCGGCGGTGTCGGCCTGCCGTCGGGTGATCATCCGATAGGTCGGATCGGATTGTTCGGCGAGCGTCGCCCGGTTCGCGCTGTCGCCCTCGGCGAACCACGCCTCGGGGGCGCCGAGTCCGCCGAGCGCCATGTTCTTTGTCGCCCGTCCGAGGGCCATCATGTCGGCGTTGCCGAGGCCCGGGTTGACGGCCTGCCAGACTTCCTTCTCGTTGTGCGCCCGGACCGCTCCCGGCGGCGGGGCATCCCCATGTTCGGAGACCCACTTCTGCACGTCGGTCTTCGTCGAGCCGGTGAGCGTGACGTCCCACACGAAGGCGTTGATCAGGCCGGATCGTTCGAGAGCGTTGAACAGGAGCTGATCGTAGCCGTCCACGTAGTCGGCCGGGGCCAGCAGGTCCGGCGTCCCGCGGTGCTGCCCGTGAACGCGGTTGATGCCGAAGTAGAACGCCTCGCCTCGCCACCTCGGACTCGACGGATCGGCCTCGTCGTCGTAGCGCGCGATCTCGACTCGCTCGCCTTCGCCGGACCCGCCCTTCGGCTTCAGGACGAGCGTGCCGTCGAGGAAGGCGTTGTCGGGGTCCGGTAGGATGTCATCGATGCGCTCCGACAAGACGAGGCCGAAGCGCGTCCGGCCGGAGGTCTCGTTGACGAACGCCCGCAGACACAACTCGCCATAGATCGACTGATCCCGAACGAGATCGCGGTGCGCTTGATCGAGGTGCATCGCCGGGTCATGCCATATCTCGTCGAGCACGGCCTGCACATTCTCGTCCACGGCCTTTACGGTGATCCCATCCCCGACCACGAAATCGGCGACCATCTCCGTCAGCCGATGGGCCATCGGGTTCTGGCGCCAGAGGTAGAGCGCGATCGACTGCGCCCGCTCTTGCATGATCGGGTTCAGGTCGCGGCGCGAGCCAGACAGACGACGGAACAGGTCCTCGTCGGGGTCGATCATCGTGCCCGCGGCTGGATTGGCCTCCGCGATCCGGGACTCGATCAGGGGCGTGGCGACCCACTCGATGACCCGAGCGATGATGCCTTTATCAGCCACGTGTCAGCCTCCGATAGCCCGCTGACGAGCGCCGCTTCGCATGGTACGCGGCGGCCGGGCTGCCCGTCGAGCCCCGAACCCGCGACCCACCGATGGTCACCCCGCCCGGCTCGAACAGATTGCGGGCGAGATGATTGTAGGCGCCCGATGCGCTGTCCACCTGATCGTCGTGGGCGCCCGTCGGGAAGGCTTCGAGTTCAAGGTACCAGTCGCCCGTCCAGCCGGCTTCGAGGACGTGGACGAGGCCGCGCTTCATGGCCGTGCTGAAGGGCAGGGCTCGGACCTCTTTCTTGCCGGTCGATACCACCCCATCGAACGATAGGCCACGCAGCACCTTGCCGTAGTGGTCGATGACGATCTTGCCCGCCGAGCCGGGCTCTTGCTCCATGCGGATCGACACGTTCTCGTACGCCAGCGCATCGGCGATCGAGGTGGCCTTCACGGCATCCTCGGTGTCACCGGGATCGAGCCGGAAGCGCGCCACGTCGGCGACCCACGGATCGTTCTCATCGTCAAGCCCGACCAGCGTCCCGACGGTGTAGTCGGGATCGGCACCGAGCTTCTCTGCCGTGGAGGCGAGGTCCCAGTAGCGCACCCAGCGCCATTCCCGGCTGGCCGGCGGAAGTTCCTCATGCCGATGCGACGGCTTGATCCATGCCCGGTCGAACCGTCCACCCGTCGGGCGCACCGCCCAGTTGCCGTCTCGAAGCTGGGCCAGCGTCACATCGTCGAGGTAGGCGAGGCTTTCGAGGTAGGCCGTTTGATCGAGCGCCGGATTGTCGGTCAGGAGCGACGGCACGAACACGGTGCCGGGCGCAGGGTGATCCAGAAACCGCCCCTCCACCCAGTCGTGGCCGATCCCACCGGGGTTCGTGCCAGCTCGCATCCGAAGCGGCACCCCGGATCGTTCGAGACCCACCGTCCGTCGGAGTCGGCTGAACAAATAGCGGTACATCGCCTCACCGAAGGTCGTCAGCTCGTCGAAGCCGACATACTGAAACTCCGCCGAACGATAGCGTTGCTCATCGCCCGGGTGCTGGATGTAACCGAACTGAAGCCGCGCCCCGGACGGGAAGACCCATACGTACTCGTCGCCCCGCCAGTGAGCATCCGTGCCGCGCAGCCATTCGTCCGCCCTCGGGATCAGGCCACCGGGCAGCGACAGGTCCTGATACGTCCGCCGGAATAGGATCGCCGCGTAGCCCGGGATATCGACGTGCTGAAGGGCGCCCATGAGCAGAGCGTCGCTCTTGCCGCCCCCTGCCGCGCCGCCGAACAGGGCCTCACGATGCGGCAGGCCGAGGAACAGCGCCTGTGTCGGGCTAGGCCGAAGACCCCCCGCCCTCGGGATGTAGCTCGTCAGCCGCGGCGTCAGGTCCCGCCGAAGCCGGGCCCAGTCGATCAACTCCGATCCGAGCGGCTGCGTCGATGAGCCTGCGAACGAAGGACTCGTCGTCACCCTGCACCTCGATCGGCCCTCCCGACGGCCCGCTCAGTTCGACGGCCTGCGTATCGCGCCAGTTCTGCGGTAGCCGCTGCGACATGAACTTGCCGAGGTAGTTCGCGTTGCCGAAGGCGGCCTGCCGCGAGACCGTGCGATAGCGTTCGGTCAGGTCGGCTTCGAGATCGGCCTCGGCTTTCTCGATCGCCGCTCGAAACGCTCGATAGGGCTCGGCGCCCAATATCAGGGACTCAGCGCCTTTCTCGTCCGTTTCGGTACGGTCAGCGCCCAGCGCCATCCAGCGCCTGAATGTCGGCTTCGAGACCCCGGCGACTACGGCTGAGACCGCGGGGAAGACGCCCTTGCGGATCGCCCCGGCGATCTTCTCCTGCCGCTCGGGAGTCAGCGCCGTCCAGCCGCCGGTTTCGGCCGCGATCGGTTGCAGCGGGCGTCGTGTCGCTCGTCCAGCCATGCCACGATGCTACCACCCCGTCGTCAGCCGACACCGCTCCCGAGCGAGATCAAGCGTCACCTTCCTCGATCGAACCGTCCGGGTGAACCACGAGATGCAGTGTGTGTGTCGCCTCCATCTCAACGATCTCCCCGTCGGGGAGGGTCACCTGAAGGGTATCGCCCGCCACGAGCCACACCCGCACCGGCCCTGCCGTCCGCGTCGCGAGCCTAGCTGGACCAGAGGAAGACGGCAGCCGCGGAAGTCCCCCGGCGGCGGCGGCGATGGCGAAGACGGCAGCCGCCGCCAGAAAGCGACGGCGGCTCAGGTCCATAACCACAGGGTCTCGACCAGCCGCACGAAGATGACCCACGTCATCGCCGCGAAGGCGAGGACGACGAACCACGAACCGATGACCATGAGGAGCGCAAGGACGAAACGCCGGATCATGCCCGACCGCCGGGACCCAGCCGACCGGAGCCGCGAAGGGCCTCGATAGCCGCTTTCATGTCCGCCTGCTCCTGCGCCTGCTGATTGCGGGCCACGGCCCGCTGCTCGTCGAACATCGAGTCGCCGAGCCTCGAAAGCATCGCCCCGGCCGCCCAGAACTGATGCGGCCGGACGCCCTCCATGTGGACCTGAAGCGAGCCGTCGGCCGTGAAGATCACGCTGATCTGCGCCAGCGGAGCCGCTTCCGGCGCGATCTCCGTGGTCGTCTCTACGGCCTGATCGTTATTCATGCCCCCGAGCCTCCTTCCTCGCCGACAGTGACCGTAAGAACCGCCCTCGGCGGCTCCCCGGAGAGAGCGTACCGCTTCGTGACATACAACTCCACCACCTGCGCGTCGTCGTGGTAAACGACGTCCGTGACCCGTCCTCCGTCATTCGACGGTCAGGACGACGATCGTCGCCCCCGGCCGTTCCCAGTCTTCAGCGTACCGTTTCGAGGCGTACAGCTCGATCACCTGCGCGTCGTCGTTGTAGGCGATCCCCGTGATCGCGTCGAGGACGGCGCGAGCGAACTTGTCGATGTCTCCGACCCGCCCATGCGGATGATCCGGGGCGGATCGGCGTAGGCCCTTCTTGTCGAAGTGCCCCAACGGCCGCCGGACCCTGAAGGCCATCTCCACCCGGACCGGGCCCTCGATGGGGCCTTCGAAAGCGGGGTGCTGCCCTCGCCCGAGACCAAAGGCGAACTCGGCCGCAGCCCGAATGTCGATCCGCCAGAGCCCGAGCCGGTCGGACGAGTTCTTCGTCACGACCTTCCCGGCGCGCGACAGGAACGAGCGCAGCGAGCCCTGCGGGGCCGGGTCGCCGTAGACCTCGAAGGACGTGATCATGCCGACGCTCGTTCAGGAAACCGCCTATCGAGCAACCGCAGATCGTCAACGAACCACGCCGGGGCGCCCCGATCTCTCGGGTCCGCGATCTGTCCATGCTCACGAACCTGCGCTGCCGTCATCCAACCGACGATCAGGGCAGCGGTGTTCCGGTGGAGCAAGAGGACGAGCGCAACCTTCGTGTTCGGACGATCATTCGCTTTCGCCTTGACGTACACCCGAGGCCCATTCGCCGGAATGGTGCGGACTTCGTACCCGGCGACGTCCGGGCGCCCTCCGACATCCGATGGATGACAGGCCCACGGCACGCCGAGATACTGCGCGAACGCGATCTCACCGAGCGCCCCGACAAAGTGGGCCTCGTGATCCCCCGAGCCGAGGCGGTCCCGGTAACCCTTCGTGTTCGCGTCGAGCAGCATGGCCTCAGCGCAATCGTCCGCGGCGGCCTGATCCCAGTTGTCGAGGCGCACGATCCCCGCCCAACCCGTCGCCGGGTTGCCAATGGGTAGGACCATGGCTTAATCCAGTCTATCTGCGGATCGCCACGTTAGCCTGCAACGGCGAATTGGGTGGAACGGCGCGTCTCGACATTTCTTCATGCCGTCGTCGAGCTTCCTCGAACTTGCGCTCGGCCTCTTCTTTGGTCGAGCCGTGGACCGCCCAACCATCGCCATGAGCTGCCCACCCGGCCTTGATGGGTTCCAGTCGCGGAATCATCTGGCTGGCCTCCTTCGCTGGGGTCGATTCTAGGGGTCGTCGGAGCTGTATCAAAGTGCGGTGCTCAGATCGCGCTCCACCACACAAACGCTCGTGCAGCGCCATCGCCAGCGAGTCGCGGGTCACGGTCCTTCTCGGGTTCGCGCTTCTTGTAGCGACGCTTCGGGGTGCCGCATTCCTGAGCGGTCATCGCGGAATCTGCCGATCAATGAGCTTGTTCCCGAGGTCGATGAGCGCGGCGGCTGGCGAGGGTCCGGTGCCGGTCATGTTCGGCACGGTGCCATTAGCGCGGCCCTGTTGGCCGATGCCGCCTTCGACTGCGCTGGCAATCCACCGAGAGCC
>Ga0247727_10015830_pt1 | contig 12290 bp, 12 predicted proteins | sample WisWelCaveWW1625_FD_202498 | JGI IMG/M metagenome (GOLD analysis project Ga0247727, IMG submission 202498) | Biofilm microbial communities from Wishing Well Cave, Virginia, United States - WW16-25 | ecosystem: Environmental > Aquatic > Deep subsurface > Groundwater > Cave microbial mat | place... | reverse complement strand
GAGGGGTCGTTCGATATCTGCGACGAGATCACCGGATAGGCGTCCGCGCGCTGGTAGGTCGTCCCCGGCTCCCCCTTGTCGAAGTTGTCGAACGACCCCTCCAGATTCAGGTACAGGGGGCTGTTCCCCAGCCTCTGCCGGCGGCTGCGGAACTCGACCTCGGGGAGGATCCAGCGGACGATGGTCCCCTCCGGCTGAACGACCTGCTCGCGGCGCTCCGACCACATGTTGAGCGAGTAGAAGCCCCAGTTGCGGGTCAGATAGAGCTTGCTGATCGCCTGCGGGTTGCTCGACAGGCGGATGTCGCGCTCGAAGTCGAGATAGTAGTCGAAGTCGCTCACGAAGTTGGCGAGGGCCACCAGGCGCCACTCGGTGGAGAGCTCCTGCTGGTGCGAATAGTCGATGACCCAGCGGTCGACCGGAACGCCGGGCTTGTCCTCCTCCTTGGCCACCTGGTCGCGGATGTAATAGCCGGTGAAATGCCCCCTGCCCGTCTCGGTCGGCACGTAGCGGAACTCCAGCCCGGACCCGTATCCCGCCTTGCTCATGTAGTCGAAGTAGAACGTGGCGTCCATGCTGCGGTGCATGGCCCAGTACCACGCCTCGCTGACAATCGTCCCGCTCCTCTGCGAAAAACCGAACTCCGGGAACAGCAGCCCTGAAGCCCGATCTCGCTTGATCGGCCAGACGAGATAGGGCGTGTAGAAAATCGTCGCCGGTCCCACCTTGAACTCCAGGTCGTGCAGGTAGGCATAGTCGTCCAGCCGCAGCAGACCCCGCCCCAGCTTGAAGCTCCAGTACGGCGTCGGCTGCGTGCAGGCCGTGAAGGTGGCGTCGTGCAGCACCAGCTCGCGCGGGGAGATCTGCTCCACGCGGGCGGCCTCGAACAGGATGGTCGGCTCGGCGTAACCGCGGGCGTTGATGAAGCTGCCGGTCTGTGTCTCGAGGTTGTAGTCGATGCTCTCGGCGGTGATGCGGGACCTCGCCTGATCGAGGACGACGTTGCCTTCGGCGTGCGCCTGATGGGTCGAGGGGAGGTAGCGCACGAGATCCGCCTGCAGGCGCAACTCCCCGCAGCGGATGTCGACATAGTCCTTGAGGATCAACTCGTCCTTGTCGAGCACCGACCCGGGGCCGGTGGAGATTTCGAGGGTGCAGCCACCCGGCCCGGTCCCCACCATGTGACGCTTGCCCGCCGGCCCGACGGGCCCCGGCGGCGGGACCACCTCATCCTGGGGTCCTCCGGCCGCGGTGATCGCCGCGGCCGGGGCGGCGCCGCAGAGGAGCATCAGGAGCAAGGCGGCCGGCCGGCGCGCCGCCACCGTCTGGCATGCGCGGCGCATCAGAAGATGGCTACTCCCGCGTACCCCACGACCGCATCGAAATCGCCGCTCCTCTCCCCGGAATTCCCGTAGGCGACGAGTCGCGCCGAGACGGCCCCGAGCCGCCGCGCCGCCTCGATCCCGGCCACCGCGGGCGCCACGCCGCACATGCTGATCCGTTCCTCGCGCACAACGCGGTGGAGCCCCTCCGGATCGATCGCAAGGACGCGATCGAGCGCGCGTTGATCCAGGCGCTCGGCCAGGGACGCGGGGACGTCGTGCGACATGTCGCTGCTGAGGACGAGCAGGATCTCATCCGGCTCCCCGGTGATCGCCTCCGCCAGCGCCCGCCCCAGGTCGAGGAGCAGCGGCAGGCGCTGCGTGCCGACGCAGATCGGGACGAAACTCAGGTCACCCCGGAGGTGCTGCAGGAACGGCACCTGCACCTCGAGAGAGTGCTCGCGGCGGTGGGCAGCAGCATCGGCCCGCGACGCGGGGCACCGGTCCAGGATCGCCGCCGCCAGGGGAGCGTCGATGACCGCCTCTCCCAGCGGCAGGCTCCAGGTTCCCTCCGTCATGATCGCGATCGCCTCCCCCACTCCGGTGTGGTTCGGCCCCAGGATGACGATTCGGGCGGGCAGGCGGGCCGCCAGATAGGTCTGCGCAGCGATGCGGCCCGAATAGATGTACCCGGCGTGAGGAACGAGAAGGGCCCGAGCCCGCGGCTCCAGGGGCGGCCGCCGGCCCTCGGTCAGTTGATCGAGTTCCTGGCGGAGACGATCCGGGTCGGCAGGGTAGAAGGACCCAGCCACGGCGGGCCTGCGCATCATCCCCCTCATCGCCGCCCTCGACTTTCAAGAGGCCAGATGATGCTACCAGACGGTCAAGGCAAAGTAAAGAAAAGCGGACACTTGCGTTGTTTCCGGTGGCTGCGACGTGTTAGAATCACGGACCTCAACCAGGCAGATGAAGGGCAGAGAATGGCGGCAAGCCCGAAGCGCGCTACCGTCTCCCGTGAGGCTCACGGTCGTGCCCTGCCCGGCCGGCTTCGCATCGCCCTGGCACAGGTGGCCCCGGCGCTCGGAGACGTCGCCGCCAACGTCGCCCTCCACGTCAGGATCGCCCGGCGGGCGTCGCGCGCCGGGGCGCTCCTGGTCGTCTTTCCGGAGCTCAGCCTGACCGGCTACCGGCTCCAAGACCTCGTATCGGAGGTAGCGATCAGGGTTGCCCCCGACGGAGTGCTGCGCCCGCTGTTCGCGCTGAGTCGCAAGATCGCGCTGGTGTTCGGCCTGGTTGAGGAGTCTGAAGGACACCGCTATTACAACAGCGCCCTGCTCCTGGAGGGCGGCCGGGTCCGGCACGTGCACCGCAAGGCCTACCTTCCGACCTACGGGATGTTCGAGGAGGGCCGGTATTTCGCCGCGGGCGATCGGCTGGCCGCCTTCCGCACACGGCTCGGCCGCATGGGAATGCTGATCTGCGAGGATCTCTGGCACCCTGCGAGCGCCCTGATCCTGGCGCAGGACGGCGCCGACTATCTCCTCGTCCTTTCCAACGGGCCGACGCACACTGTGGCGGGAGGGGGCGGTCCGCAGAACCAGGAGACCTGGCGCGACCTGGTCAAGGTGACGGCTCAGATGCAGACCACTTTCGTGGTCCTGGTCAACCGCGTCGGGGTCGAGGACGGCATCCACTTCGGCGGGGAATCGTGCGTCGTCGATCCGCTCGGGGAGATCGTGGCCCAGGCCCGGCCCTTGCGCGAGGATCTGGTGATCTGCGACCTGGGTCGGGCCGCTCTCCGCAGGGCGCGGACCTTCTATCCTCTCCTGCGCGACGAACGCCTGCCGCTCCTGTCGCGCGAGGTTCAGCGGCTTCTGGCGGAGCCGGTCTCGTCAAGGGGTCCGGGCGGCTCGTGAAGACTTTCCTGGTCTACCGCTGCCACGACCTGGGCCGAAGGAGTTCTATTCCCGCTTCACTCCGCTGGGGCTGGGATGCATCGGGGCGCACCTGCGCCGCGCGGGCCACGACGCCACCGTCGTCAACCTGAGCGATTTCTCCTGGCCGTGGGTGCGCCGTTTCCTCGCTCGGGAGCGCCCCGATGTCCTGGGCCTGTCGGTCTTCACCTTCAACCGTCACGAGGCGATACGCGTGGCGGCCCTGGCGCGCGCCGCCAACCCCCGCTGTCTCATCGTGGCCGGAGGCCCGCACGCCACCCATCTGTCGCATCACATCCTGGAGCACTCTCCGGAGATCGATATCGTGGCGCGGGGCGAGGGTGAGGAGACGATGCTGGAGATCGTGCGCGCCGTGGAGCACGGGCATCTCCGCCGTCCCGAACTCGGCGGCGGGGCCCCGGCGAAGGCGGCCGACCTCGCCGGGCCCGGCGCCCCGCGCGGGCGGGGCGCCATTCAGGGGATTACCGTCCGCGACGGGACGGGGTGTCTCGACACTCCGGACCGCCCCGTGATCATGCATCTCGACACGCTCCCCCACCCGGCCGCCGATCCCCGGACCATCGGAGTCGACCCGCAGTCGCAGTTCGAGTTCATCATCACCTCGCGCGGCTGCCCCGCCGCCTGCACCTTCTGCTCTTCACCCGAGTTCTGGAGGCGCGGCCTGCGCTTCCGATCGGCGCGGAACATGATCGACGAGGTGCGGCTGCTGCGCCAGGAGCACGGCGTCGTGTACGTGTCGGTGCGCGACGACACGTTCACGGTCTCCAAGAAGCGCGTCATCGACTTCTGCCGAGGGCTGATTGACTCGGGCATCGATCTCCTGTGGGACTGTCAGTCCCGCGTCAACATCGTGGACGAGGAGCGACTGGCGTGGATGCGCCGGGCCGGCTGCACCCACATCCAGTACGGCGTCGAGTCGGGCTCCCCCCGCATGCTGCAACGGCTCAACAAAGGGATCACCCTGGAGGAGGTCCGCGCGGCCGCGACACGACGTGTCGGGCTCGGACTCTCGAGCTACCTGATCACCGGCATCGACTCGGAAACCGACGAGGACCTGGCCTCCACGCTGCGGCTCATCGAAGAGATCCGCCCGCACGACGGCCTCGTGTCGCCGCTCGCCGTCTACCCGGGCACCGGGCTTTACGAGGAGGTCAAGCGCCGGTTCGGGGTCAGCGACACGTTCTGGGTCGACAGCCGTGACGAGGCCTACTCCGTGCGCCGCGATCCCTGGACGCGGAGGAGCCTGCGCACCCTCGGGGCGGCGCTGCGGCGGGTTGGAAAGTCCGCGGCCTATGGGCCGGAGGACTTCGCCCGGCAGCGGGAGATGGTCGGCGACTGCTACGCCCTGCGACCTTCGGTCGGCGAGATCCACGAGCGCCGGGGCGATCTGGCGCGCGCCCGCGAGGAGTACGAGGCCATCCTGCGCGACAACCCGCGCAGTCTCTGGGCCCGGATGCGCCTCGGGCGCCTGGCCGCGCGGCGGCGCCTCCACGCCGAGGCCGCCGGGCACCATCGCGCCGCGGCCGGGATCGTGCCGGCCTTCCGCCTCGCGCACGACCTCCTGCGCGAGTCGCGCCGGCGCTCGGGGCCCCCTGCTAGGCCATCGCCTCCAGGATCCGGACGCGCGCCTCGATCGGCGGGTGCGTACTGAACAGGGCGCTCGAGTCCATCCCGAAGGACTTGACGGGGTTGACGATATAGAGGTGCTGCGTCGCGCGATTGGCGGCGCCGAGCGGCGCCGGGTCGGTCCCGATCCGGCGCAGGGCGGAGGCGAGGGCCAGCGGGTTTCGCGTCAGCTCCACGGCCGAAGCGTCCGCCAGGAGCTCGCGCCGCCGCGAGACGGCCATCTGGATCAGTTTCGACGCGAACGGGGCCAGGATCGACAGGACCAGGGCGAGCAGGATCAAGGCTCCGCCACCACCGCGTGATCGACGGCGGGAAGCGATCCGGCCGGAACGCAGATTGGCGTCGCACAGCAGGGCCACCGTCCCGATCAGGATCCCGACCAGCATGGCGAAGCGGACGTCGAGATTGCGGATGTGGCTCATCTCGTGCGCCAGCACGCCCTGCAGCTCGTCGCGATTCAGCTTCTTGAGGAGGCCGGTCGTGACAGCGATCGAGGCGCGGGCGGGCGAGCGGCCGGTCGCGAAGGCGTTCGGTGCTTCGGAATCGATGACATAGACGCGCGGTTTCGGCAGCCCCGAGGCGACACACAGCTCCTCGACGAGGTTCTGAAGCTGCGGCTCGGCCTGCGGCGCGACCTCCCGCGCCCCGCTCGCCGCGAGGAGCATCCGGTCTCCCCCGAGGTAGGCCCCGGCGCCGCTCAGCGCTCCGAGCGCCAGGCAGATGACGAGCCCTGACCGGGCGGAGCCGTACGCGCCCCCGATGGCGTAGCCGAGGGCCCCGAGAATCAGGACGAGGGCGGACAGAAGGAGCCACGAAAGCCGGCGGTTTCCGGCCTGCTCGGAGTAGAAGTCGCGCCTCCCTCCCGGGACCCGCCGCGGCCGGGCCTCCGGGGCGCGGAAGATGGCCTGGCAGAGGGTGCAGCAGGCGGCCGCCGCGGGGTTGAGGTAGCCGCACTTCGGGCAAGGAGTCTTGACCATGCGTCGGTCAGCGCAGGTCGACTTTGACCGGCTCCTGCTCCGCCGCGGGGACCTCGAAGTACGGCTCCTCCTTGAAGGCGAACATCGAGGCGAGGATGTTGGTCGGCACCACCTGGAGTTTCGTGTTGTAGCGCATCACCATGTCGTTGTAGAACTGCCGCGCGAAGGCGATGCGGTTCTCGGTGGAGGTCAGCTCTTCCTGCAGGCGGACCACGTTTTCATTGGCCTTGAGCTGCGGATACGACTCGACCACGGCGAACAGGGACCTCAGCGCCCCCGTCAGCGCCCCCTCCGCGGCGGCCGTGCCGGCGATCCCGGTGGCCGTGAGCGCCTGGTTGCGCGCCCGAATCACCTTCTCGAGGGTCTCCTGCTCGTAGCCCATGTAGTCCTTCACGACCTCGACCAGGTTCGGGATCAGATCGTGCCGGCGCTTCAGCTGGACGCCGATCTGCTGCCAGGCGTTCCGCACCTGATTGCGGAGCGAGACCAGCCCGTTGTAGGCGGCGACAACCAGGACGGCGGCGACGACGAGGACGAGCAGCAGGATCACGCCAATCGACATGTCGACCTCCTTGGGCGCGTGGCCGGCCCCGGGTCAGACCGCGGGGTCGCCGTGACCGGCGTGCGCGGCGGGATGATAGCGCACCATGCCGATCACGGCGCCGGGTCGCCGTCCTCCGCCACGACACGGTTCGAGAGACGGCCGATCCCCTCGATCGCCACCACCACCTCGTCACCCGCCACGAGCGGCCCGACACCCTCCGGAGTGCCGGTGGCGATGAGATCCCCCGGCTCCAGGGTCATCACCTTTGAGATGTACGACACGAGCCGCGCAGGGGGGAAGACCATGCCGCGAACCGGCGCCGACTGACGTGGCTTCCCGTTGACCCAGGTCTGAAGCTCCAGGTCCGCGGGATCGAGGCCGGTGGCGAGGCAGGGACCGACGGGGCAGAAGGTGTCGAATCCCTTTGCGCGGGTGAACTGCACGTCCTCCTTCTGGAGATCGCGCGCCGTGACGTCGTTGACGCACGTGTAGCCGAGGACATGCTCCAGCGCATCCGCCTCCGACACGTCGCGCGCCCTGCGGCCGATGACGATCCCGAGCTCCCCCTCGTAGTCGACCCTCGCGCTGGCGGCCGGCAGGCGGATGGCGCCCCGATGCGGCAGCAGCGCCGAGGGCGGCTTGAGAAACAGGAGCGGCTCCGGCGGCGCCACGTTGCCGAGCTCTCTGGCGTGGGACTGGTAGTTGCGCCCCACACCGATGATCTTCGAGGGACGGCACGGCGGGAGCCAGGTGAGGCCCTCGAGCGGGCGCTCCGGACCGAACGGCTGCAGGCCCTCGATCGGGCCGCCGAGCGCCTCCCGGTACCGGTCGTCCTGCACGAGCAACGCATGGAAGACACGGCTTCCCAGCGAAAGGCGGGCAATCCGTCGGGGGGCTTCGGGCGTGCGTGGCACGGGTGGCCGGCGCGGGCTGCGCCTACTTGGCGCGCTCGAGATACTTCCCATCGGCCGTGTCGACGCGCACGACCTCGCCGATTTCGATGAACTGGGGCACGTTCACCTGGAGGCCCGTCTCGAGAGTGGCCGGCTTGCCGCTGTTCGAGGCGGTCGCGCCCTTCATGCCCGGGGGCGTTTCCACCACCTTGAGGTCGACGGTGAGCGGCAACTCGACACCGACCGGCCGGTGCTCGTAGAAGTCGACCATGACCTTGGTGTTGGGGGTGAGATAGTAGATCGCGGTGCCAAGGTCGTCCTTCTGGATGGCGACCTGCTCGTAGGTCTCCGTATTCATGAAATGGTACTCCGCGCCCGAGGCGTAGAGGAACTCCATCTCGTGCTCTTCCAGGTCGGCCTTCTCGACCCTGTCCTCCGACCGGAAACGGTGTTCAAAGCTGTTCCCGCTTTTGAGGTTGCGTAGCTTGGCCTGGACCATGCCGCGCCAGTTTCCCGGCGTCAGGTGATGGACGCTCAGGACGCGGCAGAGATTCCCCTCGTGGAGAATCGCCATGCCGCTCCGCAACTGTGTCGCCTGGATCATGTGCGCACGAGCCTCCTCCAGCGTCCGCCTGTCGGGAGAGGCGTGGATTATAGCGTCCGTGTCGGCAGCGCCGCAAGGCTGCGTTGACACCCCCGAGATGATGGGCCTACGCTTCCGCCGTGATGCGACACAAGGCGACAACGGGATCCGGCGACGTCCCGCCGGAGCTGCGGGTCGACGTTTCCTCGACGGAGGCCCTGCTCGTCGACTTTCTGCGCCGCGAGATGCGCCGGGCGGGCTTCTCGAAGGCGGTCGTCGGCCTGTCGGGCGGCGTCGACTCGGCCGTGAGCGCCACCCTCGCCTGCCGCGCCCTCGGCCCGCGCAACGTCCTGTGCGCCCTGCTGCCCTTTCGCACCAGCAGCCCCGACAGCCTCCGGGACGCGAGACGACTCACCCGGCTGCTGGGAGCGCCGTCGGTGCTCATCGACATCTCGCCGTCGATCGACGCCTACTTCCGCCGGGCGCGCGCCGCGTCGCGCCTGCGGCGCGGCAACAAGATGGCCCGTGAGCGGATGTCGGTTCTGTACGACCTGTCGCTGCGCGACCACCGGCTGGTCATCGGGACCAGCAACAAGACCGAGCTGCTGCTAGGCTACGGAACCTTGTTTGGTGACATGGCTTCGGCCCTCAATCCTGTGGGAGACCTCTACAAGACGCAGGTGCGCCAGCTGGCGCTCCACCTCGGTGTGCCGGAGGCGATCGTCTGGAAGACGGCGACGGCCGATTTGTGGGCCGGCCAGTCGGACGAGAAGGAGCTCGGCTACCCCTACCGCGAAATCGATCGGCTGCTGGTGCGCCTGGTGGAAATGCGGGAGAGCGCGGCGGAGGCGGTGGCCGCGGGATTCCCGAAACGGATGGTGGAGGCGATCCGCCGGCGGATCGCCGGCTCGCAGTTCAAGCGCCGCCCACCGGTGATCGCCCGGCTGACGTCGCGGGCGGTCAACATCGACTTCCGCTACCCGCGCGACTGGGGTTCCTGAGGACGACGTGGGGGCGCGACGACGCGAGCGGCCGGCCGCCGGAAAGGGGGCCGCGCCGGGACCGCGGCGGGGCGCGCTGTACGTCGTCGGCACGCCGATCGGCAACCTGGAGGATCTCTCACCTCGCGCCGTGGCGACGCTGCGCGGCTGCTCACTCGTCGCCTGCGAGGACACGCGCGTTACCCGCACCCTCATGAGGCGACACGCCTTGGTGACCCCCGTCCTGAGCTGCCATCAGCACAACGAGTCGCGGCGCGTGCGCCGGGTCCTCGACATCCTGGCGGATGGAAACGACGTGGCGCTGGTCTGCGACGGCGGGACGCCGGGACTGTCCGATCCCGGCGCCATCCTGGTGCGCGCCGTGCGCGCTTCGGGATCCCGTGTGGTGCCGATCCCCGGGCCGTCCGCGGTCACCACCCTCTGGTCGGTGAGCGGATTCCAGCCGGGACCATTCCTGGTCATCGGATTCCTGCCGCGGCGCGCGGGCGAGCGGCGGCGCGCCCTCAAGTGCCTCGCGTCCGAAAGGCGACCCCTGCTGTTCTTCGAGTCGCCACACCGGATCCTCGATATGCTCGAAGATGTGCGGGCGATCCTGGGGGACCGGGAGGCGTTTCTGGGGCGCGAAATGACCAAGATGCACGAGGAGTTCCTGCGCGGCCCTCTGGATGAGGTGCGCGCGGCCCTCCTGGGGCGCTCGATCCGCGGCGAGTTTGCGCTTCTTGTCGAGGGGGCCGGGGAACCTCCCGCCGTGGCGGAGGGAAAGACCGCGGGTGACTCGACCACCGCCGACGATGCCGTCCGGCGGCTGGTCGAATCCGGTGTTTCGCGTGGCCGCGCCTTGCGCCAGGTGGCCAGCCGGCGCGGTCTGTCGCGGCGTGACCTCTACCGGCTGATCGTGCGCGAGCGCGAGGCGGATCGCGCCGAACGCGAGGCGCAAGGCGGGCGGGCGGCGGACGAGGAGGAGTGAGGCTGGATCAGACCGGTGCGCCAGCGACCCCGGGCAGGCCGGGCGCCGCCTCCGGCGGGGCGGGCGGCAGCGGCTCATCCTCCGGAGGCAGGGCCGGCTCCCCTCCGACCGTCTCGTACTCGTAGCGCAGGCAGCACTTCAGCCGCCCGCACATGCCGGAGAGCTTCGATGGATTCAGGCTCAGCTTCTGCTCCTTCGCCATCTTGATCGAGATCGGGGCGAAGCCTTTCAGGAACGTCGAGCAGCAGAGGGCCTTGCCGCAGGGTCCGTAGCCGCCCTGCAGTGCCGCCTCGTCGCGCACCCCGATCTGGCGCATCTCGATCCGGGCGCGGAAGCGCTGAGAAAGATCGCGAACCAGCTCCCTGAAATCGACGCGCCCCTCGGCCGTGAACAGGAAGGTCAGCTTGCCGGACTCCGGCCACTGTTCGACCCGCGCCAATCGCATCGGCAAGGACCGCTCGCGGATCCGCTCGCGACACCAGGAAAAGGCGCTCTCTTCCAGGGTGTGCATCTCGTCGAACTTCTTTAGGTCCTCGGGCGAGGCGACCCGCAGGGCGCTGCGCATGCACGAGATGGAGCAGGTCCGGCGGGCGCGCGTGGTCGCCTGGACGACCTCTCCCAGATCGGGGCCGCGGTCGCCCTCGACGACGACTCGGTCCCCCAGCTCCAGATCGAGATCGCCCGAGTTGAACTGCGACAGGCGCACCTGTCCGCGCAGGCGGACGCCGACCACGGCCACGTCGTTCCCGCCGGGTCCACGGCCCCCGGGCTTGCCGCAACCGCAGCCGTTCGCGGACGCGGGCGGCGGGCCCTGCGCCGAATCGGGGCCGGGTGACGCTGGCTCGAGCGGTTGATCCGAGATGGGGTGTCTCCAGAGCGCGAAGTGAACCGGCGCCTCCGCGGCGCCTGACGCGCTGCCTTGGTATGCTATGGTACCAAGGCGGGCGCGTCAAGGAACCCGATCACCACGGAACGCGGCGCGGCATGTCCTCAAGGGAAAAACCTCCGGGCGAAAAGGTTCTGGCCTCCAACCGGCAGGCGTTCCACAATTTTTTCATCGACGAGCGGTTCGAGGCCGGTCTGGTGTTGCTCGGCACCGAGGTCAAGTCCCTGCGCCAGGGGAAGGCCGTCCTGAAGGACGCCTACGCGCGCGTCGACCGGGGACAGATCTTCCTGCACAACTGCCACATTCCACCGTACTCCCACGGCGGCTACGCCAACCACGAGCCGCTCCGCGCCCGCAAGCTGCTCCTGCACAAGCTGGAGATCACCCGGCTGGCCCAGAAAACGGCCGGTGGCGGTCACACGATCGTGCCGCTGCGCCTCTACCTGTCGAAGGGCAGGGTCAAGGCCGAAATCGCCCTGGCGCGCGGCAAGAAGTTGTGGGACAAGCGTGAAGCGATCAAGAAGCGCGACCGGGAACGCGAGGCCCGATCCGGGGCGCGCGAAGCGGGCGATTGAGTGGAGGGCGCCCGGCGGTCGGACCAGGCTAGCGGATCATCCCTTCCAGGGGGCTGCTGGCGGCGGCGTGCAGTTTCCTCGGGATCCGACCGGCCTCGAACGCCTCCCGGCCGGACTCGACCGCCAGCCTCATGGCGCGTGCCATCCTCACCGGGTCCGGGGAGCCGGCGATGCCGGTGTTCATGAGGATCCCGTCCGCTCCCATTTCCATGACGATGGCGGCGTCCGAGGCGGTGCCGACGCCCGCGTCGACGATGACCGGGATGTCCCGAATCTCCTCGAGGAGGATTCTCAAATTGACCGGGTTCTGCAGCCCGAGACCCGACCCGATCGGTGCGGCGAGAGGCATGACGGCCGCCGCGCCGGCGTCCCGCAGCCGCTTCGCCACCACCAGGTCGTCGTTGGTGTAGGGAAGCACCACGAACCCCTCCTTGACCAGAATTCGTGTCGCAGCCAGCAGCCCTTCGTTGTCGGGGAACAGCGTTTTTTCGTCGCCGATGACCTCGAGCTTGATCAGGTCCGACAGCCCGACCTCGCGCGCCAGGCGCGCCGTCCGCACCGCCTCCTCGGCGTTGTAGCAGCCGGCGGTGTTCGGCAGGATGGTGGACTTCGTCTGGCCGAGGACGTCCAGGATCGACTCGCCGCCGCGGCGCGACAGGTCGACGCGCCGCACGGCGACGGTCACGAGGGAGGCCCCGGAGGCCTCGATCGCCTCCCGCATGACGCCCAGGCTCGCGTATTTCCCGCTGCCGATGATGAGGCGCGAGGGGAAGCTCCTTCCGGCGATGGTGAGAGTGTCGGTCTTCACGGCCAGGTTCCTTTATCCCCCGCCCACGAAGTGAACGACCTCCACCACGTCCCCCTCGCGGAGGAGGGCACGATGGAACCCGGAGCGGGGCAAGACGCGCCCGTTGAGCTCGACGGCGACCCGCCCGGCCTGCAGCCCGGTCGTCTCGAGCAG
>Ga0247727_10015829_pt1 | contig 12290 bp, 10 predicted proteins | sample WisWelCaveWW1625_FD_202498 | JGI IMG/M metagenome (GOLD analysis project Ga0247727, IMG submission 202498) | Biofilm microbial communities from Wishing Well Cave, Virginia, United States - WW16-25 | ecosystem: Environmental > Aquatic > Deep subsurface > Groundwater > Cave microbial mat | place... | reverse complement strand
CGGTGCCCAGCGCGGTGACGATATTGCGAATTTCTTCATTGGAGAGAATCTTATCCAAGCGCGCTTTTTCGACGTTGAGAATTTTGCCTTTGATCGGCAAGATCGCCTGAAAGCGGCGGTCGCGGCCTTGCTTCGCGGAGCCGCCGGCGGAATCGCCCTCAACGATGTAAACTTCGCAATGCTCCGGATCGGTGATGCTGCAATCCGCCAGCTTACCGGGAAGACCCGCGCCGTCGATGCCGGATTTGCGCCGCGTCAATTCTTTCGCTTTGCGGGCGGCATCGCGCGCGCGCGCCGCGAGCAAACATTTTTCGATGACCTTGCGCGCGACCGGAGGGTTCTCTTCAAAGTGTGCGCTCAAGCCTTCGCCGATAATCGACTCGACGATGCCGCGCACTTCGCTGTTGCCGAGCTTGGTTTTAGTCTGGCCTTCAAACTGCGGCTCCGCAACTTTGATGCTCAACACCGCAGTCAACCCTTCGCGCACGTCGTCGCCGGTGAGTTGAATCTCGTCCTTCTCTTTGATGAGATTGTTTTTCGTCGCGTAAGTGTTGATCGTTTTCGTCAACGCGGCTTTGAGGCCGACGAGATGCGAGCCGCCCTCGATGGTGTGAATATCGTTGACGTAGGTAAAAATATTGTCGTTGTATCCGTCGTTGTATTGCAGCGCCAATTCGACCGGCACTTCGTCGCGTTCACCGGAAATATAAATCGGCTTTTTCATGATCGCTTCGCGCGCTTCGTCGATATATTGCACAAACTCGACGATGCCGCCTTTATACTGAAATTTTTCCGACTTGCCGGTGCGTTCATCATCGATATTGATTTTCAGCTCTTTATTCAAAAACGCCAACTCGCGCAAGCGTTCGCAGAGAATCTCGAAATTATATTTCTGCTTGCCGAAAATTTCCTGATCCGGAAAGAACATCACTTTCGTGCCCGTGCCTTTGCGCTTGCCGATGGTTTTGACGTCGTGCACCGGCGCGCCGCGCGCGTATTTTTGCATGTACACATTGCCATCGCGCGCCACCTCGACCACAAGCCATTCCGAAAGCGCATTCACCACCGAGACGCCGACGCCGTGCAAACCGCCGGAGACTTTGTAGGATTTTTTATCAAACTTGCCGCCGGCGTGCAGCTTGGTCATGACGACTTCGAGCGCCGGACGCTTCACCACCGGATGCATATCGACCGGAATGCCGCGCCCGTTGTCTTCGACCGTCACGCTGCCGTCTTGGTTGATCGTCACATCGATTTTGTCGCAAAAACCGCCGAGCGCTTCGTCGATGGCGTTATCCACCACTTCATTGACGAGATGGTGATAGCCGCGCGTCGAGATGTCGCCGATATACATCGCCGGACGCTTGCGCACCGGATCAAGCCCTTCGAGAACCGTGATCGTGCCGGCGTCATATTGCTTGACCGCTTCTTCTTTGGAAATGGCCGCATTGCCATTCCTTAGCTCCTTGCCATTTTCAGACACAGCTTTGTTGCGCATGTCTTCTTTGACTTCTACCACAGATGTTTTCTCCTTTGCATCCACTTTTGGAGCCGGCGTTTTGGCTTGCTCTTTGGGTGGAAGAACTTTATTGATAATCGTGGCCGCTTTTTTAGTCGGCAATTTGCCGTTGGTCTTTTTGGACACGACTTTTTCTTTTTTATTTTTTGCTACAGGTTTTTGTTTTGTCTTTGTCGCCATTTGCTCACCTGTTATTTCACAGCCAGACGGGCCATCTGGGTTACACCATCGTGATGTCGTGAATTACTTTTTTTCCTATTTTTTTGTTGATTTGCTCGATCAACTCCGCTTTGAGATAATACAACTCGTTGCGCCACGCGCTGTTTTCGACTTCGATGATCAGCGCGCCGTCGCGCACGTCGCGGGCTTTGGTGTGGCTGGCGATCTGCTCGCCCGCCACTTCCGCCCAGCAATTGACGGCGTCAAATTCTTTTACTCGCTCCATCAAGCCGTATTGATGCAGCAACTCCCCCAGCACATCGCCGATTGAACGAGGCCGCTTCGACATGATTAATTCGCGGCCGGCGTTTCGATTGCGTCAAATATTTTTTTCGCTTTTGTCACGCTTTTGACGCGTTTTAATTTCGTCATTAGCATTTGAAGCGCTTCAACGTTCTCTATCCGATAGGCGCGTTCGCCAAGTTGCTGACCGGCTTTTCCAAACTTAATTTCAATAATGGAAGCAAGGCCTTGGGCAAGGCCTTGGGCAAGGCCTTGCGAATGCCCTTTTTCCATGCCGTATCTTTCTGCTGTGGTAATGTATGGCATTCTATTTATCTCCTCAATAGCGTTAAACTCTTCATACATCGTATTCATAAGTTCTCGTGGCAGTGTCATCATCCAGTCAATAAACTTAAAAATACTCGCGACTTTTTTGTGCGTCAGACCTCGTCGATAAAGCTCCAATAAAAATTTCTTTTTCCACGAATATCTTTCCTGAACATTACCTTCAGTTTCCAATGTTTTTAAAAATGCGGCAATAACCAGCGCAAAAGGATTCGTGCCATTTTCCAGTTCCGCCCAGCGCTCGCGATAATCAATGATCTTGATCACCGGAAATTCAAAAATCACGTTGCAGCCCCAGCGCGAGCGGCGATATTCGCGCGGACGAAAATCAGGGTTGTCATCCGTCAGCAACGCGAGACTAACAACATCCTTTCGGAATTTGTCAAAAAGTCGATAGTTGTAAACATACATACGCTCTGGAAATTCTTCCTGCGCATAACCCTGAATCTCGATGTGAATCAGCAGCCACTTTTCCGCGCCGTCGTGCAAATAGACTTTGACCAGCTTATCGACGATGCGTTTTCCGGTTTCGCTAATCGGGGCGATTTGCTGCAACTCTGCATCAAGAAATTCATAGCTTTTAGAAAAGTCAATTTCCCGGTAAACCTCGGGAAAGAATGTCAAGAGAAAGTCTTCCAACAACTCCTCCAAAATTTCTTTCCACGGGCTATCTTGTTCCATCCGTTACCCCGACGTTTTAGTTTATCCACTCCACCATTCCAGCGTTTATCCGATACTTTGCCGCCTCTCGCAACGACTCATCCGCAATCAACGACACCGCCGAAATAAAAAGCTGGCCGCGTCCAGAGAAATATTGCACGCATTGCCGGGCGCGGTTTTCATCCAGCTCCGAAATCAAATCGTCCAGCAAAATGATCGGCGCGGTGTTCAGCTTCTGTTTGAGATATTCCGTCTCCATCATCTTCAGCGCCATGAGCGCGGATTTGTGCTCGCCGCGCGAGCCGAAGCGACGCAAATCCGCACCGTTGATGCTCAACGCCAAATCGTCGCGATGTGGGCCGACCAGCGTTTGGCCGCGCTGCTTCTCGCGCATGCGATATTCGCCCAGCCGCTCGATAAATTTCGGCGGCGTGATCTCATCGATTCGTAAACTGTCGAATTGACTGCGATAGGCGAACTGCAGCAAATGGGAGGACGCCGCTATGTGCGCGTAAGCCTGCTGCAAAAGAGCGGAATTTTCCTGCACAAATTGATAACGCGCCTGAATAATTTTGCATCCATACAACGCCAGTGATTCATCCCACGCCGTCAACGTCCGGTTGGCGGTATTCGCGTCATTCCGATAAAGCTGCGTCAACAGCGCATTGCGCTGCCGTAAAATACGGTGGTATTCCTGCAAATCCGCCAAATAAACATGCGACCCCTGGCTCAACAACACGTCCACAAATCGCCGCCGTTCCGCCGGGCCGCCGGCGGTGATGCGATGGCTTTCCGGCGAGAAGAGCACGAGTGGAAATTTTCCCACCAGCGCCGCGTGGCTGTTCAAACGCTTGCGATCCAAACTGATTTGCTTCGCCTGCTCGCGGCGATAGACGATCGCCACCAGATGCTCCGTGCCGAGTTCATCGAGATATTCGCCGGCAGCTTCGCCGGTATCGGCGTCGAATCGCAGCAATTCCTGATCGGCGCTGGTGCGGAAGCTGCGCGTGAGCGAGAGACAGTGAATCGCTTCCAGCAAATTGCTCTTGCCCTGCGCGTTATCGCCGTAAAAAAAATTCGTGCTTTCAGAGAACGCCAACTCAAGCTGTGCATAATTGCGGTAGTTGAGCAACCGGAGCTCGCGGAGAATCATAATCTCATTCAACCGCACGAGAAAAACTTTCAGTATCCGGATTTATTTTCGTTGCGGTTCCCTTTATGTTGCGAATTTTACGCCGTTGCATCGTTGAGCCGAATCGGCATCAGCAGCATCATGTGATGCTCGCCTTCTTTTTGTTGCACCGGCTCGACGATGGCGGCGCTGCCGGGATCTTTCAGGCGAATCAACACTTCATCGCTATCGACGTGCCGCAAAATTTCCTGCACGTATTGCGCGTTGTAGCCGATATCCATCGCCTTACCGTCATATTGCACGGCCAACGTTTCCCGCGCTTCGCCGCCGACTTCAACATCTTCCGCCGAAATGGTGACTTGGCCAGGCGTCAGACTCCAGCGAATTTGATGCGTGATTTGATTCGCAAAAATCGCGGCGCGCCGCACGGTGGAAGAGAGCATGTCGCGCTCAATGGTCATCGTCAACTCATTGTCGCCTGGAATGACACGCTCGTAATTCGGAAACTGGCCGTTGATCAATTTGCTGTAAATCGTCGTGGTGCCCAAGCGAAACGTGAGATGATTTTCGCTGATCGCAATTTCGAGCAGCTCGGATTGATCCGAATTGCGTGTCAACATTTGCAGCGCTTTCGTCGGCATGATGGCTTGCAGCGTGCCGGTTTCCTGCTTCACAAACAGCGCGTCGGGTTTGGCCTCGACGGCGGGTGCGGTATATTTTTTATCCGTGATTTTCGCCAGTCGATGTCCGTCGGTCGCGACAAGACGCAGTTCTTGCGCCCGCAGTTCCATGAGCACACCCATCAACGTGGTGCGCAACTCATCGCTGCTGACGGCGAAAACGGTTTTGTCGATCATGCGCAGAAACCGCGGGGTCGGATAGCTGATCTGCGACACAAACGATTCGCTCGCGATGTGCGGATATTCTTCGCTCGATTCGCCCGCGAGCTTGTAGTTGCCCTTTTCCGTTGTCAACAATATACGGTTACTTTTTTCCGTTTCGACCGTAATCGGCAAATCCGGCAATTCCCGGATGATATCGAAAAGCCGTTTCGCGGGAATGGCTATCGTGCCGTCCTGTTCGCCGCGCACATTGATAAACGTAATGATCGACACTTCCAGATCGGTGCCGGTGAGCCGCAGCCGTTGGCCGTCCAGCTCGAATAAAATGTTGGTTAATACCGGAATGGTCGTTTTAACCGGTACCACGCCGATAATGCGTTGGAGGCACTGAAACAGTTCTGATTTGTTGACAACAAATTTCATTTTGCCTTTCCTCCGTGCGAATATTTGACGCCGACCTCGTAAGCGCACCGATCGTGCGCCGTTGATTCAATTAAGGGAATGGATTGCGTAGGACGATATAAATTTAGTTATATTTAGTTATTTAATCAAGTAGAATCTATTTATAATAAGGGCGGTGGATATGTGGATATTTTAATTAACTGGACAATGTTTCTACAGTAATAATTTATTTATCAACGAGTTGGCAGTGGCGGGAATTATATACGTTTTGATTTTAGCGTGTGAGCAGCCTGTTGGCAACCTGTGAACAATAAGAGAAAAGTAAGTTGCGGAATAAAATGACGGAATATTTAAACATGCCGTCAACACGAATCCACCGTTATCAACAATTGTGTGTGAGTAACTAAATGCCACAACGTGTAGTTTTCCAGTAACCTTTGAATGACAAACTTTGGTCTGTCACCCTTGTCATGTTTCTTACATGACGGATTCCGTAATAGTGAAATCATGACTTCACGGGAACATGAATCGGCTGGATTCAGTGCCGTATTTTCTGTTGGACGGTGTATCAACGTGAAACGGCAGTAGAATCGAGTAGAAAAAAAAAGGGACACAGCGCGCGAAACCGTGTCCCTTTCTTTGGGGTAGGTGTCCCGACATCCGTATTATAAAAAACATAATAAAGACAATCGGGATGGAAGTATATTGGATGATGGGGTAGCCGAGGGTATGGCCGGTATTTTTACAAATCGATGTAATAACTCCCATCGCCATTTTTTCCAATGTTGCCAGTGACCATGATGAATTCTGGCGAGGTCTTTTCCAGCATTTTCAGCGCTTTTTCGGCGCTGCTGGTGTGCCGAAACTTGTAGCCCTGCGCATGTTCCATCACATTGCAAATCAGGTCTTCGTGTTCGACGCGGCCAAATAATAAAATCTCTTTCAATGGTGCACTCCTGCTCGCAGCTCACGGTGAAAATCATTAGGAGTCCGGCTTTCATTTAGATCCATTAAAGAGAGTCGGTTCTGTTTCAAAGAGCACTTACCTGTGCGTAAACTTATACTGCGAATGACGTGCCATTACAATAGAGTGGATTTAATAATTTATAAATACTTGTTTTTTAAACAAAAAAATATTGCCCTGGGAGTTGATTGAAGGCCTGTAAAAAATGAACAATCTGTCTCATTTATAGACAGTGTATTATTGTGGAACGGAGCTTTGTTTTTCTGCAATTTTAATTTTCAGTGGTACTTTCGTAATACCGCAATTGATTTAAAGAAAGCGGCGGCGTGTTACGTTTTTGTCTTTTCTCGCCTCGGTGAGTTGGAGGAGGAGGAAACACCATCATGATAAGAGAAAACTCCAACACACTGAAAGGATTCAGTTATGCGTCGTATAGGGGTAATGTCCCGCGTCAAATTTCGCCATTGTCTGCGCGAGCATCTTGCTTTAACAGTATTAAGCTGTTTGCTGATCTCGGCGTGCAGTTTACCACCAAAGCCGCGTCTAATAAATAAACAAATTGAGCCGGAACGACCACAAAAGGACAGGCCAGCAGGGTCACGCGAAAATAACCGTGAACGGCAAGCGCCGGCGCCTCCGCGCGCTTCAATTTTTACGGAACAAAAAAGCGCCGTCGTGAAGCCGGCTGCCGGGGTCAAAATAGCGTCGGATTTGACGCGAGAAAAAAACTTTAATGAGCGGTTGTTAGCCGCGCTCGGTGTTTTTCTTAGCGCCCCCTATGAGCTTGGCGGCGTTACGCCGAATGGCGTTGATTGTTCCGGGTTGGTGCAATCAGTTTTTGCCGAAGCATACGGCCTCGAACTGCCGCACAATGCCGCCTCTCAAATTCGCTTAGGCGCAAGTATAGCTGAAAATGATTTGCGACTGGGCGATCTCGTTTTTTTTGCAACCAGGCCTCGCCGCGGCCACGATATCAGCCATGTCGGGATTTATTTAACCAATCGCCGCTTCGCTCACGCCAGCACGAAAGCTGGCGTCATTGTTTCCAGCCTTGCTGAAGCTTATTGGCGCCGGCGTTACGCTGGCGCCCGGCGTTTGATCGAGCAACCATAATTTTTTCACTAAACTTGCATTTGAATTTCTTTGGTTGTAAATTAAAACCGGTTGTATTTGGTGAATGGTTTTGACTTTGCTCTATAATTGTCGAGAGGAGGAGTTTGTGGCAAATTCAACAAACAAGACCGGCGGACTTTTAGTCAATTTGACCGAGGTGCAGAAGGCGTTAGCAGCGGAAAAACTTGACGGCTGGCTGATTTACGATTTTCATCATATCAATGCCGTGGCGCGCGAGTTGTTTGATTTCGGCGGCGGCCACATGGTCACGCGGCGCTGGTTTTATCTCATTCCGGCGCAAGGCGAGCCGTTTCTGCTGGGCCATAAAATTGAGCAAGCGAATTTCCCGCCGCTGCCCGGGCGCGCCGGTTATTATGCCGGGTGGCAGGAACTGCATCACCATTTGCAGGATTTATTGAAAAGCACCGGCAAATCGCATCCGCGCTTGGCGATGGAATATTCGCGGCTCAACGACGTTCCGACGGTCGCCTATGTCGATGCTGGCACGATCGAATTATTACGCTCGTTTGGCGCCGAAATCGTTTCTTCCGCCAATCTCATCCAATTTTTCCAAGCGCCGTGGGACGCCGCACAACTGCAAAGCCATATTGCCGCTGCAAAAATTTTACAGGCCACTCAACAGCAGGCCTTCAAAAAAATTGAAGCGGCGTTGCAGGCCAATCAAGGGATTACTGAATATGACGTTCAACAATTTATCAAAAACCAAATTCTGGCCGGCGGCGCAATGAGCGAAGACGATCCAATCGTTGCGGTCAATGCCAATGCCAGCAATCCGCATTACGCGCCAACGGCGAGCCAAAACAGCCCGATTCGCAAAGGCGACGTCATTTTATTGGATCTGTGGTGTAAAATGAAAACGCCGCGCGCCGTTTATGCCGATATCACCTGGATGGGCTATGCCGGATTAAGTGTTCCTGCCGAAGTGCAAACTGTTTTTCAAACATTGACCGCTGCGCGCGACCACGCCGTTGAGTTTCTACGCCGGCAATTTGCCGCGGGCCAGGCAGTGCCGGGTTATCGCGTCGATGAAGTCGTGCGCGAACATATCACCGCCGCCGGGTACGGCCAATATTTTTTTCATCGCACCGGCCACAGCATTGGCACCAGCGTGCACGGCAACGGCGTGAACATGGATAGCTACGAAACACGCGACTCGCGCCATATTATTCCGCGCATCGCGTTCTCCATCGAGCCGGGAATTTATCAGCCCAAGTTCGGCATGCGTACGGAGATCGACGTTTACTTTGGCGAGAACGGCCCGGAAGTCCACACGCCGGCGCAAGCGGAAGTGGTGAAGCTGGCGGTGTAAATTTTTTATAAAAGCGCAACCATGCTGAGAACCTCCTCGATCACCACCTTCCGCTGCGAAGAGTGCGGCAAAAATTTCTGGCCGGAAAACGGCGGCCGCTGCGGTAAGTGCGGCCGTTTTCTTTGTTCACGGCATTTATTCGGTTGGAAATTCTGGCGTGTTTCGACGGCGTCAGCTCCCACGTGTCAACGCTGCCGGCAAACGGAAACCACCGCAAACGTTGCGTCAATCGAGCAAGCGGAGCTTGTGAAGCCGACGACCTAAATACAACAAGCCGTTCCGGATGAACCGTTATGAAAACCAGACGAGTCGTTGTATTTTTTATTTGGTTCATTATTATCGCTGCTACGAGCGCGCAGTCATTGTATGCGCAACTCGATACACTCGGCTTTCCAATGGCAATTGGAACAAAATGGTTTTATCGCTACACCTCAAAAACTTTTCCTTCGAGTCTTTCAAATCCGGGAGTTCCAATTTACAATTCATCGCTAACCCGTGACACCACGTGGCGGTTTTATGGGAGTTCTTATTCTTATGATTTAAAAAGAGCGCTGCTTTTCGGGACAAACCTCAAATCACAGACGCTATCCTACCGTTATACCAATAGCACATTTTCAGAATTTATTCGAGTATATAGCACAGCGCTGGGTATTGGTATCTTTTATCAGTATTACCACACTTGGGGCCAGAGCATATCTTGGACTGAAGAAGTCACGCTTATCGGGCTATTAAAAGGCGGAAAACTTTATGGCGATTCACTGCAAACGGCGGTGAAAACTAGAAGCATTGCTGGCTCATTGGTTTACCGCTTGGAGCAAAATTATCCTAATCCCTTCAACCCTTTAACGAACATCAAATTTAAAATTCCTCGCGCCGGCCACGTCACTCTTAAAGTTTATAACTTACAGAGCCAGGTAGTTGCAAAACTATTAGACCGTGATCTTCCAGAAGGTGAACACCAAATTGTATTTACACCGATAGGATTAGCCAGTGGCATGTATTTTTATCGCATTGAATCAGGCTCCGAGCATCTAACAAGAAAAATGTTATTACTGGAATAAGAACAGTGCATGGCGTTTGATGCACGGACGATTTTGTGAAATTCAATCAATGAGTGATTTTAAAAAAGGCGCCGAAGTTGAGCTGCAAGTGGAGTCGCTCGCGTTTGGAACCAAAGGCGTTTCCCGTTTGAACGGCTTTGTGATTTTTGTTGAAGAAGCCCTGCCGGGCCAGCGGGTGCTGGCGCAGATTTTTAAAAAGAAAAAAGGCTACGCCGAAGCGCGCACGCTGGAAATCATCCAGCAATCCCCAAATTTTGTCTCGCCGCGCTGCCGCCATTTTGCCGATTGTGGCGGCTGTCTGCTGCAAAATCTTGAATACGAAATTCAACTTCTTTCCAAGCAGCAACAGGTCAAAGAGCTGCTCGAGCACATCGGCGGAGTGGCCGATCCGCCGGTTGCGCCGGTGATCGGCTCGCCGCAGATTTTTTTCTACCGCAACAAAATGGAGTTTTCGTTCTCGCGCCAGCGCTGGCTCACCCGCGAAGAAATCGCGCAGAATGAAATTGCGCTCGCGAAAAATTTTGCGCTGGGCTTGCACGCGCGCAATCGGTACGATAAAACACTGGCGATCGAAGAGTGCCACCTGCAATCGCCGCTCAGCAATCTGATTCTCGCCGTCGCCCGCGCGTTTACCGAAAAGCATGCGTTGCTACCGTACACCACCTTTGGCCATACCGGATTCTGGCGTTTTCTCGTTATTCGCGAAGGCAAACAAACCGCTGAGGTGATGGTCAATATCGTCACGGCCGAGGTTCCCGAAGGCCGCGCGGCCGTGCAACAGCTCGCCGAAAAATTGCGCGCCGAAATTCCGCAGATCACCACGATTGTGCACAATATCAATCGTTCGAAAGCGCAGATCGCCGTCGGTGATGAAGAAATCGTCTTGCACGGCCCGGGATTTATTCGCGAACGCCTCGGTGCTTTTCTTTTTCAGATTTCGGCCAATTCTTTTTTTCAAACGAACACCCTCGGCGCGGAGAAGCTTTACGAGATCGCCCGTGAATTTGCCGGGCTGACCGGGCAGGAAACCGTTTTTGATCTTTATTGCGGGGCGGGGACGATTGCGATTTTTATTTCGCCGCAGGCGAAGCAAGTCGTCGGCTTTGAAATTGTCCCGCAGGCCATTCGTGACGCGGGCGTGAATTGCCATTTAAATGAAGTGCGTAATTGCACGTTCATTCGCGGCGATCTGAAAGACGAGTTGGCGCAAACGCCGTTGCTGGTCAAGCGCTGGGGCCGGCCGGACGTTATCATTATCGATCCGCCGCGCGCCGGCATGCACCCCAAAGTCGTGCAAAAAAGCATCGAGCTTTCGCCGCAACGCATCGTTTATGTTTCTTGCAACCCCAGCACCTTCGCGCGGGACGTCAAAGAGCTGGCGAGCGTCGGGTATCAATTAAAAAAGGCGCAACCGGTCGATATGTTTCCGCATACAAGCCACATTGAAGTGGTGGGAGCATTGGAAAAATGAAATTTAGTTCTTGGCGTTTGGCCCTTTCGTGCCGCGCGGTCAAGATGGCGATCTTCCTCGGATTGCTTTTCTCGGCCTATAAAAAAATTATTTTTACCGGCGTTTGGTCGCTTTTGTTTTGGGCAACGATGAATGGCTGCTCGTTGGCAAAAGACTCCACGGCGGTGCGCATGAAAATTCATTCATTGCAAACTCATCCCGGCAGCGACGAGATTGCCGTCGTGCTCACGGATGAAACCGGCAAAAAGTTTTTGCCGATCGCGGTCGGCGGCGATCAGGCGCTTTCGATTCAGTTGGGTCGCGACGGGCGCACGATCAAGCGGCCGCTCACCCACGATTTAATTGCGAGTATCTTTAAATCGCTGAATGTGGAGGTGGAACGCATCGTCATCACGGATTTGCGCAACGATGTTTATTACGCCGAAATCGCGCTGCGGCAAAGCGGCCGCACCCATCGGCTGGATTCGCGGCCCAGCGACGCGATCGCGCTGTCCTTGCGCGTGAATGCGCCGATTTTTGCCATGCCGCAATTGCTCAAACCGGTTGCGGATTTGCCCCAAGAAGAGCAAGAAGAACCGGCGCATACCGAGGCGACCGGCTGGGGCATGAAAGTGCAAGCATTAACCGAAACCCTGGCTGATTTTTTCGGGCGTCGCGAAGGGGTGTTGGTGGCGGATGTGGCGGAGAAAAGTCCGGCCTCGCAAAGCGGCATTCAGGCGGGTGATATTATTTTGCGCGTTAATAAAGAAGAAATTCGCGATCTGGAAATTTTCTTAAAAGCCGCGGCGCAAAAGAATATCGGCGAGGTGGAAATCGGGGTGTTGCGAGGCGATCAGAATTTGAGGATAACGATCAAACAAAAGTAAAAAGCTCTCTTTTCCCCGAAGAGAAACTATTTTTTATGTTGCGGTTGGCGCTGTTTTTTTGAACCCCAGGAAACTCCAATCCTGTCCGGCTTGCCAGCGAATTAAGCAGAGAAAAAGCAACGTTGCCAATCCCACCGGCAGCGT
>Ga0247727_10015828_pt1 | contig 12291 bp, 10 predicted proteins | sample WisWelCaveWW1625_FD_202498 | JGI IMG/M metagenome (GOLD analysis project Ga0247727, IMG submission 202498) | Biofilm microbial communities from Wishing Well Cave, Virginia, United States - WW16-25 | ecosystem: Environmental > Aquatic > Deep subsurface > Groundwater > Cave microbial mat | place... | reverse complement strand
CGTGAATGCCCTCACCGGTCAGGGGATCGAGCAGTCCGGCCGCGTCACCCGTCAGCAAGACGTTCCCCCAAACGAGCGGGGCCTCGGGCCGGCGCACGGGCAGGTGGTAGCCGCGAACGCCCCACATTGTAGAAGGATCGAAGCCGTAGAACCGGATCAGTCCATCGAGGAGCGCGCGCAGGCGCGGCGCCGTGTGCAGCCATCCGCCGACGCCGATGTTGACGTGATCGCCGCGGGGAAACATCCAGCCATAGCCGCCCGGCGGGCTGCCGAGATCCAGGCCGATCATCGTCTGCCACTGCGCCCCCTGCCCGATGGGCCGCACGTTCGTCTCATAGGCAATCTCCAACCGCCGCATGATCGGCACCCCGGCGAGCCGGGCCGTGGGGCCGTTGACGCCGTCGGCAGCGACCAGGGTGCGGCCCTCAAACGTCTCGTGGCCGGCTGAGACGGCGATGTGCGTGCCACAGGATTCCACCGCCCGAACTGGCGTGCGCTCGCGCAGCACCGCGCCGGCGCGGACCGCCTGCTCGGCGAGGAAGGTATCAAGCGCCGCGCGTTGCGTCAGGAAGGTCAAGGGCTCCGACGACGAACGCACGAAACCGCGCGACTGCCGCAGGCTGAACCGCACGCCGTACGCGGTGCGTTCGACGACCGGGCTGAGGTCAAACGGTAGCAGCCGGGCAGCGCGTATGCTGACGCCGCCGCCGCAGGGTTTGTCGCGCGGAAAGGCGGCCTTCTCGAGCAGGAGCACCGACAGTCCGCGCGCGGCGCACTCGCGGGCCGTCGTGCTCCCGGCCGGACCGGCGCCGGCCACGATCACGTCGTAGCGCATGGACAAGGAATATTACCACGACCCGGGGATCGTTTCCCGTGTGACGCGACACGCGCACCCCCGAAATGGAGGCCACCGCGATGGATGTGCAGGTCCGATGGGTATCGCCCAAACGCTTCGACGGCTTCTCGCCGAGCGGGGCCCCGCTCGTCCTCGATGCCCGACCCGAGTCGGGTGGCACGGGCGCCGGGCCGAGTCCCATGGAGGCCGTGCTCATGGCGCTCGCCGGCTGCACGGGCTCAGACGTCGTCGAGGTGCTGCGGAAAATGCGCGCACCGCTGGCGGGGCTGACGATTGGTGTGTCGGCCGAGCGGGCCACCGAGCATCCCCGGGTCTTCACAAAGATTCACGTCGTGTATACCGCGTGGGGCGCGGGGCTGCAGCGAGAGCACGTCGAGCGTGCGGTATCCCTGTCGGCGGAAAAGTACTGCTCGGTCTCGGCCATGCTCCGAAAGACCGCCGAGATCACCCATGACCTCGCGGTCTCCGAGCAGGCCCCCGCGCGCGCGTAGGCTACGCGTTGCTGAGGTGTCTGGCGAACACATCGATCACGCCCGGCCAGCCCGTCTCGTAAACCTGCCGCTTGCGCAGTCCCTCTTCTCCCAGGCGCTCCCAGCCGCGATGCTGCAGATCGACACGCGTACCAGACCCCTCCGGGATGAACTTCACTTCCACCTCGGTGGGTGGGACTGGATCTAGATTAGGTTTCCACGAGAAGACCACACGGTGCGGCGGCTCCCAGACGAGCACCTGACCCCAGTCGACCTCACGTCCATCATCCATTCGTTCGTAGATCCGACCACCTGCCCGGCCTTCAAACACCACCTTCTCGGCCCGAACCTTTCCCTCGAACGTGTCGGCGGCGACCGAATGCGTATGCAATGGCCACCATTGAGCCATGCCTCGTGTAAATACTTGAAAGACGTCGTCTGGCCTCCGCGCGATCGTGACGGAGGCATGCACCGGTGGAACAACTGTCTTCGTCATCTCCTCTTCCTCCTCTGCCGCTCCGCGGTGGCTTTGAGTTCCTTCAATGCGTCCTGCCAGAAGCTCTCCACGTACGCTCGGAGCGCCGCCAACCCCTCGGGGTTGATGCCGTAGAGGTGCCGCGCGCCCACACGCTGCTCGCGAACCAATCCCGCTGCCTTGAGCACTTGGAGGTGTTGAGAGACTGCCGGCCTGCTCACCGGGAGGCCCTTTGCCAGCTCACCAACCGGCAGCGGGCGATGGCGCAGCCGCTCCAGGATGGCACGCCTGGTGGAGGCGGCAAGCGCCTCGACGGCCTGATAGGGGTCGAACGTTCGGTAAGTCATTACTAACGGTTAGTATAGACTAACCATTTGATTGGTGTCAACTCCTTACGCTGTCACGAGGAGTCATGGAGGTGACTAAATGAGTTCGACAATTCTGTCTCCACTGTAGGCTTCGTGGACGCGGCCTTCCTGGTAACCGGGGATGTTACAGATTGTGGTGCCGGGGGACCGTCTTCGCACTTTCCGTGCTCCGGTCTTCTACCTCCCCGTGGGAACGCGAGCCCGCAAGAAGGCTAAGGTTGAGTGACTAGGTTACCGATATCGGAGCCGTCGCGGCCAGTAGGCCAAGGCGTATGCCCCGATGATGAAGATGGTCCCCAGCCAGAAGATGGCGGGGACGAAGCCTCGACCGGAATCAGATCCCATACTCGTCATCTCTGAGGTTTGCGGAGGTAGCTCGAACATCCCTAGGTAAACGAGCGTCCCGCCGACGACGGTGAGGATTCCTGGCGCGAGCCCCTTGATGGTGAGTCCAAGCACCATCAAGAGCAGGGAGAGGACAAGCAAAGGCCGACTGAACGGTACGTTCACCTGAGCGAGGCCCGCGCCAGCCGACAATCCAAATGCCGCAACAGTGGCGAAGATCATTGCTGCGCAACTCACTAGCCCTAGGCCGGCCCCGCAAGCTGCACAAACGGCGGAAGCAAGCCGCTTCCTTCTTTCCATCTCTGCACCACCCACGGATGCCTATTGAACAATCGCTAGCCTCCCACCCCAACGATCAGATGCGCACGTCCTTGCCGACGCCCTGTAGCGCTTCGAAGAGCAGTGTTGGCCGGTCCCCGATGGAGTTGATGAAGATAGTCGTCACACTCAACGCCATCGCGGCCATCGCCCACACTGGGAAGACTAGGCCTGTTGCGGCCGCAGGGACGCCGATGCCATTGAACAGGAACGCCAATGCGACGTTCTGCTTCGTCTTGCGGTAACTTCGGCGACTGATGTCACGGGCCACGAGCACCAACTCCAATCGGTCACGAACGAGGATGATGTCAGATGACTGGATGGCAATGTCCGTACCCCGGCCCATGGCAATCCCGACGTCGGCCTGCATCAACGCCGGCGCATCGTTGATCCCGTCACCCACCATTGCCACCCGTCCGGTCGCCTGGAGCTGGCGGATGATCTCGGCCTTCCCGCCAGGCAGCACCCCAGCCCGCACGCCCTCGATCCCCAGTTGCCATGCGACCCGTTCGGCGGCGCGCGCGTTATCTCCAGTCACGAGGACGGGGACGAGGCCAGCTTTTCGAATGCCGGCCATGGTCGCAATAGCGTCAGGCCGCAGCTTGTCACCGAGAGCGATCGCGCCAAGCAGCATCCCGCTTCGACCGACGACGATGACCGTTCGCCCTGCAGTCTCGAGTTCGTAGATACGAGCAGAGAGCTGGGCAAGGTCGATGCCGGCATCCTCAAGGAACTCCGGCCGTCCGACCAGCACGCGAGCACCATCGATGGTCGCAGCAACTCCACGACCGGTGAATGCCTCGAAGTCCGTGACCCGCGGCAGGGGTACGCCCCGTGCCAAGGCTTCGTTGAGCACCGCTTGGCCAAGGGGGTGCTCGGAGGAAGATTCCGCAGCTGCTGCCACGGCGAGGGCTTCATCAGGCTCGCCGACCGCCTCGATCTCCTGGACGGTCGGTCGCCCTTCCGTAAGGGTGCCTGTCTTGTCAAACACAATGAAGCGCACTGCGCCGAACGCCTGGAACGCTTCACCGGTGCGCATGATGATCCCCTGTTCTGCAGCGGCGCCTCCACCCCGCACAATGGCGAGTGGAGCAGCGATACCGACAGCGCATGGATAGCCCATTACCAACACGCTGAGCGCGGCGAAAACTGCTCGCTGCACGTCCATCTGGCCTGTGATGAGCCACGCGCCGAGCGTCCAGACTACCAGCGAGATTACGGCGATGCTAACGATAGTGGGTGTGTAGACAACCAAGATGCGATCGACCAGGTGGAGGAGGCCGGGCTTGAGAGCCCGGGCATCCTCGACGTGGCGAATGACCTGCTGGAGGAACGTGCCCTCCCCGATGACGGCAACTTGCACGAGTAGGGTGCCCGAGCCATTGATCGAGCCACCAATGGTGGAGGCACCCACTGCCTTTTCGACCGGGATCGGCTCGCCCGTGACTAAGGACTCGTCAACCGTTGAGTGCCCAGCGACCACGACGCCGTCGACCGGGATCCGTTCGCCGGGACGAATCCGTACGAAATCACCCACCACCACTTCACCGAGAGGAACATCGCGTTCCTGATCCGCGCGGACTACCCGTGCAGTATCCGGCTGCAGGTCCAGGAGGCGCTTGACTGATTGGGAGCTTCGCGTCTTGACCAGCAGGGAGAGAAACTCGGAGAAGATGTGGTAGTTTACGATCAACACCGACACGGCGAAGAATGGCCCGGTTGGGTAGCCGGGCCAGTGCAGCAAGAGGCCGATGGCGCCGCCGGCAAGCCCAGCGAAGGCGCCGGTCTCGAGCAGGACATGCTGGTTGAGGATCCCTCGCCGCAGAGACTGGGCCGCCATGACGAGGATGTGCCAGGCTAACCCAAAGACCACGGTGACGGCAAATGCCCCGATCACCCAGGGCACCGCATTGCCGAGAAAGCCTTGAGCGTTGACGATCAGCGCCCCGATGGTGAGCGCGCTCAAACTCAGCGCGCCGGCAAGCACGGTCGCCATCCCTTGACCCTTCAGGAGCAGGACGGCGACCATTATCAGACTCAGTCCTGTGACGATCGGGATAGCCAGCGACACGAGGTTGGTGAGCCGCGCGATGAGGCCAATAGTGACCAGACTGAAGCCAATGGCCGCGACGAGGCGCCAGCCCTCGCGAACAAGCTCGGCCTCCTCCTCCTCGTAGGGCCGTACTTTGCGCGGATCGCGGATCGTGTAGCCAATGTCGCGGAGCGTTTCGAGGAGCTGCTCGGGGCGGACCCGGGCCGGGTTGTAGTCAACCAAGGCCTGCTCATGGGTGAGGCTAACCGCGACCTTCTCGACCCCCGGCTGGCGTCCAACGGCCTTCTCGATCGTGGTGGTGCACAGAGAACAGTGCAGGCCGCCGATCTTGGCGCGAAAGCGCGCACGCCCTCCTGGGAGTTGCTCGTCCCAGTAGGGGCTAGTTGCAGACGGCTCTCTTGTTGCTATGGTCATCGAAGTCTCACCTCAATCGCTAGCCTACACCTTCTGGTCGACTGGAATGTCAAGGCCCAGCTCCCGACAGTTTCTTTAGCGCCAGCGGTTGCTCCAAGGGCCGGAGGAGTTTCTGGTTCTCGATGATGTGACAGAAGCGAGCTTTCTTGGCGCTCTCCTCTGGCGGAATCGAGTCCGCCGCCTTCCGCAGGCGTTTCAGGTCGCCGGCCAACATCCGCAGCCCGCGAATCCGCAGCTCAATCTCCTTCACCTTCATGTCGATCAGCGTTAGGACATAGGGACACGGATAGGTGCCGCGGTCCCGAAAGGCCAGAACCTCCTTGATCTCCTCCAAAGCGACCCCCATGGCTTTTGCGCTGCGGATGAACTCTAGCTGCTCGGCGTCCTTGTCGGCATACTGCCGATAGCCAGACTCAGTGCGCGGAGCAGGTGGCAGCAGTCCGATTTCCTCATAGTATCGGATGGTTTTGGGATTGACCCCAGCCCTCTTCGCCAACTCACTGATCCGCATGTTTTATCACCACGACCACGATAGCCTTCCAGTCAACTGGAATGTCAAGAATGCGGACAATCCCGCCAATGGCCTGCGAGTGACGATTTCCACGGTGCTGGGTTACACGGGACGCATTTTGACCGTGCGCTCACGCTTCTAATGCGTTGAAGAGTGAACAAGGTCCCGCGCTGGCGCTTCCCGGCCCGCCGAAGGGGGTCAAGTGCAAACGCGAAATTACGTGGGTTCTTCCTCCCCAAGCGCTCGTTCGACGAAGGAAAGAATGTGACGCACTGGACGCACTGTTTGTTCGAATCGATCCGGATGGTTGCCCGCCAAGTATTCGCGCCACCCGCTGATCTCGCGCGTGAGGGCCGCCTGCGGGTACGTTGAAACATTTCTCCTAGGTGCTCGAATCTGGTTGAAATGACGCCCAAAGTGGATGTAGAAGTGCTGATCAGGTTCTGCGATACCTTGTTGGATTCGCCACAGCAAGACCGGCAATGGAGCCGATTCGGTTGCGGGCAAAAGGAGATCAACTCATTGCAGTCGTCCGCGGCAGCGTGACCGGGATCCTGCGCCTAGTGACTAAAGACGTCGCAGAAAGTTTGGTGCCGGGGGACGGAGTTGAACCGCCGACGCGAGGCTCTTCAGGCCTCCGCTCTACCACCTGAGCTACCCCGGCGCGCGAACGTAGTGTAGCAACCGGGGTTTTTGGCCGTCAACCTCTGGCATACGGCACGCAGGAGCGCCGAGGGGCCGGGCGAACCAACAGACGGTCCAGGAGGGGATGCCCATGCGCCTCTGCTATCTCGGTGGAGAAGAGCGCCGCCGGTACCTGCAGGATGCCGCCAGTCCGGGTGTGCGCGTCGAGTGCTTGACCGACTTCACGGCGTCGGCGACGCGCCCCGAGACGATCGAGTCGCTGTACGATGAGGCCCTCCTCGCCCCGTGGACGGTCGAGGCGTGCATTGAGGCGGAGCGCCGTGGGTACGACGCGGTCCTCACCGGCTGTGTCGGTGACCCCGGCGTGGACGCCGCCCGCGAGCAGGTCCAGATCCCGGTCATCGGCCCCGGCCAGGCCGCCTTTCACACGGCGGCGATGCTCGGCTATTCATTTGCAGTCCTCTCGCCGCTCGACAGCACCGTGCGCCCTACCTGGGCCCTGATCCGCCATGTCGGCCTGGGTGAGCGGTGTGTCGCGGTCAGGTCCGTCAACTGCTCGGTCATGGCCCTGCGGGCCGGTGGATCGGAGACACTTGAGAAGCTCCTCTCCGTCGCGCGCCGGTGCCTCGAGGAGGACGGTGCCGATTCCCTGGTGCTGGCCTGCGCAAGCATGAGCCACGTCTTTGGTGACGCGCTCGCGGCCGCGCTGCCCGCCCCGGTCGTCAACGCTGTCCGCGTTTCGGTGCGGATGGCCGAGATGCTCGTCGGATCCGGTCTGACGCATTCGAAGATCGCCTATCCGCGTCCCGCGTCGGCGGCGGGTCCGACCCTCGAACGCGTCGTGGGCCGAGAGTGAAGCAGACCGCCCCGGCGGCCGGGGTAGCCAGGCCGTCGCCGTCCGAACAGGCGGTCCTCGACGCCATCACGCCCGCGCGCATGTGGCGCGATCTCGAGTTCCTGTGCGGAATCGATCGGACCTCCGGCACAGAAGGGGAGCGCCGCGCAATGGAGTACATCGCGTCTTCGCTGCGGGCCGAGGGCGTGCCGGTCGAGGTCCACGCCTTCGACGCCTATCTCAGCTACCCCATCGCCGGGGCCATTGCTGTCGTCAGTGGGAATGGGCTGCCCGCGGAGATGCCCGCGAAAACGCGGGCGTTTTCCGCGAACACCCCATCGGAGGGTGTCACGGCCGAGGTGGTCTACGTGCAGGGCGGCCACGACCTCTTCCGCGACACCGAGACACACCGCCGGCTGGAGAGCGCACCCGTCGCGGGCAAGATCGTCCTCTCTGAGGCCGGCAGCCGCCGTAACATGCAGGCTGCGCAGGAGCAGGGTGCCGTCGCCTACGTGCACATGTGGCCCAGCGATGAAGATGCCATCCACGAGGGCATCGTTTCGCCGGTGTGGGGCGCGCCGACGCCGGAGATGGCCGGCGCGTTTCCTCGTATTCCGATCCTCTGCGTGACCAAGGCGAGTGGTGAGACGCTACAGGCTGCGCTGGGACGCGGACGGGTCACGCTGAAACTTCACAGCCGTACCGAGACGGCCTGGCGCCGCGTCACGCTGCCGGTCGCGACCATTCCGGGTCAGACACCCGAGTTCGTGCTGTTCTCCGGACACGTGGATTCCTGGTACCTGGGCGCCACGGACAACGCGACCGGGAATGTGGTCACAATGGAAGTCGCGCGCCTGCTGTGGGGGCAGCGTGATCGGCTGCGGCGCGGGGTGCGGTGCGCGTTCTGGCCCGGGCACTCGACCGGCCGTTACGCGGGTTCCACCTGGTACGCCGATCAGGAGTGGCAGGCGCTCCATGATCACTGCGTGCTCCATATGAACTGCGACTCGCCGGGGGTGGCGGGCGCCACCGATTACTCGCTGATCACGGCCACCGCCGACGCCGCGGCCTTCGGGACGGATCTGATCAAGAGCCTCACCGGGCAGTCCGCCGATTGGGAGCGCCCGGTGCGGGCCGGGGATCAGTCCTTCTGGGGTGCGGGTGTACCATCGCTCTTCATGGGGCTGTCGGTGCGTCCAAAGGGACAGCGCTGGGCGGTCGGCGGGTCTGGGTTCGGCTGGTGGTGGCACACCGAGTCCGACACCATCGACAAGGTGGATGCTGAGGTCCTGCACCTCGACACCCGGATCTACTTGCTCGCGGCCTACAGGTTCGCAACGGCACCGGTGGTGCCTTTGCGGGTTGGCGACGCGGTTGTTGAGCTGCGGCAGATCGTCGCGGAGCTTGCCCGCGAGGTGGCAAACCACTTCGATCTGACGCCGGTCACGGATGCGCTGGCACGGCTCGAAGTGATCGCCGGCCCCTTCGACGCCATGGTGGCGCGGTTCGCCGCAGATGGAGACGGCGGGGCCGGCGGACTGACGACCGCGGACCTCAGCCGCGCGCAGCGCGCTGCCGTACGGGCGCTCGTGCAGGTGGGCTACACCGGCGGCCACCCGTTCGATCACGACCCCGCGACCCCGCAACGTCCGCTGCCGTCGCTACAGGATGCCCGCGACCTGGCCGCCCTGGCGCCCGAGAGTCATCGGGCCCGGCTGCTACACACCCGCCTGACCCGCCGCCGCAATGGGGTCGTGGCCGGGCTCACGGCGGCCGTGGTGGCAATGGAGGCGGCGCTGGGTCGACCGCGAAAGTGATCCCCACGGAGGTGGACACGATGCGCACGCACGCCATGCCCTTGGGGCTTCGGGCGGCCGCCCTGCTGGCCGCCGGGGTCCTGCTTGTCACGATCGGCCCGTCGCTGCCGGCCGCGGCCCAGGCGACCGGAGGGACGTTTACGCTGCCGATCATCGACAACGCCCGTATGTGGCCGGTCACCGGGGGGTTGCCCAACATCCTGGTGAACAAAGTGCTCTTCAGCACCCTCGTGAAGTACGATGCTAAGACGCTGGCGCCGGTCGGTGACCTGGCCGAGCGGTGGACGCTCGCCGACGACCGGCTCACCTGGACGTTCAACCTGCGCCGAAACGTCACGTGGCACGACGGCCAACCCTTCACCGCCCGCGACGTGAAGTTCACGATCGAGCGGCTGTGGCTCAATCCCCAGGTGCCGTTCTTCCAGCGCGCCAACGTCGGCGAGATTACCCGCGTGGACATCGTGGACGACTACACGGTCCGGATCGTCACGCGGTCGCCGTTTGCCACGTTGCCGGTGATGCTGGGGTATCTGGCGAACATCCTGCCGGAGCACATCCTCGGCCGCTACACGATCGACCAGATCCGCAACCCCGTGGACTTCCTGCGCAACCCAATCGGCACCGGACCGTTCCGATTCGGTGAAGTCGTGCTGGGATCGCACGTGCGGCTCGTTGCGTACGACCGCTACTTCCTGGGCCGCCCGAAGCTGGACGCGGTCGTCTTCCGGGTCGTCGCCGACATCGAACAACAGCTCGCGCAGCTGCAGACGGGCCAGCTCGACCTGATGATCATCGAACCGCACCAGGTGCCCCTGGTCCAGCGGATGCCGAACGTGGCGGTCATTGATGCGCCGCAGGTCAACTACACCTTTGTCGGTTTCAACAACAGGATCGAGCCGTTTACCGACCGCAAGGTCCGCCAGGCGCTCACGCACGCCGTGGATCGCAAGATCATCCTCGACAAGATCTACCTGGGGAAGGGGCGGCTGGCCACCGGGCCCATCAACCCCCTGGTCGGGTGGGCGTACACGGACAAGGTGCACCAGTTCCCCTACAACAAGACCCTGGCCGAGCGTCTGCTGGAGGAGACCGGCTGGGCCAAGGGGCCTGACGGCATCCGGCGCAAGGGCGGCGCGCCACTGCGGATTGCGATCGACATCGACCGTGGCAACCCCGTGCGCGAGCAGACCGCGGTGGTCGTCCGCCAGGCCTGGCGCGACATCGGCGTTGACGCGGAGGTCCGCATCAGCGAGTTCAACGCGCTCCTGTCGCGCATCCGCAGCCAGCCCAACCCGCTGCAGAGCTGGTCGCTCTGGTACATTACGCCGCCGGAGGCCGACATCATCGGGTACTACCACAGCCGGGGCACGCTGAATGAGTTCGGCTATTCGAACCCCGAGCTCGACCGTCTGCTGGAGGACGGCCGGGCCACGTTTGATCAGAAGGCCCGCGCGCGGATCTACCAGCAGGCTCAGAAGTTCATGGCCTGGGACGCGCCGGTGATCTTCCTGGTCTATCCCCACGAGATCCAGGCGGTGAGCAAGCGCATCCAGGGGTGGGCCGCGATCGGCTACCGCGATGCCCTGACCCATATGGTCGGCGTGTCAGCCGCACGGTAGGGATCGTCCGACGGCGGCCCGGGACATCCGCACCACCGATTCAGGACGAGGGAGCGGGCAGGTGCCGCTCCCTCGCCGTACACTATGCTTCGCTATCTGATTCGCCGCCTGCTGCAGACGGTCGTCCTCCTGGTGGTGGTGAGCCTGGTGGTCTTTGCGCTGGTCACGCAGGCCCCAGGCGGCCCCTCGATCCTCCTCGACCGAAACATGGGCGCCGAAGAAATCGCACGTATGCGTGCCATCCTCGGGCTGGACCAGCCGCTGCTCGTGCAGTATGTCCGGTGGCTGGTTGAGGTCCTGCGCGGCCACCTGGGATTTTCGTATCAGGTGGGGCTGCCGGTCCTGGACATCATCCGGCAGATGCTGCCCAACACGCTCATCCTGTCGGCGGCCGCGCTCGTGCTCTCTCTGGTCGTCGCCATCCCGGCCGGGATCCTCTCGGCCGCGCGGCCCTACACGCCGGTGGACCACACCGTGACCTTCCTGTGCTTCTTCGGGATCTCCATCCCGGTGTTCTGGTTCGGCCTGATGCTGATCGTCCTGTTCTCGATCGTGCTGGGGTGGCTGCCGCCCGGCGGTATGCGCACGATCGGCGGCCCCGCCTCGCCGCTGGACGTGGCACGTCACCTGATCCTCCCGGCCATCGTCCTGGGCGCGGCCAACATGGCCCTGTTCGCGCGCTACACGCGCTCCTCCACCATGGCGGTCCTACGCGCTGACTATGTCCGAACCGCGCGCTCGAAGGGCCTCGCCGAGCGGGCGGTCCTCTACCGGCACGCGTTCCGCAACGCGCTGATCACCATCGTGACCGTGGTCGGCCTCCAGCTCCCCCGGCTCGTCGGTGGCGCGGCGATCACGGAGACGGTGTTTGCCTGGCCGGGCATGGGCAGCCTGGCCGTGCGGGCCGCCTTCGAGCGCGACTATCCGATGATCATGGGCATCACGCTGGTGATCTCGACGGTCGTGGTCTTCAGCAATCTCTTTGTGGATCTCATCTACGTGTACCTCGATCCTCGGATCCGCTATGAGTAGCGGGGAGACCGTGACGGTCGCCCGGGCGCTGCCGGTCGTGCGCACGCCGACCGACCGCCTCGTCAGCCGCTTCCTGCGCAACCGACTGGGCGTGGCGTCCCTCGCCGTGCTGACGGCGATCCACCTGGCCGTCTTCCTGGCGCCCTGGGTCGCCCCATACAACCCAGACGCCCTCGAACTGGCCAACCGGTTCCGGGCCCCCAGCGCGCAGTACTGGTTGGGCACCGACGAGTACGGACGCGATGTCCTGACCCGCCTGCTGTTTGGCGGACGTGTCTCGCTGACCGTCGGGCTGGCGTCCATGATCGCCTCGATGGGGCTGGGTGTCGCCGTCGGCGCGCTCGCCGGCTACACGGGCGGCGTGACCGACGTCCTGCTCATGCGGCTCACCGACGGCATGCTCTCAGTACCGCTTTTCTTCGTGGCCCTCATGGCGCTGGCGCTGCTGGGTGCCACGATCGTGAACCTCGTGCTGGTGATCGCGCTCTCCAGCTGGATGACCGTCGCCCGGGTCGTGCGGGCGGAGGTGCTGC
>Ga0247727_10015827_pt1 | contig 12292 bp, 11 predicted proteins | sample WisWelCaveWW1625_FD_202498 | JGI IMG/M metagenome (GOLD analysis project Ga0247727, IMG submission 202498) | Biofilm microbial communities from Wishing Well Cave, Virginia, United States - WW16-25 | ecosystem: Environmental > Aquatic > Deep subsurface > Groundwater > Cave microbial mat | place... | reverse complement strand
TCCTCGCAGCGCGCATCGCGCGTCGCCGGGTCGCCAGGCACATAAGGAAATTTTTCGATCTTTCTTTCCAATTTCAATATGCCTTTAAAAAGAGGCAAGGAAAAATCTATCGTCCTGAAGCGCGCGAGCTCCGTCGCGTGGCGGCGCGCCGACTCGCCGAAGGAGTTCTGGCGCATGCGGTCGGCTTCCAGCCGCTCGAGGTCGAGATCGGCGAAGGTCAGCTGCGCCCCGCCTGCGAAGCGCTGCGATTCGGCGAGCAGCGAGCCGTTCTCGAAGGCCATCGCGTGCCCGTCCCAGGCGAGGTCGGTGGTGGATTCGCCCGCGCCCGCCGCGCTGTACAGGTAGGCGGCGATGCAGCGCGCCGACTGGTTGGCGGCAAGGTCGCGGCGATACTCGTGCTTGCCGACGACCACGTTCGAGGCCGAGAGGTTGGCGATGACCGTGGCGCCTGCGAGCGCGGCATAGGACGAGGGCGGTACCGGCACCCACAGGTCTTCGCAGATTTCGGCAAACAAGACCAGCCGGGGTTGCTCTTTTGCACGAAACAAAAGTGAACCAAAAGGGACAGATTGCCCGGCAAAGGAAATCTCCTTCACCATGTCCCCGGCCGGAGTGAATTGCCGCAGCTCGTAGAACTCGCGGTAGTTCGGCAGGTAGGTCTTGGGCACCACGCCGAGCAGCTTGCCGCGGCAGATGAGCGCCGCGCAGTTGTAGAGCAGCCCGCCGGCGACCACCGGCAGGCCGACGAAGGCGGCGAGCGGCAGCTGCCTCGAACGCGCGAGCAGCCAGGCGAGCGCTGCCTCGGAGGCGCGCAGCAGCGCCTGCTGGTGGAACAGGTCCTCGCAGCTGTAGGCCGAGAGCCCGAGCTCGGGAAACACGGCGACGATGGCTCTCTGCCTGGCTGCCTGCTGCATGAGGGCGAGCGTCGCCGCGGCGTTGGCCTGCGGGTCGCCGATGCGCACCGCCGGCGTCGCCAGCGCCACGCGCACGAAGCCGTGCTGGTAGAGGTTGAAAAAGCCGTCCCGGGCAGCCATGGCGGCTATTTTACGCCTGTTCTAGTATGGTGTATAAAGCCATATGATCGAAGAGCACGTCGTGCTGGCCGATGGGGTGTTGTTCGAGCTGGTTTTTCGTTCCCGGTCGAATTACCGCCTGGCCTGCCTGCAGGGCAAGCGCCTGCTCGTCGAGTACAGCAGCGCAAGCGCCTACGAGTTCAAGTCGGTGGAGAAGCTCCGCTACGACTTCGAGCGCGATGCCGAAAACGCTCTACGTAAGGGTTAGCGGGCAGGACGACGCGCTGGACCGCTTCGAGGCGGCCTGGCACCTCGCCTCGGGGCGCCCGCCGCCGGTGCCTCTGGCGGTGCTGTCCTTCGCCGACCTGCCGCTGCTGATGAAGAATCTGACACCCGCGCGCTGGGACCTATTGAAGCAATTGAATGCCACGGGACCGCTGACGATTTTCGCGCTGGCGAAGCTGCTGGAGCGCGATTACAAAAACGTGCATGGCGACGTCGCGCGCCTTATTGAATTGAATTTGATAGAAAGAACAGAATCCTCCCTCGTTCGCGTCGGCTGGGACGCCGTGCGCGCCGAACTCAGGCTATAGCCAGCCCGCCTTGCGGAAACGCAGGAACAGCACGGAATCGATGAGGACCATCAGGAGCAGGGCGAAGGGGTAGCCCCAGACCCATTTCAGTTCCGGCATGCGCTCGAAATTCATGCCGTAGACGCCGGCAATCATCGTGGGCACCGCCACCAGCGCGGCGTAGGCGGCGAGGCGCTTGGTCACTTCGCTCTCGCCGATAGTGATCATGGCGAGGTTGACCTGGATCGCCGTCGTCACCGTGTCGCGCAGCGAGTCGAGCGACTGGTTCAGGCGCACCAGGTGGTCGTAGACGTCGCGGAAATATTCCCCCATGCCCTGGCAGACCTGCGGCACGCGCCCGCCGTAGAGCTTTCCGACCGAGTCCATCAACGGCGCGGTGGCGTGCTTGAGCGTGGTGACCTTCTGCTTCACGTAGTAGAGCGCCTCGATGTTGGCGCGCGGCGAGGTATTGGCGAAGATCCGTTCCTCGATGGCTTCCAGCTCGGTCTCGATGGCATCGAGCACCGGGAAGTAGCGGTCCACCACCGCGTCCATCAGCGCGTAGAGCACGTAGCCCGAACCGTGGGCCAGCAACTCGGGCTCGCGCTCGCAGCGCGCGCGCACGCCGAGGAAGCCCTGCTCGGTGCGATTGCGGATCGACAGCACGTAGTTCGGCCCGGTGAAGATACTGACCTCGCCGACCCGCAGCTCCTCGCCCTCGGGCTCGATCACGTGCAGCACGGTGAACAGCTCGTTGCCGTACTCCTCGATCTTGGGCCGCTGGTGGCCGTGGCGCGCATCCTCGACCGAGAGCTCGTGCAGGTCGAACTGCCGGCTCATTTCGTCGAGCTCGGCGTCCGACGCATCCCGCAGCGCGACCCAGATGAAGCAGCCGGGCCTGGCCAGATAATCGTGGATCTCGTTTTGCGCGATATCGGCGAGTTTTTTGCCTTCCTGGTAGACGACACAGTTGACAAGCATGGACAATCATACCGTGGGCAATCCGGTTCAACCCCGAGATGCGGCGACCGTGGTCGTGCTGCGCGATGGCGCCGAACGTGGACACGGCCTCGAGCTCTATCTGGTCAAGCGCAGCCGCACGGTGGATTTCATGGCCGGCGCGCATGTCTTCCCCGGCGGCCGGCTGGACAAGGCCGATAGCTCGCCCTCGGCCTGCGCGCTGCTTTCGGCGGAGGTGGCGGCCCTGCAGGAGCGGCTCGGCGAGACGCTGCCGGCGATGCACGCGGCAGGTCTCTACGTGGCGGCGATCCGCGAGACCTTCGAGGAGGCCGGCCTGCTGCTCGGGCGCCTCGCCGCCGGCTGGGGGGCGGACGAGGCGCGCCGCGCGGTCGCAGGCGGCGCGCAGTTCACGACGCTGGTGGAGCGCATCGACGCGGCTGCGCTGGTGCCCTGGGTGCGCTGGGTGACGCCCGAAATCTCGCCCCGGCGCTTCGACGCGCGCTTTTTCCTGGCCCGCGCCCCCGCGGGCCAGGTGCCGCGCGTCGACGGCCGCGAGGCGACCGAGGGGCTCTGGATCACGCCCGGCGCGGCTTTGCAGCGCTGGGAGGACGGCGGCATGCAGCTCGCGCCGGCCACCGCCAAAAGCATCGAGATGCTCTCGTCTTACGCGACGGTCGATGCCGCGCTGGCTGCCGCCTCCAAGCGGCCGCCGCCGGTCGCGATGCCGGTGGTCTGGGCGGACAAGGAGACCGGGCACGCCTACATCTCCCTGCCTGGCGACCCGCACCATCCGCTGCCCGATGTCCTCGGCGGGACGATGCGTCGATTCCAGCTTGCGGAGGGCCGCTATCGCAGGGTAAAAGCCGACTAACACTACAAAGCTAAAATAGATCATGCCCAAGATCAGCAAGCGCGCCGAATCCCTCGGCACCGAGAACGCCTTCGTGGTGCTGGCCGAAGTCAATGCGCTCGCAGCAGGGGGCAAGGACATCGTCAGCTTCTGCATCGGCCAGCCCGATTTCCCGGCGCCGCTGCACGTGCAGGAGGCGGGGATCCGCGCCATCCGCGAGGGCAAGCACGGCTATACGCCCTCGGCCGGCATCGACCCGCTGCGCGAGGCGGCGGCAAAGTACCTCGCCGGCATGCGCGGCGGCTTGCCGATCCGGGCCGAGGATGTGGTGGTGGGCGCGGGGGCCAAGCCCTTCATCGCCTACGCGATCCTCTCGACCACCGACCACGGCGCGGGCGACGAGGTGATCTATCCCAACCCGGGCTTCCCGATCTACGAGTCGCAGATCATCGCCTGCGGCGCGCAGCCGATGCCGGTGCAGCTGAAGGAGGGCCGCGATTTCGCGTTCGACCCGGCCGAGCTGGAAAAACTCATCACGCCGAAAACGAAGCTGTTGATCCTGAACTATCCGCATAACCCGACCGGGGGTCTGCTCAATCGTTCTGCGCTGGAACAGATTGCGAAAATACTCCAGGGGCATCCCCAGGTCTGGGTCTATGCCGACGAGATCTATTCGCGCCTGTGCTACGCGGGCGAGTTCTTCTCCATCGCCCAGCTGCCGGGGATGTACGAGCGCACCATCATCGCCGACGGCGCTTCCAAGACCTGGGCGATGACGGGCTGGCGCATCGGCTTCACCGCCAATCCGCTGCTCGCGCCGGTGCTCACGCGCTGGATCACCAACACCGATTCCTGCGCTTCGCAGATCTCGCAATGGGCTGCGCTCGAGGCGATCAACGGGCCGCAGGACGCGGCCGAGATGATGAAGAAGAGCTTTCTCGACCGCAGGGATCTGATTGTCCGGCTATTGAATGAAGTTCCCGGCGTCAAATGCCGGATTCCCGGCGGTGCGTTCTACGCCTGGCCGAACGTCACCGAGGCCTGCCGCATGATCGGCGCGGCCGATTCGGAGGAATTCCGCAAGCGCCTGCTGCACGAAGCCGGCGTCGCGGTGCTCGCCGACATCCATTTCGGTGCGCGCGTGCCGGGCGATGGCCAGCATGTGCGCTTTTCCTACGCAGCTTCCAAGCCGGCGATCGAGCAGGGCATGGCGCGCATGGCCGATTTCATCCGCAGGAACACCAAGAAAGCGGCATGATTCCGCTCGAACTGCTGTCCAAGGCCCATGGCTGAACGGATCGTCGTAGGGATGTCGGGCGGGGTGGATTCCGCGGTGGCCGCGCTGCTGCTCAAGCGCGAGGGATACGACGTGGTGGGTCTCTTCATGAAGAACTGGGAGGATGACGACACGGACGAGTACTGCTCGACCCGCCAGGACCTGGTCGACGCCGCGGCGGCGGCCGAGGTGATCGGCATCGAGCTGGAGGCGGTCAACTTCTCGGCCGAGTACAAGGACCGGGTGTTCGCCGATTTCCTGCGCGAGTACCAGGCCGGCCGCACGCCCAACCCGGACGTGCTGTGCAACGCCGAGATCAAATTCAAGGCCTTCCTCGACCACGCCACGGCGCTCGGGGCGACGCGCATCGCCACGGGCCACTACGCACGGGTTTTTCAGAAGAACGGGCGCTACGAACTGCAGCGGGGAACCGACCCGGCAAAGGACCAGAGCTATTTCCTGCACCGGCTTACGCAGGCCCAGCTCTCGAAGGTCGTTTTTCCGATAGGCAACCAACTGAAGAGCGAGGTGCGCCGCAGCGCGCAAGCGGTGGCCCTGCCCAACCATGCGAAGAAGGATTCGACCGGCATCTGCTTCATCGGCGAGCGGCCGTTCCGCGCGTTTCTGAGCCGGTATCTGGCGCGCGATCCGGGTCCCATTAAAGATTCTTCCGGAAAAACGATAGGACAACATATCGGGCTCGCCTTCTATACGATCGGCCAGAGGAAGGGCATCGGCGTGGGCGGGGCGGGCGAGGCCTGGTACGTGGCCGAGAAGGACATGGCGGCGAATGCGCTGATCGTGGTGCAGGGACACGATCACCCGAGGCTGCTGAAGCGCTCGCTCGCGGCGCAGGGCGCAAGCTGGATCTCGGGCGCTGCGCCCGTACCAGGCACGACGCATTCGGCCCGCACGCGCTACCGGCAGGCCGACTTGGCCTGTGTCGTGACGCGCGCGGAAGAGGGCGGGATCGCGGTGGAATTCGCCCAGCCGCAATGGGCAGTGACGCCCGGCCAGTCGGTGGTGCTCTACGACGGCGCGGTTTGTCTTGGCGGCGCGGTGATCAGCTAGGCTTTGGGCGCGGTATCCGCGAACGCGGGCCGTTCCATCAGCCGGTCGTAGAAGTGCGCGAGGTTCGCGTAGGCGTCGCGCCATTCGATGCCGCCGGGCTTGCGGAATTCCACCCACCCCAGGCAGCAGCCGACCGCGATATCGGCCAGCGTATAGCGATCGCCGTGGCACCAGTGTCTGTCGCCCAATTCGGCGGCAATCGCAGCCAGGCCGCGCGTCAGTTTGCCGGCCTGTTTACCGGTCCAGGCGGCGCTGCGCTCTTTTTTGGGGCGCAGCGATTCATAGCGGATCAGCAAACCGGCGTCCAGCGAGCCGTCGGCGAGCGCCTCCCAGCGCCGTACGCCGACGCGTTCGCGGTTGTCGTCGGGAATCAGCCGCGCGATCGGCGAGACGGCGTCGAGGAATTCGACGATCACGCGCGAATCGAACAGCGCCGTACCGTCGTCCAGCACCAGCGCCGGCACCTTGCCGAGCGGATTGTGGGCGTTGACCGGATTCTCCGGCGGGTTGACGTCGACGGTCTCGAAGTCGCAGTCGATCTTCTTTTCCGCGAGGACGATGCGCACCTTGCGGGTATAGGGGCTGGCAACGGAACCGAGTAGTTTCATGAGGGCGCGGATTATATAATAGACGCCATGGCATCCCCGCTCACCGCGCTGTCGCCGCTCGACGGCCGGTACGCCAGGTCCGCCGATCCCCTGAGGCCCTATTTCAGCGAGCACGCGCTCATCCGCTACCGCGTGCGGGTCGAGCTCGCCTGGCTCATGGCGCTGGCCGCCGAACCGGCGATCAGCGAACTCAAGCCGTTCTCCAGGGCGACCGTCGCCGGCCTGAACGGGCTGGTGTCGACGTTTTCCGAAGATGATTCAAGAAAAATAAAAATCATCGAGGCCGCGACCAACCACGACGTCAAGGCGATCGAGTACTGGCTGAAGGCGAAGCTCGGCAAGAGCCGTGCGGTACAGGGCGCGCTGGAATTCGTCCATTTCGCCGCTACCTCCGAGGACATCAACAACCTTGCCTATGCGCTGATGCTCGGGGACTCGCGCCGCAAGCTGCTGCTGCCGCGCCTCGACGAGTTGATCGCCGCGCTGCGCGCACAGGCGCTGCGCCACGCGGCGCTGCCGATGCTCGCGCGCACCCACGGCCAATCCGCGTCGCCGACCACGCTCGGCAAGGAGCTGGCCAACGTGGTGCAGCGCCTGCGTCGCGCGCGTGCACGTATCGCTGCCGTGCCGCTGCTCGGCAAGATGAACGGCGCGACCGGCAACTACCACGCGCACAGCATCGCCTACCCGAAATTCGACTGGGAACGGTTCTGCGCCCGCTTCGTCGAGGGGCTGGGCCTGCAGTTCAATCCCTACACTACCCAGATCGAACCGCACGACTGGATCGCCGAACTGTTCGACGCCTATGCCGGCGCCAACACCATCCTGCTGGATCTGGACCGCGACCTCTGGGGCTACATTTCGCTCGGTTACTTCCGGCAGAAGACGAAGCAGGGCGAGGTCGGTTCCTCGACCATGCCGCACAAGGTCAACCCGATCGACTTCGAGAATTCCGAGGGCAACCTCGGGGTCGCCAACGCGCTGCTGCGCCACCTGGCCGACAAGCTGCCTGTGTCGCGCTGGCAGCGGGATATTTCCGATTCGACGGCGTTGCGCAATACCGGCACTGCGCTAGGCAACACGCTGCTCGGCTATGGCGCCTGCCTGCGCGGCCTCGCCAGGCTGGCAGTCGACCCGCGGCGCCTCGCCGAGGACCTCGATGCCAACTGGGAAGTGCTCACCGAGGCAGTACAGCAGGTGATGCGGCGGCACGGCGTCGCCGGCGCCTACGAGAAGCTCAAGGCGCTCGCGAGCGGCAAGCGGCTCGGCCGCAGGCAGCTCGCCGCCTTCGTGCGCGCGCTGCCGATCCCTGCGGCGGAAAGGCAGCGGCTGCTCGCCTTGACGCCGGCGACCTACACCGGCCTCGCCGCCAAGCTCGCCAGGCGGGTTTAGCAGGTCCAATGCGGCGGTTTTTGCTGTTGCTGGCGTTCGCTTCGACCGCGTGCTGGACGCCTTCGGCGTGGGCCCAGGAGATCGTCACGCTGCGGACGCGCGACGGCGTGACGCAGGCCTTTTTCATCGCCGACATGGGCGGTCGCAAGCCGGACGCCGTGGCGCTGCTGTTCATCGGCGGCGGCGGCGGCATCGGCCTGCGCATGGAGGAGGGCCGGCCCCGCTTCAGCGCGGGGAATTTCCTGCCGCGCGCGCGCGGCGAGTTCATCCGCAACGGCATCCTGCCGGTGATCATGGACAACCCGAGCGACCAGCAGTCGGCCGCGGGCATGAGCGACCGTTTCCGCGAAAGCGAGGCGCATGTCGCCGACGTGCGCGCAGCGGTGGCGGAAGTGAAGCGGCGCCATCCCGGATTGGCGGTGTTCCTGATCGGTACCAGCCGCAGCACGCTGTCGGCCGCGCACCTCGGCCGCATGATGGCCGGGGAGGTGGACGGCGTGGTGCTGAGCTCCTCGCTGTTCTACATCGGTCGCCGGCCGATGCTGGCGGGCTACGATTTCGACGCGATCAAGGTGCCGCTGCTGTTCGTGCACCACCGCGCGGACGCGTGCGAGTCGACGCCGTACCGCAGTGCCGAGCGGCTTGGCGCGAAGTTCCCGCTGGTCAGCGTCAGTGGCGGCAAACCTCCCGCAAGCGGGCCCTGCGATCCGTTCGCTGCGCACGGTTTCTTCGGCAAGGAGCCGGAGACCGTGCGGGCGATCGCTGCCTGGATGCTGAAGAAGCCCTTTTCCAGGGAATTAGACTGAGATGCCCTACGCCGCGACGATCTTCCTTTCCTCGTTTCTGCTGTTCCTCGTGCAGCCGCTGATCGCGCGGCTGATCCTGCCCTGGTTCGGCGGCACCGCGGCGGTGTGGACCACCTGCATGCTGTTTTTCCAGACGCTGCTGCTGGCGGGCTACGCCTACGCGCACGCGGCGAACGCCAGGCTTTCACCTCGGGCGCAGGCGATCGTGCATAGCTCGCTGCTCGGCCTCGCGTTCGTTACGCTGCCGATCGCGCCGTCCGAGGGCTGGAAGCCGCTCGGCACCGAAGAGCCGGTCTCCCACATCCTGCTGGTGCTCGCGGCGACCGTGGGGTTGCCCTACGCCCTGCTCGCCGCCACCAGCCCGCTGTTGCAGGCCTGGTTTGCGCGCGCGCGGCCGGGCGTCGACCCCTACCGCCTCTTCGCGGTCTCGAACCTCGCTTCGCTGCTCGCGCTGGTCGGCTACCCGCTCGTGGTGGAGCCGTTTTTCGGCAACCGCGAGCAGGTTGTCTGGTGGTCCGTTCTTTTTTCGGCATTTGCCATCCTGTGTGCGGGTTTGGCGTGGTCAGTGTCTTCAGTAGCATTGGAAAAAAAATCATTGGAAAATGAAACCACCCAGTCGCCCGCCCGCGGCGACTACCTGCTCTGGCTGGCGCTCTCGGCGACCGGCTCGGTGCTGCTGCTCGCCGTGACCAATCACGTGACGCAGAACGTGGCGTCGATCCCGCTGCTCTGGCTCGCGCCGTTGACGCTGTACCTGCTCACCTTCATCTTCGCCTTCGAGGGGAGCGGCCTGTACCGCGTCGAGATCTTCTGGAGCGTGCTGCTGGTCTGGCTCGCCGGCATGGCCTGGCTGCTGGTGGATGCGCGCTTCCAGTTCGACCTGTGGGTGCAGATCGGCATGTTCCTCTCGGGCCTGTTCGTCGCCTGCATGTTCTGCCACGGCGAGCTGTACCGCGCGCGCCCCGCGGCGCGCCACCTCACCGCGTTCTACCTCACGATTTCGGCCGGCGGCGCGATCGGCGGGCTGCTGGTCGCGGTGGTCGCGCCGCTCGTCTTCAACGCCTACTACGAACTGGGGCTCGCGCTGCTTGCGCTGGCGGTGCTGGCAGCGGTGCGCTTCGCGGCGGTCCACCCCATTGCGCGCTGGTCGAGCTTGGGCGTGCTGCTCGCGGTGGCCGCCTGCGCGGCCTACGACGGAATCAGCTTCCAGAAGAATGTTGCGGTATCGATGCGCAATTTCTACGGCGTGATCCGGGTGAAGGAGTATGGCGAGCCGGGCGGGGCGTTCTACCTGCGCCGCCTGGTGCACGGCGTGATCATGCACGGCGAGCAATACATGGAGGGCGACCGGCGCCGCGAGCCGACGACCTACTACCTGGCCAGTTCCGGCATAGCCGCGGCGATCGCCGCGGCGAAGGCGCGCGGCCCGGTCAAGGTCGGCGTCATCGGCCTGGGCACCGGCACGCTCGCTGCCTACGGGCGCAAGGGCGACGCGTTCCGCTTCTACGAGATCAATCCGCAGGTGGTCGCGGTGGCGCGCTCGCGCTTCAGCTACCTGTCGGACAGCGAAGCGGGCATCGAGGTGGTGCTCGGCGACGGGCGCCTGAAGTTGGAGCGCGAGCCCGCGCAGGGCTTCGACGTGCTGGCGGTGGACGCGTTCTCGAGCGATTCCATCCCGGTGCACCTCATCACCAGGGAGGCGCTGTCCACCTACCTGCGGCACATGAAGCCAGGGGGAATCGTAGCGTTTCACCTGTCTAACCGCTTTCTCAGCCTGCCGCCGGTGGTGGGGCGCCTGGCGCAGGAGCACGGCCTGCAGGTCACGCTGGTCTCGGACGAGGGCAAGGAAGGCGACGACGACCACACCAAGACCGACTGGGTGCTGATCGCGCGCGACCCTGCGGCGCTGGATGCGGAGGAAATCCAGGCCACCTCGCCCGAGCCGCCCGAGGAGCACGCGGGCTGGCGCACCTGGACCGACGACTACTCCAACTTGGTGCAGATACTCAAGTAATCAGACGACAGCACCCTCGTGTTCATCCTTGCCGCGCTCTTTCTTGGGCGGGCGGACGAACTGGCTGCGGTCGACGCCGAGCCACATGACGAGCGGGCTCGCCACCAGCACCGAGGAGTAGATGCCGAAGAGAATGCCAATGGTGAGCGCGAGCGCGAAAAAGTGCAGCGCCGGGCCGCCGAACAGCAGCATGGTGGTGACCATGGCCTGGGTGCAGCCGTGGGTGATGATGGTGCGCGAGATCACCGCCGTGATCGAGCTGTCGATGACCTCCGGCACGCTCGCCTTGCGCATCTTGCGGAAATTCTCGCGCACGCGGTCGAACACCACCACCGATTCGTTCACCGAATAGCCCAGCACCGCGAGCACCGCGGCCAGCACCGGCAGCGAGAACTCCCACTGGAACAGGGCGAAGCAGCCGAGGATGATGACCACGTCGTGCAGGTTGGCGATGATCGCCGAGAGGCCGAAACGCCACTCGAAGCGCATCCAGAGGTAGAGCACGATGCCCACGGCGGTGACCAGCAGCGCAAGCGCGCCGTATTCGGCCAGCTCCTCGCCGACCTGCGGGCCGACGAACTCGACGCGCCGCACCTGCGCGCCCGCATCCTGGGCCTGCAGCAGCGCGGTGACCTTCTGCGACAGCTCCGAGGTGGATTTGCCTTTTTCCGCCGGCAGGCGGATCAGCACGTCGCGCGAGGAGCCGAAATTCTGCACTTCGCCCTTCAAGCCGGCCTGGTCGAGCGTGGCGCGGATCGCCTCGACGTCCGCCGCCTGACGGTAGTTCGCCTCGACCTGCGTGCCGCCGGTGAACTCGATCGAGAAATGCAGGCCCTTGGTGGCGAGGAAAAAGACCGCGGCGAAAAAGGTCAGCAGCGAAATGATGTTGAACACGAGCGCATGCCGCATGAACGGTATGACGCGGCGGATCTTGAAGAATTCCATGGTTTATCTCATTTCCACGCGGTGTCGCCGATCGCGAGCTTCGCGACCCGGCGCCGGTGCCCGTAGGCCAGGTTGGCGATGGCGCGCGACACCACCACCGAGGAGACGATCGAGGTGAGGATGCCGAGGCAGTGCACCACGGCGAAGCCGCGCACGGGACCCGAGCCGAAGATCAAGAGCGCCAAGCCGGCGATCAGCGTGGTGACGTTGGAGTCGAGGATCGTGCCCCAGGCGCGCTCGTAGCCCGCGGCGATCGCCGCCTGCGGCGACTGGCCGGCGCGCACTTCTTCCCGGATGCGCTCGTTGATCAGCACGTTGGCGTCGATCGCCATGCCGAGCGTGAGCGCGATCGCGGCGATGCCGGGCAGGGTCAGCGTCGCCTGCAGCAACGACAGCAGCGCCACCAGGAAAAGCAGATTGACGCCGAGCGCGACCGAGGAAAACACGCCGAACAGGGTGTAGTAGGCGCTCATGAAGAGCACGATCGCGACGAAACCCCACTGGGTGGCGTTGAAACCCTTCTCGATGTTTTCCTTGCCGAGCGAGGGGCCGACGGTGCGTTCCTCGATGATCTCCATCGGCGCGGCGAGGGACCCTGCGCGGATCAGCAGCGACAGGTCGCTGGTCTCGGTGGGCGTAAAGCTGCCGGTGATCTGGAAGCGGCTGCCGAACTCGCCCTGGATGGTCGCCACCGAAATCGCCTCGCCCTTGCCCTTCTCGATGAGAATGATGGCCATCAGCTTGCGCAGGTTTTCGCGCGTCGCCTGGCGCATGACGCGGCCGCC
>Ga0247727_10015826_pt1 | contig 12292 bp, 8 predicted proteins | sample WisWelCaveWW1625_FD_202498 | JGI IMG/M metagenome (GOLD analysis project Ga0247727, IMG submission 202498) | Biofilm microbial communities from Wishing Well Cave, Virginia, United States - WW16-25 | ecosystem: Environmental > Aquatic > Deep subsurface > Groundwater > Cave microbial mat | place... | reverse complement strand
TCGGCATTTATTCGACGTTTGTGATTGAAGCACGGTTTGGTTTTAACAAAACGACGCCGAGAACTTTTATCATGGATCGATTGAAAGGTCTGCTGCTCACGGTGATGTTAGGTGGGCCGCTGCTGGCGGGCATGCTCTTTTTGCTGGAGAAAACCGGCGCGAACGCGTGGTTATATTGCTGGCTCGCGACGACGCTTTTCATGCTGGGCGTGCAGTTCATCGCGCCGACGTGGATTATGCCGCTGTTCAATAAATTCATGCCGCTGGCCGATGGCGAGTTGAAAGAGGCGATTCTCTCCTACGCCCAACGCGTTAAATTTTCGCTGGCGAATGTGTTTGTGATGGACGGCTCGAAGCGCTCGACCAAAGCGAATGCGTATTTTACCGGCTTCGGCAGAAACAAGCGGATTGCGTTGTTCGACACGTTGATTGCCAAACACACCGCGCCGGAGTTGGTGGCGGTGCTCGCGCATGAGATCGGGCATTATAAAAAGAAGCACATTATAAAAGGGATGGTGATCAGCGTGCTGCATGGAGGCGTGATGTTTTATCTGCTGGCGCAATTCATCCAAAGTCCGCAGTTGGCCGCCGCGTTTTACATGGAACAGCCATCGATTTATGCCGGACTCATTTTTTTCGCGTTGCTGTACACGCCGATCGAACTCGTGCTGGCGATGGCGATGCACATATTCTCGCGGCGGCACGAATATGAAGCCGACCGTTTTGCCGCGGAAACCACGGGCCAGCCGGAGAGCATGATTACCGCGCTGAAAAAGCTCTCGGTGGATACGCTCTCGAATTTAACGCCGCACCCGCTGCTGGTGTTTTTGCACTACTCGCATCCGCCGGTGCTGCAACGCATCGCGGCGCTGCGAGGGATACGCAATAGTTAATGAAAAGAAAACACTTGGTCAAATTGAAAAAATAAGTTATCTTTTTTATATACAAACTCAATCACGTTGCGCTGGTTATCAGCGCTCGCGATATGGATTCATCCGAGAGGAAACGTTATGCCAAAAAATAGAAAGAAAGTTGATCTCCTCCCGAAAAGCTTCAAAGATGAAAATGTAGCGGCTGAATTTTGGGAGACCCACAGCGTTGCCGACTACTGGGATGAAATGCAGGAAGCCCATTTTGACATTGAAATAGACGAGGTGCCCCAGGCAGTGGCGTTGGAATATCCGGTGGCGCGCAAGCTGTCCGAAGTCGCGCGCCGAGAAAATCAGCCGCTTGATGCGCTGGTCAATCTTTTATTGAAAGATTGGCTGGCACAAAAGCCAATGGCGAAATCTCTCGGTTAGACAGTTCTACTCCAGTGCTTTTTCCGCCTGTTTATTTTGACTCAACTCCTCTGTCGTGCTCAAATAACCGCGAAAACTTTGCGGTGCCTGTTCTTTCCTTCCGACTGCCGCCACATCTCCACGGTGACGAAATAAACCAATCCCTCACGCGCTTCCAGAGGCAGCAATGGCCGCAGATACAGACGGCCTCGACGACTCGAATGGGTGCCGGCATCGTTTTTCTTCGTTGTTTCAAATTCTGTCACATAACTTTGTCCAATGTTCTTTTCATCTTTTTATCTTAATTTGCCTGATCGTGTTTCGGCATATGATTTGAGCGCTTTTCCCGTTTCCGGTTCAATGAACCACGGCCTGCAAGCTTTTCAGAACTTCGTCTTTGGTTTGCGCCGTGACCACCAATTTGAGCGCGGCGCTCAATTTCTCCAATTCATTGACGGCGCCGATGAACTGTTTTTCCGCCTCATCCAGTTGGAAGCGCGTGGCCAGCAACATCATCAAAGCCTGTTGCAGTCCTTTCTGCATTCCTTCCTGTTTTCCTTCGTCGCGAAGTCTTTGTGCTAGCGTTGGCATGATTTCTTCTCCTGTTGGTTTGGTTTCTTGCAGCATTTTTTCCAATTGTATCGCGGGAATATCCTGCGTCTCCATCACGTAGATCAGCAAGAATGCGACCCGCTCCTTGTCATGTATAAAACCCATTTGATGCCATAATTGGAACACTTGGCGGACGAGTTGCAAATCCTTGTTGAAAGCGGCTTTCATCAGCATCATGGCCGTGAGCAAATATACATTCTCTCGCAATGGACGGCTGCTCTCGTCCTGCCAGTTCCAGGCATTCGTGTCAAATAGAATATACGTAAAATCAAGCAAAAATCCTTTCCATTCCTCGCCAATGGCAAACTGTTTGACGAATTGCGTTGGAATCCGCCAGGCGTCCTCGCCGTGATAAAACACCACTGGAATAATCACGCGCAGCGGCTTTTGGGCGGCACGGTCTTTTTTCCACATGGCGTGCATGTAACCAATTAGCTGAAGGAAGATGCCTTCGTCCTGATAGGACTTGTGCTCGAAGAGAAAATAGACGTCAACCGACAGACCCTCGGCTTTGGTCCGATATTGCACCACCAGGTCGGAGAAAGAGCGCTTGTAATCCTCTGAAACATAAGAGGTCGGATCATACGTTATAGTCGTAAGATCGAGTTGAGCGAACAATGCCGCCGGCAATGTGGTTTTCAGAAAAGTGGTCACGTTTGCAGGCTCGGACATGACGCCCCTGAAAACGCCGTCGTGGATGTTTTCAATGTCTGGCATGGTCAAATCTCTCAAAGGTGAAAATTGGCGGTTGGCGTATTACCGCTGGTTTTGAAATAACCTGCACGACGAATAATTGCACGGTCAATCGATTCGACGATGGTAAGCGGCAAACCATAAACAATTTTTAGCAACTCTTCCGCTTCTTCTTGTGATCCGTGGCGAAGCGTGTCATATTACAACTCCAGTGCCTTTTCCGCCTGTTTATTTTGACTCAAATCTTCCGTCGTGCTCAAATAACCGCGAAATTTGCCGCGAAAACTTTGCAGTGCCTGCTCTTTCCTTCCGATTTCCGCCACATCCACCACGGTGACGAAATAAACCAATCCCTCACGCGCTTCAAGAGGCAGGAATGGCCGCAGATACCCGCCTTCATAAACGGCCTCAACCGTTCGAATTGCCGTCGACATCATTTTTCTCCGTATTTTCAAATTTGGGGCATGGCTTTATGACGATATTGATAAGAAAAGATAAAAAAGTTCTTCACCAAAGTCAATGTTTCACGGAAATCTTTTTGATGATTGCTTCCTTTATCCGATTTTCTTTTTGACCTCTGCAATCAACGCTTCCTCCTCACGCATGTCTTTCTCCAACCCGATTTGCTGATACAGCTCGCGGCTGCGGGTGAAATAGGCGAGCGCGGCGGGCCAGCCGGCTGTAAAATGTTTCGCTGAACATCTTCGCGGCGTCGTCGGCAATCGGTTCGCGCGTGCCGATCACGGCGGGGATGCCGGCGTGCTGCAAAGCTTCGGCGAGCGGGCGCGTTTCGCAGGCATTGAGCACGACAAGTTTCACGCGCGAATTTTTGAACGCCGCGACCAACTCGGCAATCGACACGAATTGTTCCTGTCCCAATTCGTCTTCCAGTGCGAGGCCGTGCGTGTTGCCGTGACAAATGAAATGCACGATTTGATAGGGGGAATTCTTCTCGCCAAAAGCGAGCGCATGCTGGAGATTTTCCAGCGTCGGCGGAAATAAACGGACGACGGCATACGGCGCGGCGTGATCCCGCACGGGATCGCGGCTGTGATCAAACGCATCGCGAAACCGCCGCCACTCGCCCCACACGTCCAACGGCTGGGAGGGAGGCTCACTCGGATTTTTGCCGCAAACCGGCGCCGCGATCACCACGAGCAGGCGCAGATATTGCTCGAGTTGTTTTGGCGAAAGCTCGAGATGACGAAATGCAGACGGCATATTGCCCCCGTTCGGGGTTTCGGGTTTTGTTGCAAAAAATTTATGAGAATTCATCGCGATACCAAGATAAATTGTTCGCGGCAAAAAAACAAATAAAAAACGCCGCCCAATGGCAAAGGAGTGTGGACTTTCTAGTCCACATTGGGCATCGCGGACACGAAAGTCCGCGCTCCCTTTTGTCCGCCAATGTACATCGGCCTTTGTACTTCAATGTACATTTCGGCCTTTTGTGCCACAAAAGCGCGAAAACGCGAGGCGTGGCATGTCTTTTAAATACTTATTCTTATATCAGGTTAGATCAAATTAAAAGAAAGTTGGTATAACCCTTGCAGAAGAAGGGGTGAAGTCGTAAACCGACATTTTTTATATAAAATTGAACCAATGCCAACAACGCTTAAAAATCTCTTTTCTCGCCGGAGCCGCGGCGCTGCTATTTTGTGGTTGCTATGGACGTGTGTTTTTGCGAACTCGATTCCCGTGTTGGCACAGACCGACCCGACCGAAACGCGCGTCAAGGCCGGTTTGCAGGAATTGAAGGATGCGATCCTCAAAGCGAGAGAGATTGTTGCTCGCGTTGGTCATCGCGAGGCGCGGGATCTTTTGAGCAGGGCCGAAGCGCTGGCGAAAGAGGCCGAGGCCAAATACACGCGCGCGCTGACGATCAATGATAAGGAACTGAAAAAATTGCTGCTGAACGAAGCGCTGGCGAAGATTGCGCTCGCCAGAACTCATGTCGAGCGCGCGGTGAATCTGGCGCTGGATTTTCCGCTGGTTCGTTTGCGCAACACACTGCAGGAGCTGATGCGTCGCGCCGAGCAGGTGGTGTTGAATTCGAATCATAGTGAAGCGAAACGGCTGGTTTTTCAGGCGCGCAAAACGCAGCTTGAAGCGGAACGCGCGGCCAGCCGAAATCCGCGTCGCGCCGTTGAGCTGTTTCAGATTGCCATCGCCCTTGCCGAGAAAGCCATCAATCTGGTGGAAGGGCGGAAGCCCTCGGATACCAATTCGGGCATCAACCGCGAACGCGAACGCTATGAAAATTTGAAAAAGCGCGCAATTGAGGCGATTGATGCGAGCAAAAATAACGCGGCGCAACTGGTTTTTGAGCAGGCCGAAAAACAGGCGCGCACCGCGGAAGATTCGTTTCGTAAAGGCGAGATCGCCGTGGCGCAGCAGCTTTATAACGGCGCGACGCGGTTGCTGTTGCGCGCGATCGATCTCGCGATGGTTGGCCGCAAAGGGCAGGATTATGGCCGCAATGAAGTCATGTTGCTGCAGGAGTTGATTCAAACCGCGGAGCAGGAGACGCGCGACAATGCCGGTCCGCGTGCCGCGTTGTTTCTCGAGCGCGCTCGCGCGTTGTTGCGCGAAGCCGAAGTGGCGATCGAGCGCCAGCAGCCTGCCGGAGCGAAGTGGCGCCTCGAGCTGGCGCGCAATTTTGTCGACAAGGCGATGCGCAAAGTTGATCGCAGCACGGCAAAGGCGGAAAATTTAGCGCAGCGTTATAACGACGCTTTGCTGGAACTCGCCCGCGATATTGAAGAAGTCAGTGCCCGTAGCCGCGAGGCGAATAAGCCAGAAGCGACGCAACTGCTTGAGCTTGCCACCAATGCGTTAACAGCGGCGGAAAACGCCGGTCGCCAAAATCGGCTGGTGATGGGATTTCAGTTGATTCGCATGGCGCAACATCTGCTTCTGCGCGCCGAGACGATGCTGCGCGATTCGTCTGCCGACAACGCGGCGAATGCGCCGGCGCGCGAGGCGGTGTTGCAGCGTCTCACCCAGGTCGAAAATGCGCTGCCGGAAATTTCCAACAGCGGCGACGCTGCATCCTGCGAGACCGTGCGCACGCAGGCGCTGGAAATGCTCAAGCGCAGCCGCGCGGCGCTGGAGCGCGGCCAGTTTCGCCTCGCGTTGGTCATCGCGGAAGTCGCGAATGACATGATTGAAAATTGCGCGCGGAAATAAGGCCAAATGTTACTGACCGGTCACTTTCAGAAGTAGTATTTCCCAACTTCATAGTGTTTAGTGACCGGTCAGTTGGCCCGAACGGAAATGAGTTTTTTCTCCCTTCGAAACCTTCTCCCGCGCGTTCACAGGATCAGGCCGATGCTGCGCCGCGCGGGAGAATGCGTTTTTTAAAATCGGGCGATCGCGAGCGCCTGAAATTTTTAACTATTCGGATACCATTGAAAGGCAAAACTATTAAGGGCAAAACAATTAACGGCTTTTGTGATCGTCTTGTTCATAGGCGTTTTATCTTTGCAGCTTTAATAGTTTTGCCAAAAATGGTTTTGCCTTGATTTCTTTATTTTCGCAATGCGTTATGAATAGTTGTGTTTCTTTTTTTACAGTTTTATGTTTTATTATTTACGTTTTATAGTTAGGTTTTATTTTTTACATTTTACTTTCCCCCGAAACTTCTAACCACGAGGTCACGCTATGCGATTGTGTCGCTACTTGCTTGCCGCTGTGTTGTTGCTGGGAGTCATCTCAAACGTTGCCGGCCAGGCGCCGGTGGAGGCGAAGCTGATGATCACGCCGCCCGAGGCCCGCGTCGAGCCGGGGCAGGGAATTAAATTTCAGGCATTGCTGGTCAACAGCCAGGGCGGGGCGATTCGGATTGAAAAAATCACGTGGAGCGCCGCGCCGGAAAATCTCGGCAAAATCGGCGAAGACGGTTTTTTCATGGCCGGTCGCGATGAAGGCGAAGTCAAAATTATCGCGAAAGCGCAGGCCGGCACGGCGACTTATTCCGGCGAAGCCCGCGTCATTATCGGCAAAGGCTTGATTCTACCGGTCAAAATCGTGGTCGAGCCGGGCGATGCGATTGTGGCGCCGATGGGCACGCAACAGTTCAAAGCCATTATTCATCTCGCGAACAAGCCACCCGAACCGGCAACGCGCGTGAAATGGGAATTTGTGCCGGATAATCTGGCGAAAATTGAACCGAACAGCGGACTTTTGCAGGCCGGTGAAAGAACCGGCGTCGGCGTGGTGGTCGCGCTGGTGGAATTTGAGGGCCGGATTTTTCGCGGTGAAGCGCGCGTGATTATCGCGGCGGCAACCGCATCGCTTGCCGGAACCGTGAAAGATCAAAAGAGCGGCAACCCGATTGAGAAGGCCATGGTCTGGGCCGATTACATCGGGCCGTTCCGTTTGGCGCGCCGCGTTGAAACCGATGCGCAGGGCAATTACACGCTCGAAAAACTTCTCGCCGGCATCTATGTGTTGCGCGCGGAAGCGAAAAATTATTTGCCGGAGTTTTATAAAGACGCCGAACATTTCGAGCAATCGACGCCGGTTCGTCTCGCTGATAACGAAGCGAAAAGAAGCATTGATTTTACCCTCAGCATGGGCGCGACGATTTCGGGGACGGTGACGAATGATACCGACGCGAAAACCCCGCTCGCGGGCGCGCATGTCGTGGCGATTCTCGTCGTCCGGCCGGATCTGAAGCACAATGCGATTACCGACGAAAACGGCAACTACGTCATCAGCCCGTTGCCGAAAGGCACTTACGCCGTTCTTGCCAGTGCGCCGGGTTATCAGGGAGAATTTTATAAGGACAAGCGCGATATGATTACCGCCGATCATGTTTCCGTTCAGGATGATCAAAAGGCGGGCGAGATTGATTTTACGCTTGCCATCGGCAGCGCCATTTCCGGCAAAGTGATCGACGCGGTTTCGAAAGCGCCGGTCGCGAAAGCGCTCGTGTCGATTCATGCGGTGATTAATTCCTCGCCGCTGCCGCGTCCGCTGATCAATATTCCAACCAACGATCGCGGCGAATATATCGCCACGGTGCCGCCGGGAACTTATATCGTCGCCGCGGAAATGCGCGGTTTTCACAAAGAGTTTTTTGAAGAGGCGCGCGAGCCCGGCAAAGCCAAACAACTGCAGGTTACCGAAAGTAAACACACCGTCGATATCAACTTCACGATGGACAAACTCGCCACGGTTGCCGGCACGGTGACGGATGAAGCCACTGGCAAGCCGATTGCCGGCGCGATCGTCACCGCGTTTCAGGAGCGCCCAACGACAGGTGCGCTGATCGGAACTGACGACCTGCGTCTGCCGTACGTTGCCAAAACCGATGAGCATGGCAACTATAAATTTGAAGGCGTGCGCAGCGGCAAGTTTTTTGTCCAGGCCGTCGCGCGAGGTTACCTCATCGAATTTTGGAAAGAAGCGGCGATGCTGAAAGACGCCACACCGGTGGAAGTTCCCGAAAGCGGCAACGTCGAGAAGATTGATTTCACGCTGGTGCCGGGCGGCGCGATTGCCGGCAATGTCGTTTCAACGGCGGAGAACAAGCCGATCGCCGGCGCCAGCATTCAGATTTTTGCGAGAGGACAAAATGCGCCGATGCTGCGCGGGGTGACCGGACGCGACGGCAAATATCGCATTGATGGCCTGCCCTCCGGTGAATATATTGTGTTCGCGAGCGCCGAAGGTTTTAATGGTTTGTATTATAAAGATGCGGAGCGCCGCGACAACGCCACGCCGGTGAAAGTCGAAGCGCCGAAGGAGACGGCGGATATTGATTTTCAATTGAAGCCGTTTGACCGCCGCGGCGGCGCCGTTGCGGGCGTCATCAGCTCGGAAGCGGATAAGAATCCGGTGTCGCACGCTTTGGTGTTGCTGCTTCCGATAAGCGCGCCGAATCCCGGGCCGCAGCTGCCGTTGTTCGCGTTCGCGGATGAATTTGGCCGCTACAAAATCTCCGGCATTCCGGTCGGAAAATATGTGGCTCTCGCCCATGCCCCGCGCTTTATCTCCGAATACTACGATAACGCCAAAACTTTCCGCGAAGCCAAAATTTTGAGCGTGGAGAATAATGTTTTGGAGAATATCGATTTTGCGCTAACACCCGCGCAGCGCGGCCCGTATCAAATTGCCGGCAACGTGCGTTACAAAAATCAGGCGCGTGGCGCGGAGAACGTGATCGTGCAGGCGCTGGATAACGGCGTCATCATCGCGACCGCGCTGACCGGCAGCGACGGCAGTTTCACGATCGATGAAATGCCGGCCGGTGAATTCAAAATGTCGGCAACCAGCACCGTCGGCGACGCCGAGCAACAGGTTCCGGTGTCGGTGGGCAACGGTCGCAGCGCCGCCAACGTGGTGTTGACGCTCGGCACGACGAGTGTTAAAGACGCGACCTCGGAAATTCCGACGAAGTTTGAGTTGGAGCAGAATTATCCGAATCCCTTCAATCCTGAAACTACCATCAAATATCATTTGCCGGCGCGCGTGAATGTGAGGCTGCGAATTTACAACGCGCTCGGGCAGGAACTGCGCACGCTGGTGAATAGCCTGCAGGATGCCGGCGTTTACACGGCGACGTGGGACGGCAAAGACAACAACGGCCGCCAGCTTTCCACCGGGCTTTACCTGTTCCGTCTGGAAGCCGGCGACGTGGTGATGACGCGAAAAATGGCTATGGTCAAGTAATGCTGGTTGCTGGTTACTTGTTGCTGGGGATTGTGGTGATCTGCGAAAAATGGCTATGGTCAAGTCAACTTCATTAAACTAATTTTAATGAAGACCGGCGAGAATGCTTGGCCTCGAGACGGCCCCGCAGCTTGGAAGTTGCGGGGCCGGTCTCAAACCCAATTAATGGAGTTTTGGATTGATGGATTATTGAAGCGATGGATCGTTGGAGTGGGTGGATCAATGGAATGATAGGTATTGAAGTGATGCCGAACCACGACAACATCCCAACAATCCATTACTCCATCAATCCAACAATACAATTTTATGTTACACTCGCTCCCGTACAAAAACTCTCATGGAGAATTTTTTCTGTGGGAGTTTTGTTTTTGTGAGTAAATTGAAAATTCATGCCGTGACACAATTCGGCCACCTTTTACGTTCCCAAGCGTACAAATTGCCATACGACAAAATTATCTGGAGTTGGAAATCAGACTTTTTTTCCATCAATTTTACTCAGCGCGTCTGGCATGACTATTGTGACTAAATTTTGCACCAAAGTTGCCGGAAGCTTCAATTGGCGCGGTTCCGAGAGTTGTTTTGATCTACCCATTGGGTGATGCAAAAAATTTTTTGCACGTAGACGCACACTTTAAACCCCGCCGCGGCGGGGTGAAATGTTTATAGAACGCACCGACCGAGATTCGAGAAACTCCGTAGGAGTGACATGTTTTTTCCCGAACGCTCAAAGCGTCTTTTCTGGAGAAATCCAACATGTCACTCCTCCGGAGTTCAAGAACTCTGAGAATCTGATTTGCTATAAACATTTCACTCCTAGCGGAGTTTGCCAGAAGTGCTTCATCAACCATAACGCATTGCACTCCGGAGTGCAAAATTTAGGTTGTAAAATATAAAGCTGCGCGTATTTTAAAATTTCATTAATATAAACGATCAGTTTGAAATTATGTCAATCATTCATCCGAACAATTGGAATTGGGAAAAAGCCCGCCATCTGCTCTTCCGCGCCGGTTTCGGCGGCAGGCAAGATGAAATTCAGGCGGCGCTCGACAAAGGCCTGTCCGGCGCGCTTGATCATTTGTTGAGCGGCCCGACGCGCGCGCTACCCGTGCCCAAATGGCTCGAAGAAGATCAACAAATAAATCCGCGCGAAATAAGGCGCATGGGCGACGAAGAAAAGAAAATGCTGCAGCGCCGCAATCGCCAGCACACCAACGAGCTGCAGGCCGGCTGGGTGCAATTCATGATGCGCACGCCGACGCCGGCGGATATGCTGCACGAGAAAATGGCGTTTTTCTGGCACGGCCATTTTGCGACGAGCGAGCAAAAAGTCAAAGCCACGCCGTTCCTTTATAACCAGCTCAAGCTTTTTCACGAACACGCGCTCGGCAATTTCGGCGATTTGCTGCGCGCCATCATTCGCGATCCGGCGATGCTGCGCTATCTCGACAACGATCAAAATCAAAAGGGCAAGCCGAATGAGAATCTGGCTCGTGAGCTGATGGAATTGTTCTCGCTCGGAACCGGCCATTACACCGAGCAGGATATTCGCGAAGGCGCGCGCGCTTTGACCGGCTACAGCGTCGAGCCGTATCAATTTCGCTTTCGGCCTTTTCTGCACGACGGCGGCAGCAAAACGATTCTTGGCCGCACCGGCAAATTCAACGGCGAGGATTTTGTCAATATCATTCTCGATCAGCCGGCGTGCGCTGAGTTTATCGCGCGCAAACTGTGGGTTTATTTGGGAAGTGAGAATCCAAAAAATGAGGTAATTAAAGCGCTCGCGGGAAAATTTCGCGAGTCGAAATACGATATTAAAACCGTGTTGCGCGAAATATTCAATCAGCCGGAATTTTATGCCGCCGGGGTGATGGGCGCGCAAATCAAAAGCCCGATTCAGCTCGTCGTCGGCACGGCGCGCACGCTCGGGCTTGCGGTGAACAGTTTTGAATTTTATGGCCGCATGTTGCTGATGATGGGGCAGGTGCCGTATTTCCCGCCGAACGTCAAAGGCTGGCCCGGCGGCCGCGCATGGATCGACACCTCGCGTTTGGTGACGCGTTACACCTTTGCGGAAATGATTGCGGAAGGCAAAGTGCCGGAAGAAATGGACCCGCGCATGCAAGGCGATATGGATTGGCGTGAGGCGGATATGACGGAAGAAGAACGCAAGCTCAAATTGCAGGAGCGCAAAATGATGCCACCGCGCAATTTGAAAATTGACTTTGACGCGGAAAAACTGGTCGGCAACAAACACTCCGCGCCGGAGATGCTCGATGCTATTGCGCGCGTGTTGCTGGCCGTTGCGCCGAACAAAGATGAGCGGCAAAATTTAATTGCAAATTTGGAAAAAGCGTTGCGAGAAAAATCCCGCGAAGCGGCGCTGCAGCGGGCGGTGGGCGATGTGATGCTGCTGCCGGCGTATCAGTTGTGTTAGGCGGTTAGCTGGCTCAAAAGCGTTTTCGAGTTGTTTGTTCGCTGAAGGTTTTTACGAACAAAATCGAAATAATCGGAGTTCTAATCAGGCCGCAGCAGTCAAAACGCCATTGGCGGTGACGGGCAGCACGACGAAGTGGTAGCCATAATCGAGCAAAATATCTGCCGTGCGTTCGCTGGCATATTCACCGATCTCGATTAAACGATCTTCATCGCCTGGTTTCGTGAAATCGAGCCAAATCGAATTTTCACCTTCAAGACCCGGGTAGGCCTCAATAAACTTAGTTTCGGGAAACTTTGTCTCTATTTCTTTAACCAGTTGATCGAGAAGATCTTTTTGTTTATGATTGAGCTTCATAGGACAAATCCGCTTTTATGGTGTTTATAAATTCGTCGGCTTTCTTGAGTTCCCGGGAAGCAACTTTTTTGCTTACGAGTTCAGTTTTATAATCTGCAGCAATACGAACCCAGTAGGCGTCGGGAAGATAGGATTTAAATTTTCCTGAAAATATCTTGCGGCGATGAATAAGCATTCCTGAAAAGGTAGATTGAAGCCAGGCATGGCCGATTTCACTCCCTGGCTGCAGCAGACCATG
>Ga0247727_10015825_pt1 | contig 12292 bp, 11 predicted proteins | sample WisWelCaveWW1625_FD_202498 | JGI IMG/M metagenome (GOLD analysis project Ga0247727, IMG submission 202498) | Biofilm microbial communities from Wishing Well Cave, Virginia, United States - WW16-25 | ecosystem: Environmental > Aquatic > Deep subsurface > Groundwater > Cave microbial mat | place... | reverse complement strand
GCCCGTACACGTTGAAGTAGCGCATCGCGGCGTAGGAGAGCCCGTGCATGTCGTGGTAGGAGCGGAGCAGCCCCTCGAGCATCACCTTGGCCGCCCCGTACCAGGTGCGGTTCCCCCAGGGGTGGTGGCCCTCGGCGGTGGGGAACTCCTCCGCCATGCCGTAGACCGACGCCGAGGAGGCGGCGACCACGCGCTTCACCCCCGCCCGGCGGGCGGCGTCCACCACGTTGAAGGTCCCCCGGCACATCACCTCGAAGGCCTCCTCCGGCTCCGCCGCGCAGGCCGTGATCCGGAGCGCCGCCATGTGGAGGACGGCGTCCATCCCCCGGGCAGCGTCCTCCACGGCCTTCCGGTCGCGGATGTCCCCGCGCAGGAGGGTCACCCGGCGGTCCCGGAGCGCCTCCTCGACGTTGCCCAGGCTCCCGCGCACGAGGTTGTCGAGGATGAGGATGCGCCCGGGGGAGCGCTCGCGGAGGAGGAGGTCGATGGTGGTGGACCCGATGAGCCCGCACCCCCCCGTGACGAGGAGGGAGGCCCCCTCCAGGGCCAGGCCGGACCGCTCCCGGGAGTCCGCTATGGCCGCACCGGCATCATGGCCGCACCGCGTCCCGCAGCGCCGCCGCCACGGCCTCCTGCTGCTCCGCCGTGATCTCCGCGAACATGGGGAGCGAGAGGCACTCGGCGGCGAAGGACTCCGCCCCGGGGAAGGCCCCGCTCCGGTGCCCGAGGGATGCGTAGGCGGGCTGGAGGTGGACGGGGTGGGGGTAGTGGACCGCGGCGCCGATGCCGGCCTCCTTGAGCCGCGCCAGGACGCGGTCCCGATCCTGCACCCGCACGACGTACAGGTGCCACACCGGTTCCGCGCCCGGTGTGGGTTCCGGGAGGACGACCCCGCGAATCCCGGCGAGCAGTTCCCGGTAGCGCCCCGCGGCCGTGCGGCGGGCGGCATTCCATCCGTCGAGGTGGCGGAGCTTCACCGCGAGCACCGCGCCCTGGATCCCCTCCATGCGGTAGTTGAAGCCGATCTCGGCGTGGCGGTGGCGGGACTCCTGGGCGTGGTCCCGGAGGCGGCGGATCCGCGCGGCCATCCCGTTGTCGTCGGTGACGACAGCCCCCCCCTCGCCCGCGGCCCCGAGGTTCTTCCCGGGGTAGAAGGAGAAGCAGGCCAGCGCCCCGAAGGCCCCCGCCGGCCGGCCCCGGAGGCGCGCCCCGTGGGACTGGGCGGCGTCCTCGACCAGCGGGATGCCCTTGCGCCGCGAGAGGTCCTCGAAGGCCTCGAGGTCCGCGGGGTTCCCGTAGAGGTCCACGGGGAGGAGGGCCCGGGTCCGGGCCGTGAGCGCCGCCTCCGCGGCCTTCGGATCGAGGTTCCCCGTACGGGGGTCCACGTCGGCGTAGATCGGCCGTGCCCCGCAGTAGGAGACCGCCCAGGAGGTGGAGATCCAGGTATGAGGGGTCGTGAGGACCTCGTCCCCCGGATTCACCCCGGCCGCGAGGAGGGCGAGGTGGAGGGCCGAGGTCCCGGAGTTGACCCCGATGCAGTGCTTCCTCCCTGCGTAGGGAGCGAAGGCCTCCTCGAAGCGGGAGACCCCGGGGCCGAGGACGAAGGCCGTGTCGTCGAGGACTTCGCGGATGGCGGCGTCGATCTCGCCGCGGATGGGCGCATGCTGGGCGCGCAGATCGAGGAACGGGACCTTCAAGGGGCCTCTCCTTCGCGGAGGGCGCGGACGACGCGCGCCGGGTTGCCGGCCACGACGGTGCGCGCGGGGACGTCCCCGGTGACCACCGCGCCCGCGCCCACCATCGCCCCCTCCCCGATGGTCACGCCGGCGAGGATGACCGCCCCCGAACCGATGCTGGCCCGGCGCTTCACGGTCGTGGGCACGACCTTCCAGTCGGCCCCGGTCTGGAGGGCGCCTCCGGGCGTGCAGGCGCGGGGGAGGAGGTCGTTGGTGAAGCAGACGTGGTGGCCCACGAAGACCTCGTCCTCGATGGTCACGCCCTCGCAGACGAAGGCGTGGCTGGAGATCTTGCAGCGGGCGCCGACCGAGGCGTTCTTCTGGATCTCGACGAAGGCGCCGATCCTCGACTCGTCCCCCACCGAGCACCCGTAGAGGTTGGCGAAGCCGTGGATGCGGACGTCCCGCCCGAGGCGGACGTCGGGCGCGACCCGGTTGTGGGGCTCCATGCGCCTACAGGTTGACCCGCGCCCCACCCTTCGCCAAGGACTCCTGCGCTGCCTCGAGGATGCGCACGACCCGGAGGCCCTGCTCGCCCGGGGAGACGGGCTCGGCCTTCCCCTCGATGCAGTCCGCGAAGTGATCCACCAGGTTCCGCAGGGGCTCCGTCGTCTCGAGCCGGGGGGAGATCACGTCCCCGGACCTGTAGGAGATGAGGACTTCCCTCTTCCCCTCCGGGTCCTCCTTCACGTCGATGCCGCGGTCGTAGACCTTCACCTTCTCCGAGGGGTCGAGGTCGTTGTAGAGGACGCTCCGGCGGCTGCCGCCCACCATGAAGTGGCGGATCTTCACCGGGGAGAGCCAGTTCACGTGGACCGATGCGAGGAGCCCGCTCCCGTAGTCGATGTGGAGGTAGGCGACGTCCTCGAGCCGGTTCCCCGCGTGGCTCGCGCCGACGGCGACCACGCTCCGCGGCTCGCGGCCCACCAGGTGGTCGATGATGGAGAGGTCGTGGGGCGCCAGGTCCCAGAGGACGTTCACGTCGTGCTGGAAGAGCCCGAGGTTGATGCGCACCGAGTCCACGAACTGGAGGTCCCCCAGCTCCCCGGAATCCACGAGGGCCTTCATCCTCCGCACCGGCGGGCTGAAGAGGAAGATGTGATCCACGAGGAGGCAGAGGCGCCTCTCCGCCGCCAGGGCGACCAGATCCCCCGCCTCGCCGCTCGTCATCGCGAAGGGCTTCTCCACGAGGACGTGCTTCCCGGCCAGGAGGGCCGCCTTCGCGAGGGGGAAGTGGGTCCGGACGGGCGTGGCCACCGCCACCGCGGCCACGGCCGGGTCCGCGAAGACCTCCCCCGCGTCCCGGCTCCTGGCGGCCGCGGGGTAGAGGGCTCCCAGGGCCTCCAGCCGGGACGGGTCCGTGTCGCAGATCCTCGCGAGGCGGGTCCGCCGCGACCCGGAGAAGTTGCGGACGAGGTTGGGGCCCCAGTAGCCGAGCCCCACGACGGCGACGTCGATCATGGACGGATCACCCTCCCCCGGACGCCGGGAAGCGAATCCGCCTGAGCCTACCACAGGGCCTGCTGCCCGCCGGAGACCCCCCGGACCTCATGCCCCGCGCGCCTCCTCGCCGACCACGGCAGGGAGGGGCTCGCGGAGCAGAAGGGCCAGCAGCCCCGCGTGGACCAGGAGGAAGATCGGAGCCGCGGCCCATCGGTACAGCGGCTCCCCCGTGTCGGAGGTGACGCACACGAGGAACCCGAGGACGGGCAGGAGCCACAGGAGGGCGCGCCCGAGGGGACGGTCCCGGGCGGCCCCCAGGACGAGGAGGAGGAAGGCCAGGCCCTGGCAGACCCAGTTCACCGTCATGAAAGGCTGGACCAGCATGGAGATGGCGTGGACCGCGGCCAGGGCGCATGCGGCCCTCCACGCGAATCCCCCTCCCCGCCCGGGCGGGCTCCAGCGGACCGCGGCCCATGCCACGGCGGCACCATAGGCCGCCAGCGCCGCGCCGCGCCCCCAGGGGACCGGGAGGAGGAAGGCGGGGGAGGAGAGGTTGAGGAACCAGAGGCTCTCCCCCGGGTACCCGATCACCTGGAACGGATCCCCGCCCGCCGCTGCGTAGGCCCCGAAAACGAGTGCGCAGGTCCCGAGGAAGGAGAGGAGACCCGCGAGCCGGTCCCTCCCGTGGAACCAGAGGACCGCCCCCACGGCCGCCGCGTAGGGCCCGAAGGAGACCTTGGTGGCGCAGAACCCCAGGCCGAGCACCGCCATCCCGAGGACGGCGCGGCCGGAGTCGAGGAGGAGGACCGCCCCCAGGAGCGTGGCGAGGACCACGGACTCGTCGGCAGCCCTCACCACGGTCTGGTGCCAGAGGAGGGGGGAGAGCAGCAGCCAGGTACCGGCCCAGGCCCCGCCCTCCTCCCCGAGGAGCCGCCTCCCGAGCCTCCACCCGAGGAGGACGACGAGGGCGTCGCCGAGGAGGAAGCCGAGGAGCGTCCCCGCGGGATGCCCGCCCGGCGCGAGGAGGAGCCCGAGCGCGTTCAGGTGGTGGAAGAGGGGCCCGTAGGCGTTGACGAAGTCCCTCCCCGGCACCTCGCCGCCGAGGACCCGCCGGGCCCCCTCGACGCAGAACCGGAAGTCGCCGCCCCCCTCGAACCCCGGCAGGCGGTACAGGACGAGGACGTAGACGACCCGCGAGAGGAGCCAGAGGGGGACGGCCCACCGCAGCGCCCGGCCGCGGGCGAGGGCCTCGGGCCACCGGTCCCGGAAGAGCAGGAGGAGGGCGGCGGTCGCCGCCCCGGGGAGGATCCACCCGACCAGCAGGAGAAGGACCTCGCCCTTCCAGTTCAATCCACCCTCCCCGGAGGCCCGCCTCGAAGAAGGAACCGGGCCGGACGCCGAAGGTAGAGCCTATCCCGGTAGGCTCTGATTCCCGGACGACGCTCGAGAGGGCCCCGCGTGAACTGGAAGGGTCACCTGCTGTTCTGGACGGTTCACTGGGCGATGCCGCTGCTCGCCGGCCTCGTCCTGCTCCTGGGGTGGCGCGGGGGATCCTGCCCGGCCTGGGCCCGGGGGCTCTGGCGGCACCGGTGGCCCTTCTTCCTCCTCTCCCGCGTCCTGTTCGCCCTCCTGCTCTACCCGGTGCTCGGCTACGGGGGCTCGAGGGACTTCGAGGAGTGGTGGGTCCCCGAGGCGCGGGCCCTCCTCGACGGGACCGCCCCGGTGAACCCCTCCCAGCACAATCCCCTCTTCGTCCCGCTCCTGGCCGCCGGGCTGCGGCTCTTCCCCGCCGGGGGAGGCGCGGGGGTCCTCCTCCCCTTCCTCCTCGGGGAGGCCCTCCTCGTCCGGTCGGCCTCCCGGATCGCGCGGCGGCTCCACGGGGAAGGGGCCGAGGAGTGGCTGGGGACCTGGCTCCTCCTGAGCCCCGCCCTCTGGTACCAGTCCGTGGTCCGGGCCCAGGACGAGACCCTGTTCCTGGGACTCCTCCTCTTCTCCCTATCGCTGCTCCTGGAGGGGAGGAGGAGACTCGGCGCCGCGGTCCTGGGGCTGGGGTTCTGTGCGACGAAGCTGACCTACGGGCCCTACGCGGCCGCCGCCCTCCTCTTCACGGCCACCGACGCCCGGGGCCTCCTCCTCTCCGGGCTGTCCTTCCTCGCCCCCTGCGCCCTCGCCTGGGGACCCCGCCTCCTGGCCGGAGACCCCCTCCTCCCCCCCGCCGTCCTCGAGAGGCAGGCCTGGATGTCGGGCTCGGGCCTCGGAATCCCCGATCTCCTCGCCCGGCTCGGCGCGGAGGTCCCGCCCCGGTGGAGCGCCCTCCTCTGCGCGGCGGCCACGGGGGCCCTCCTCCTCCACCTGCGGTTCCGCCGGACGGGGCCTCCCTCCCCGCGCCGGCTCCTGACCTCCCTGGTCCTCGTCCACTGCCTCCAGATGCTCCTCCTCCCCGTCTGCCTGCCGCCCTACCACGCCCAGGGCTCGGCCCTGATCCTCCTGTGGCTCTGGCCCTTCCGGGGGGACCGGGGGTGGAGGCACCTCCTCGCCGCCGTCCTGCTCCTCGACGTGGGCGTCTCCCTCTGGTGGAACGCCCTGGAGACGGAGGCCGTCCTGAACGGGGTCTCCATCCCCGTCCACGGCGCCCTCCTCTTCCTCGGGTTCCGCACCGCGGGGGATCCCGTCCGCGAGGGATCTCCGCGGGGCTCGGGCCGGTGAGTACGATCCGGCGCTTCCCGTCGGGGGTCCGGAGGCTGCGAGGCATGTCCGAGGGCGTTCTCCCGTCCGTCGCCGTCGTGGGCGGCTGCGGGCACGTGGGGCTCCCGCTCGGGCTCTGCCTGGCGGACGCCGGCCACGCGGTCACCCTGGTGGACACCGACCCGGAGAGGGTGGCGGCGGTCCTCCGGGGGGCGATGCCCTTTCAGGAGCGGGGCGCCATCCCGATCCTGGAGCGGGTGCTCCGGGAGGGCCGCCTCCGCGCGGCGACCGACCTCGGCGGCCTCGGGGACCCAGAGGTCGTCATCGTCACCATCGGGACCCCGGTGGACGAGTACCTGGACCCGGACGCCGGCGGGTTCTTCCGCTCCATGGAGGGGCTCCTCGACCGGATGCGCCCCGGCCAGCTCCTCGTGCTGCGGAGCACGCTGTTCCCCGGCGTCACGGAGCGCCTCGCCGGGGTGATCCGGGGGCGCCGCCTGGACGTGGACCTCGCCTACTGCCCGGAGAGGATCGCCCAGGGCCATGCCATCGAGGAGCTCCGCACCCTCCCCCAGCTGGTCTCGGGGGCCTCGGAGAGGGCCGCGGAGCGGGCGAGGGCCTTCTTCGGGTCCGTCGCCGACCGGGTCGTGACGGTGACCCCGGTCGAGGCCGAGCTGTCCAAGCTGTTCGCCAACGCCTACCGCTACATCCACTTCGCCATCTCGAACCAGTTCCTCATGATCGCCGAGAAGTTCGGCGCGGACTACCGCCGCATCCACGAGGCCGCCACCTTCGAGTACCCGCGCCTCTCCGGGTTCGCCCGGCCCGGGTTCGTGGGAGGCCCCTGCCTCTTCAAGGACACGATGCAGCTGGCCGCCTTCAACCACACGTCCTTCCTCCTCGGGCAGGCCGCCATGATGGTGAACGAGGGGCTCCCCGGGTTCATCGTCGAGGGGCTCAAGCGCCGCCGGAACCTCCGGGAGGAGACGGTGGGGATCCTGGGGATGGCCTTCAAGGGGGACTCGGACGACCCGCGATCCTCCCTCTCCTACAAGCTCCGCAAGGTCCTCCTCCTCGAGTGCCGGGAGGTCCTCTGCACCGACCCCCGGGTGCCGGACCCCCGCCTCGTTCCGCTGGAGAGGGTCCTGCGGGACTCCGACGTCCTCATCCTCGGCGCCTGCCACCGGGAGTACCGGGACCTGCGGATCGAGAAGCCCCTCGTGGACGTCTTCCACTTCCTCCCCCGGAGGGACGCGTGAAGATCCTCGTCACCGGCTCGGAGGGCTTCATCGGCGGATACCTCGTGGAGGAGCTTCTCCGCGCCGGCCACGAGGTCGTGGGCGTGGACAACTTCTCCAAGTACGGGAAGGTGGACCGGGCGGCCCACCGGGACGCGGGGCGGTACCGGCTGGTCGAGGGGGACGCGAAGGACGCGGGGCTCCTGAAGGACCTCCTGCGGGACTGCGACCACCTCGTCGCCGGCGCGGCCATGATCGGCGGGATCTCCTACTTCCACTCCTTCGCCTACGACCTCCTGGCCGAGAACGAGCGCATCGCGGCCGCGACCTTCGACGCCGCGGTGCACGCCTTCCGCGGCGGGCGCCTGAGGAAGATCACGGTCGTCTCCTCCTCGATGGTCTTCGAGAACGCGATGCGGTTCCCCTCCCGGGAGGGGGACCAGCGCGCCTGCCCCCCGCCCTCCTCCACCTACGGGTTCCAGAAGCTCGCCGTGGAGTACTTCGCGCAGGGGGCCCGGGAGCAGCACGGCCTCCCCTTCACCATCGCGCGCCCCTTCAACTGCGTCGGCATCGGCGAGCGGCGGGCCCGGACCGGCCGGGAGATCCTCTCCGGGAACGTCCGGCTCGCCATGAGCCACGTCCTCCCGGACATCGTCCAGAAGGTCCTCAAGGGGCAGGACCCCCTCCACCTCCTCGGCAAGGGGAACCAGGTGCGCCACTACACCTACGGGGGGGACCTGGCCCGGGGCATGCGGCTCTGCATCGAGCACCCGGCCGCGCTGAACGAGGATTTCAACCTCTCCACGGCGGTCTCCACGACGGTGCTCCAGCTCGCCGAGGAGGTCTGGCGGAAGGTGCACGGCTCGGGCCGGCCCTTCTCCTGGGTCGCCGACGATCCCTTCCCCTACGACGTGCAGAACCGGGTCCCGGACGTCTCCAAGGCGCGGGCCGTCCTGGGCTTCGAGGCCGCCACCCCCCTCGACGCCGTCCTCGACGAGGTCGTCCCGTGGGTGCAGAACCAGATCGCGGCGGGCACGCTCTGACCGCTCCCCCGCTCCCGGGCACGGCCGGGCCGCAGGCGGGCCTCTCCCTCATCGTCCCGGTGTTCAACGAGGCCGCGAGCTTCCCGGACCTGGTCGCCGCGGTGGAGAGGGACGTCCCTCCCCCCTTCCGGATGCTCGTCGTCTTCGACTTCGACCAGGACACGACGCTGCCGGTCGCCCGCGCCCTGCAGCGGGGGAGGCCCTGGATCCGCCTCGTCCGGAACGACCTCGGCCGCGGGGCCGCCAACGCGCTGCGCGCCGGATTCGCCGCCGCCGGCGAGGGCCCCGCGCTGGTGGTGATGGCGGACCTCTCGGACGACCTCGCCGTCGTGCCCGTCATGCTGGCCCGCTACCGGGAGGGGGCCCGCGTAGTCTGCGCCAGCCGGTACATGCCCGGCGGCCGGCAGGAGGGCGGGCCCCTCCTCAAGAGGATCCTCAGCCGGACCGCGGGCCTCTCCCTCCGCTGGCTCGCCGGGTTCCCGACCCACGACGCGACCAACAACTTCCGGCTCTACGACGCCGGCCTCGTCCAGAGCCTGGGCATCGAGAGCGAGGCCGGCTTCGCCGTCGCGCTGGAGATCACCGCCAAGGCGTTCCGGGCGGGCGTCCCGATCGCCCAGGTCCCCACCACATGGAGGGACCGGACCGCGGGGGAGTCCCGGTTCCGGCTCCTCCGCTGGCTCCCCGGGTACCTCCGGTGGTACCTGTTCGCGCTCACCGGGCTCCCCCGCCCGTCCCGCGGCGGGGCGCCGCCGCCGGGGTCCGGCCGCGGGGATCAGAACTGGAAATAGATGAACTGCCCTCCGCTGTAGTCCCCGAGGAGCGTCATCAGGAACCAGATCCCCGCGTAGACGAGGGCGCGCGGGATCCAGGGCACCCGGCGGATCGCGAACTCGTCCCCCGCCTTCCACTGCAGGGCCTGCACCGCCAGAAGGGGGAGGGCGTAGAAGAGCACCGAGTCGAAGCGGGCGTTCCGGAACGAGAACTCCCCGAAGATCGCGGAGAGCATCTGCATCGCCTGGCCGAGGCTGTCCGCCCGGAACAGCAGCCAGGAGACGCAGACGAAGTGGAACAGGACGATCCTCTTCCCCCAGGCCGACCAGGGGCTCCCCGCCGCGCCCGCCGCGGGGGATGCCCCGGCCCAGGCGCGGTGCCCGGCGAGGAGGACCCCGTGGAAGGTCCCCCACGCGACGAAGGTCCACGCCGCCCCGTGCCAGAGCCCCCCGAGGACCATGGTGAGCATCAGGTTGAGGTAGGTCCGGAGGGTCCCCTTCCGGTTCCCCCCCAGGGGGATATAGAGATAGTCCCGGAGCCAGGAGGAGAGGCTCATGTGCCAGCGACGCCAGAAGTCGCCCGGGTCGGTGGCGAAGTAGGGCAGGTCGAAGTTCCGCACCAGCTCGATCCCCATGGTCTTCGCCAGGCCCCGCGCGATGTCGGTGTACCCGGAGAAATCGCCGTAGATCTGGAAGGCGAAGGCGTAGACCGAGGCCAGCGCTACCCCGCCGTTCTCCACGGGGGAGACGAAGCCGAGCGCCGCCACGCGCGCCAGGTTGTCCGCGACGAAGATCTTCTTGAAGAGGCCCCAGAACACGAGCCAGGCCCCGTCCTCCATGTGCCCCCGGGTGATCGTGCGGGGGCGGCGGAACTGCGGCAGGAGGATCGAGGCCCGCAGGATGGGGCCCGCGACGAGGTGCGGGAAGAAGGAGATGAAGAGCGCGAAGTTCAGGAGCGACCGCTCCTGCCGCATCTTCCCCTGGTACACCTCGATCGTGTAGGACATCGTCTGGAAGGTGTAGAAGGAGATCCCCGCGGGGAGGACGATGGCCAGCGTCGGCGCGTGGGCCTGGAACCCGAGGCTCCCGAGGAGGTCCGCCGCGCTCTCGGCGAAGAAATTCCAGTACTTGAAGAAGCCGAGCATCGCCAGCCCGGCCCCGATGGAGACCCCGAGGACCGCCCTCCTTTTCCCCGGGGAGAGCGCGTAGGGGCCGTCCTCCCCCGTCCCCGGCGCGCGGCGGTCCAGCAGCCTCCCGGCCGCGTAGTCCACGACCGTGGAGACGGAGAGCAGGGACAGGAACCGCCAGTCCCACCACCCGTAGAAGAACCAGGAGGCGGCGAGCAGGATCCCGTTCTGGAGGAGGAGCCTCCGCATCGTCGCCCGGTAGAGCCCGTAGACGACGACGAAGAAGACCAGGAACGGGAGCGAGTTGAAGAGCATGGGGGGTCCGCGGGGACGGTGGCCGGGGTCGCGCGGCGGGGAATTGTAGCGGACCCCTCCCGCGGCCGGTCACCTCGGCCCGGCCGCCTCCGTCTCCTCGAGGAGGGCCAGCAGGCGGGCGACCACCCTCCGGCCGTAGGCCGGCTCGAGGTCGGGGACCACGTGCCGGGGATCGCTCATGTCCTCGGAACCGTAGTCGGCGAACTGGAGAACCGGGTCGACGGCCACGTGGGGGTGGTCCCGGGCCATCCCCTCCAGCATCCCGCGGTACTCGTCGAGGTACCCGCTCTCCTCCCAGGACCGGGACACCTCCCGGGGAAGGGCCGGGGTCATGAGGACGAGGCGGGTCCCGGTCCTCCCGGTCTCCCGGCAGAGCCTCCGGAGGAACTCCAGGGCGATGGGGGAGGCCCGGAACCCCCGCTGGGACGCCCTGCCCCGCAGCGGCGCGGCCCGGTCGGGGGGGCCGGGGGCCGCGCCGGCGCCGGTCCGGGGCCGCACGGGGAAGGGGCCCGCGGGGCTCCCCATGCGACGCAGGACGGGGTCGAGGACGGACCTCCTCCGCGCGGAAGGGGGGAGGAACAGGCCGTTGAGGGCCATGCGGGAGGCGAACCCCCAGTCCCCGGTGGCGTCGGCGAACTCCAGGGCCTCCCGGAAGTCCGTGAAGGTGCGCTCGAAGGCCCCCGCGGTCCCCGGACCCGGGCGGACGACGAACCGCGTGTAGAACTCGGGGATCGCCGCCAGCACCAGGACGCGGGGGGCGCCCGTGGCGAGGACCCGGCGCCGGTAGATGAAGTAGACTCCCGCCATGGTGACCGCGGCCGCCGAGCCCGCCTCCTCGACCCGGTCGTCTCCCCCCGACCGCCGGACCGGGACCGTGGAGACGCTGTCGGACCACAGGAAGAGGGGCCGCGTGGTGGTGCCCCGTTCGATCTCCGAGAGGACCTCGCCCGCGAGCAGCTTCCCCCGATCGTAGGGGACCGCCGCCTGGAGCACGGTTTCGCCGGACACCACCAGGGCCAGGCCGAGGATCGCGGCCCTCGGGAGGCCGGCCGGCCGGGGGCCCGGGGAGGCGGGAGGGATCACCGGGGGATTGTATTCCCGCCCCGGCCCCCCGGGACGATGATCGGGCCGCGGCCCGCCGAGGAGGACCGGGGACATGATCAGCCCCGTCTACTGGCACCCCCGGATCTACGACGCCTTCCTCGCGGCCCTCACCGGCGGCGAGAGGAGGGAGCGCCTCCTCGTCGTGGCCCGGGAGATCCGGGACGGGGAAGAGGTCCTGGACGTCTGCTGCGGGACGGGGGCGCTGGCCCGGGTCGCCCTCCGGGGGCGCCCCGTCTCCTACCTGGGGCTCGACGAGAACCCGTCCTTCGTGCGGTGGCTCGGGCGGCGGGGGATCCCCGCCCGGGTCCACGACGTCCTCCGGGATCCCCTGCCCCCGGCGGACTGCGTCGTCCTCCAGGCCGCGCTCTACCAGTTCCACGAGGGGGCCGTGCCCCTCCTCCGGCGGCTCCGCGCGGCGGCCCGCAGGCGGCTCGTCGTCAGCGAGCCCGTCGCGAACCTCGCACGGTCGCGGTTCCCCGGGGCCGCCCTCCTCGGGGCGCTGGGGGCGGCCACCCGGCGGGGTCCCCAGCCCTTCCGCTACGACGAGGAGGGTTTCCGCAGGGTCGCCGCGGAGGCGGGGGCGACGCGGGTCTTCCGCGCCGGGCGGGACATGGTGGCCGTCTTCGAGGGTTGACCGCGGGCGCGATCAGGGCCTCCGGGCGGCGCGGATCTCCGACCGCAGGCGGTGCAGGGCCCGGAAATGGAGCCACGTGTCGCGGACGACGCGGACGGTGGAGGCCTTGTCGGCCCGGCGCACGAAGAGCGCCGGGACCTCCGCGAGGCGCAGGCCCGCGAGGTGGGCCCGCACGCAGACCTCGGTGTCCCAGA
>Ga0247727_10015824_pt1 | contig 12292 bp, 3 predicted proteins | sample WisWelCaveWW1625_FD_202498 | JGI IMG/M metagenome (GOLD analysis project Ga0247727, IMG submission 202498) | Biofilm microbial communities from Wishing Well Cave, Virginia, United States - WW16-25 | ecosystem: Environmental > Aquatic > Deep subsurface > Groundwater > Cave microbial mat | place... | reverse complement strand
TTTTTGAGTGATCCTGACATATTCGTCTTTAGTGGTTGTCGTCATTGGGGTTACCATCCTTCGGTAACAAGGTTACATGACAAAACACCCCCTGCTTCGGTAACATTTTAGATGAGTTGATTCGCTGCCTTGACTTTGCATGATTCATATGGTTCACTTTTCCTACCTTGCGGCGCTTCTCGCAAAGCAAAATCATGATCTCCCAGAAAATCATTTGCGGTATCCTCAGCCTATTTGTCATGGTTTCCTTAGCTTCAACCCCTCTCTATGCCATCCGGCCGGAGGCTACGAAATCTTCCAAGGTCCTTACCGAACTTAGGTCTGAACTTCGTTCCGAACAACCCGCTTATGATTATCAAGAGATTCGTGATGCCAATATACGGACGCTTGTTTCCGAGCGTGAGAATGAAATCAAGAAAGTTTTGAAGCGCGATTTTAAATTTCTCTTCAGTGGTTTCCGACTGGATACTTTAAGCAAGCCTGCTGCTGCTGCTGTTTCTTTTTTTCTGCAAAAGGCTTTTTTCGATGAATTGTTAAAAAAAGCCTCTCTTTTACATAACAATTCTTCCGTGACCATTCCTGTCATTAAAGAGGATCCTGAACTAGCCGGTCAAATCGATTTTGTGAACCTAAAAGCGCATCCATGGCTTAAGAATTTACAAGTCAAGCCTTCTCGTACTCCCCTTAAAGCAATGGTATTTTTCTACGAACCCAAAAACATTCCTTTCCATACGATTCAATTTGAAGGCCAGTCTTATAAAGCTCCGGTGCGTGTTCCGCTCTGGACTTTTCCCGACGGTGTATTGGCCATCAATGCAGCATATCTTATTGCCAATCCGTCGATTGTTTTTCAGGAACTCGAGGCCGTCCTTTGGTTTCCTCAAGTGCTTTTCCACTGGAATTTGGAGCCTTCCCAGGCAGAAATCCGTACGCAACCTCGGCAGGCCTATACCTACGAAGACATCCGGGATTTAAAGATCCAAAATGTGGCCCGTGATCAGGAGTGGGAGATCCAAAGAGTTTTGAGTTCGGGATTAACAAGCATTCTTTCCCGGGAATTTAGATTCACCGCACCTCATGAATTGCAAAATGCTGTGGACAACGCCATTTGGGAACAATTACCTACGGAAGAAGGCCTCCAAGAGATTCAAAAGTTGCTGCAAGCGAATAAAAGCAGAAAAATTTATCTGCGAAAGATGGTCAAAGTCCGGGAAGTTCTCAAAGCGGATTGGGAAGTGCTGGCCAGAGACATTGCCCGCTTTAAGCTTTATTTTAGCGGTTTTAGCTTCGACAGCCAAAGTGACCACCAAATCCGGATGGGAGTTTCCGCTTTTTTGGAAGTACTCGGCGCGCATGAATTCTTTAAAGCACGAGCGGTGCAAGTGAAAAACCGGATTACGATTCCGTTGATGAAAGATACCCCGCAGGAGTTGGCTTATGACGGAAAAACTGTGGATTTTGAAAATTTATGGCGTGAGCGCGAACGCGTTCCGCTATCTTCTATCCTTTTTTATGCTGAATCCGAAGGATCTTCGAATTTCCCTTTCGAACAAGTTCAGCTCGCTGGAAAACTTTATACGTTTCCCAAAGGCGTTCCTTTGTGGACCTTCCCGGACGGGGTGCTGGCTCTTAACGTAACCCGTGCAAGCGAAGATGTTGCGTCTGTCTATCATGCGTTGGGGATGGCGCTTAGCCGTTATGAACTACCCCGTTCGGAACTGCGGAAGGTGAGTTCACAGTCAATCGTCCACCGACCACAGGCAATCACATCCACTGCGGATCGTGGACTGAATGCTGTGGACTATTCTTCCAGACGTTCCATTCAAGCGCCGGACATTCCTGATGTTGAAAACGGAAAGGTTTTGAGCGGAAGGTCGGCTTTTGGAATTCAGGCGCAAGATGCTTTTGTCATTGACCTGAAACTGATTCGAACCCAGTACGATCTGGCCGTGCTATTTGCTGTTTTTAATCATTTTCCGTTTGTGCTTCTGGGAGATGACGCGGATACTCCGATCGTAAAGACGATCCAGGCAATGAATACAAAATTGCCCCCCTCGGAGCGCGTGGTGCTGGCGTTGAGTGCGGAAGAATCCCTTCAGTTGTTGCAGCAGAAAATAGCGGACCAAATGCGCCGCGCCAGCGCTTATCCTAAAACCTTTACCCAGACGCGGCTGATCTTAAGCGACCAAACCTCTCTGGATGCCGCGGCGCTTCAAAAACAGCTTGGGGATCACGTAGTGGTCCAAACCACGACCCTCGACCAGTTTTCACAAACCGCCTTTGGCGTGGCCAACCGCCTGGAGCTTGCTGACTTTGCCGCCGAACTTCACCAGAAAGTCCTCAGCCAGCTCCTTACCGCCGAATCCGCCTAACCCACCTAACCTTCCGTACATCTCCTATCTTATTTACTTGCAAAGACTTGTGATTTTTTGACCCAAATTACACCCTCCCTTTGTTTTTATCGCAATCGTATGGAATACTCTATATTAGAGTTATAAGTTGTTATAAAAACACTTTAGTTGATAGGGACAAAACCCAAGATTTTTGGAATTTGTTAAAAGTGCGGTATGTGCAGTGAAGGAATGAGCTTAATGAGGCAAAAACGAAACTTAATAGACCGCCTTCTTGCGATAGTGACATTACTCTTCTTTGGGGTAACGAATACGACTTGGGCGCAAGCGCCTGTGCCGATCTCGTTAGGCCAGCCGTCCAACGTGGAGGTTTTCTTACCTGCTAATTTTACCATTCCCGAAACGCTAGGCAGTGTTCAGCCGGGGTTTAGCGCCCCTCGTCCCGATAAGCCGGTAGTCATTGTCATCCAGGACGCGCATGGCGTTCTGGATGCCCAGAATAACATTCAGAAAATTATCAATCACTTACAGACAAAATACGGGATTAATCTCATTGCCCTGGAGGGAGGGAGAGGCAAGCTCGACCCCACACTTTTCAGGACCTTCCCCGACGAATTCGTCAAAAAAAAGATCATTGAAGATTATTTAAGGCGGGGGGAATTAACCGGCTCCGAAATGGCCGCGATTTTCAATAAAGAGGAGGGGATTTATTACGGGATTGAAGACTGGGATTTGTATGAAGCGAATTACCTGGCTTACTTAAGGGCGATGGAAAAAAAGGACAATGTTTTAAAGCAGCTTGGTGCCGTCAGAGAGAACCTCGATAAAGACCGCCGGAAAATTTATTCCCCCAAACTGAATGAATTTCATGAACAAATTACAGCCTTCGAAGCCGAAAACAAATACTTGCTTGAAGTCTTAAAGTACCTGGGGACGCTTGAAGGCACAAGGGAGCGCCTGTCAAAGTACCCTGAAATTGAAAAACTCTTTCGATCCTTTGAATTTGAAGAGGAAACCTCCAAAAAGCCGGAAGCGGTTGAGATGATCGTCAGAAAAATGGCGGAGTCGTTTAAGGCAAAATACCTCCCGAAAATGAACATCAAGCAGGAAATGTCCTTTCACAAAAATTATCAGGCCTTTGTCACGGGCGGAATGCAGCCGGCGGAATACCTTAAGTTTCTGATTGAAATGGGGGAGTCCTTCGGCGTCAAGGCAAGGCTGACTCCTTCGCTCATGAAGCTCCTGGGACACAGCCAGACGCTTGCATCCATCCAGGGCACCGAGCTTTTCAAGGAGCTTGAGTCTTTGCTTCGCGAGATGGAAGAAGGCCTAATCACAAAGCCCGAGGAACGCGGGCTGGCTGAAAAATACCGGCAATTAAATCTTTTGAGAGCTTTGGTTTCGCTTGAACTTACCCGCGATCAGTGGGAGGAACTAAAGCCGATAGTCCACAGTCGACAGTCCACAGAAGAGCCGCCTAAGGCAAATCAAGATCATATTCTGTGGACTATGGACCGTGGACTGTGGACTGATTTTCAGCCCGCCCTTGAATTTTACCGGCTGGCGCTTGAAAGGGACCAGGCGTTTCGCAGGAACCTTTCGAAGCTGCTTAAGGAGCAAAAATCAAAATCCGCGATTGTTCTGGCAGGCGGTTTTCACACGGAAGGTTTTGAAAGAAATTTGAAAGAAGACGGCATTTCTTACGCGGTCATTACCCCCAAGATTCAATCCCTTGCCGGACAGGAAACGTATCAGACCGTGATGCAAGGCAATATCTCTTATAAACCTTATCTTAGAACGACGTTCTACGATGCCTTTGTCAAAGATTCCACCAGTAAACTGGCCAATCAATGGAGTGAGCCCGATTTCAGAAAAAATATCAAAAACTGGCGCGATGAAGTGATCCGCCGTCTTTCCAAAGAAGGCCGCATCCAGCAGGCAAAAGACTATACGCGGTATATCGATTTGGTTTTGAAGGTTTATTATGACAAATACGGAAAAGTCGACGACTCGCCCGAAGCACGGCGGGAAATCCTGAAAGCGATGGATAAAGAATTAAAATCGTTCCGCAAGGATACGGTCAATCACCTGTGGCAGCAATTTGAATCGCAGTTTAAAGAATTCACCGGCGGGCTTAAATCTCTTGCGGACCGCAAAGAGCTCAACCCTGAAAATGTCTCTGCACTTCTTGACCGGGTTACCCAGCCTCGTTCCGCAACCCTTGTGCAATTGGCCCTGGTTGCCCTGGAACCGAAGGGACCGGTGTTTTCGGAGATAAGTTCAGAGTTAAGAGAATTTATTGAAAAGGGACAGCTTCCTGCTGAAAGACCTGAAACCACACCGTTACTCGGGGCTCGCACTATTGTGGATGCTCTTGTGGAAATGGCAGCAACAGCAGCAGCAGCAGGATTGCCTGTTCCTGTTGCAGCGGTTCAAAGATTGGCGGGTACGCCTGCTGTTGACGCTGCTGCACGCAAGATCTTAGAGATGGAGCAAACGGTCCGCGCGGTGGCTCCGGAGGCAAGCCCTGTCGGTGCCGGGAGTGTTGCTGGCCAGCAATTGATCGAACAAATCGTCCAAACAGCCGCTAGGGATGTACAACGCCAAGAAAGAACGACAACTCCTCCGGGAGCCGTGGCATTAGCCATTGCGAATGCCGTCACTCAGCAAGTGAACGGGGTTAATGTCAATACCGGCACCCTCCAACGTGCCGAAGTCAGAAGCCCCGGCGAAACTGTTACAGCACGCCTTGGTAGATTAACCCAGCAGCCGCAAGCGAGAGTTCCTTTATCCATAACAGGGGCGGTTTTTTATAACAAAATTGACGGCGCTTCTAAAGCAGAGAAAGAGGAAACAATTCTCCGAGAAATAGCTACACGAAGCCCCATCCTGAGTACGATCATAGGGGATATTGATATCCAGCCAGGCCTGCAACCCAATGAATTATCTTTTGAATTTCTGGAATCCGCTGCGACGAAGGCGCCCGTTTATACTAAAAATCCAGCGGGGGATCGGGTAAGAGCCAGATTTATGATCCAGACGAACAGTGAAGGGACAGAAATTGTTCGCTTTCAGGCGTCTTCACCCGCAGGAACTGCTCCAGAATTATTGAGAGTCTTGGTCAGCTATTTAAGAGATTTAGATTACCCCTCAGTTCCTTTTGTTGATTTGAATCCCGGAAGCAAAGGTTTCTTGGCATCGACGATTAGCTTTTGGGGAGCCAATACGGACATGCCGGGTTCTGAGTATTCTCTCCAGTTGATTCCGCTTACGGGTCTTGATCTTCCGTTAATGATGCGTCTTCAGGGATTTGAAAGAGGTGAAAAAATCATTTCTGAAAATGAAGAAAAAGAGCTTTTAATGTCACAATTCATTTTGGCCAAACAGGATGGTGTTTCACAAATCCGTCTTGTGAGACTTCAGCGAGCCCAGAACCCGGAACAAAATTACCTATTTTTTGAAAACCTGCTAAACCAATGGACGACTCAGTCTGTTACGCTTGACCGCGCCGCTCCCTTTTTTGACATCAACTTGGTTGACTTAGACTTAACAAAGCTTCAAGCCTCGCTTGATGCCATTACTGGCCCCGGAGCCCGCTCCGAAGTGCGGCAAAAATGGTATGGAAGCGAAACAAGCCCGATTGTGATTAAAGAAGGCAGCGGTACCCAAGCGATCGAGTTTAATGAAAATACGACTCAACTTGTCGTCCGTGTTGCCGGTGAAGATGTCCTAACACTCAAGCGAGTTGAGGGAGATAAATTTATAATCGAGACGTTGCATCCAGACGTTAGCACTGAAGGCAAAAATAGCTTCAAACCCGGGGATACCATTACTGGCGGAAGAGACCAAAGAAGCACCGTTCGTCTGAATTCTGATGTTTTTCAAGCAGCCTCTCGGTTTCATTTTGAAATTCAAATCTCCCCTCAAGGACTAGTCGTGATTAGTGATCTTTTCTCGCGGAACGGGACAGTGATTCGAATCGACAACCCAAAAAACCTTGCCTCACTGGTAGGGACAGAAGTTGCGGTTCCTCCGGAATTAAGCAAAGAGCAAATCAATGCACTGCTTGGAGCACAAGAAGCGGATGAATTGGATCATTCATTAAGTGGATCTGGTTCATTGGGAAGCATGAGTATGTCTCTTTCCAGGAATAGCCTTGATTCTAATTTACTCAAAATGGCGCAAAATCCAGAAAATGTACGGCAACAATCGATCGATCCTATTGTGAAAAATTTTTCACCAAGGTTGAGGCAAATTCAAAACAATAATCAAATCAATGCAATCGCCGCAAATAACGGGACTGTTTCTCGATTACTTAGACGTCTTCCGATTTTGATTAATAAACTCGCGACACCTCAATATGAGGCCAATCCCGATGATCCGACAAATATGATGCAGATTAATACAAATGCTTACTATTATCCCCAATATTTTGCAAGAAACCGGAGAGGCGCACTTTCAATGATTGCAGTGGTTGATGGAATTTTGAACGAGTTGGAAGGGCTTTTAGGAGAAGCGAAAGAACCGCAAGCGCCCCCTATTCAGCCCGCAAACGTCAGGAGAGGCGGCCTTCCCGTCATTCCCGCTGCTCCAAAAGCAAGAGTCAATTTTGAAGATCTTGGCGTGTTGGGTAAAGACCTCATTGAAGTAGAACCGAACGCAGGAAAAGTTTTTTCCTATGACCTGCCATTTAAGATTGCAATTTCTGATTTTGAAATGATCTTTGACGTGGATGACGGCCAGCTTCGATATTATGTTGGAAATGGAGAATTTAGGCTTCTGGAAGGTAACGAATTGCGAGGGCAGGGGTTCCGGGTTCTACTTACGGGCGATACCATATTAGTTGAAAACACCGGGCGAGTCCCCCTGACACTCACCGGAGGGCGCAAAGGCGTGGCCGAAGCCCGCTCCGAGGTGCGGGAGAAGGCGCAAAGGGATCCCGGGGCTCAAATGCGCATTCTAAATAATTTGGCAAGGGCACGCTCGCAATATCCCGGCACCAGTGCAATCACTAGTACTTTGCCTGCGTTGATCGATTCTCTTACCCGTTATTTAACCGGCATGCCTCTTGAAACCATTCAGAGCCCTCAGGGAGAGCCCTTAGAAACCAGTTCTCTATCCGCTCGTTTCTTTCGTTTCGCGGAATCCTTAAAAAGTTTCGTCTTTTTCTGGTTTCAAAAACAAGGAGCCCTTAAAACAAATGCGATTCAGGAACGTTTCTTAAAACTTACCCAGGACATTCAAGCAAGATTGGAAAGAGAGGGATTACTTACGACTGCCGGACAGCCGGAATGGGGCGCGGGGGCTGCGATTTTAATGGCGTTTGCCGCGTTGGTCACGGGCCAAAATCCGGGATGGGTGATTTACGAGTTTGGCCAGCTACGTAACAGCCGTGATGCTAAAGGAAATCCAATATTCCCTGCGGGAGAGCGCGGCGATTTTACTTCAGCACTTTTGATTTTGAGCCAGTTTTGGGCCGAAGAAGAACCTCGAAACGAATCGGCAAGACAGCGGGTTATCGAAGAATACCGGGAGGCGTTAAGTTTGACCGAAGGGCAAGTGACCGGCCAACGGGGATGGATTCTGGATCAGACTCCGCCATATTTAAGAGAAACCGCAACGACTTTGCTGACGCGGGGCAGGGAAAATTACCAGGATATGAGTTTTATCACGGCTGCGACAGTGGTGTTAAGCAAACGTATGCGGGAAGAATCAGACCGGCTGCGGGAATCTGAACGTGCACGCACTGAAAATCCGAATGAAATCCCTCTATTAAACAAAGAATGGGCTGCAAATGATAAAACGATTCTCGGGACATTATCGGATATTCACAAGCGCTGGGTAAGCCTTTCTACCCAAGCGGCTTCAACCTTCCGTAAGCCGGGTGACCAGCCTTATCCAATGGAATATGGTTTTGCCGCCGCCTTAGTGGAGCTGGGCACTGTCCTTTCTGACTATCGCAGTGTCCGGGATTTTGGCGCGCAGCGAGAGGCTTCCGCCGAAAGACAGCGCGAAGATAAAGAGGCTAAAGAGAGAGAAAAAGGTACTGCCGGAGCGGCGCTGGAAGCCCTGCGGACGCGAGCCGCCTTTTTATACAGATTATCACAGCGTCTTGGGGGTTTAGATATTCCGAACCTGGCATATCGAAATTTATTTCAGCGGTGGATAGCCAATGCATCGCCTAGAACTCCTATATATCTCCTGGCGGAAAATGCACTCAAGAAGATAGAAAGTCTTGATAAATTTAGTCAAGTGCCGGACCCGGCCCTGGTATTGCAGGGTGAATCGCTAGAGAGCAAGACAGCGATGAATATGGGAGTGCAAAGTGATTTTTGGAATATACTGGAAAAACTTCCAGAAATGGAGGCCGACGATGCTGTCCGTAAACTTGAGCAGGCTGAGGGGGTAACGCCTAAGCAGACAGCGTCGCCTCAGCAGAATTTAGGTGAAGCGCTGGAAAAGCTTGAAGCTCGTGTGGATGTTTTGTCAGACGCTCTACTTCGCCTTCAACGACTTCAGCTTACTGAAGAAGAAATGAAGGTATGGTTTGACCAAAATGAAGGATTGTCCGCACCGGAAATTGAAAGGAATGTAAGAGAACTTGAAGCAAGCAGGCAGACTTTATCCTGGGATGATGCGAAGCTAAGGGCTAAGGATTTTATTCGGCAGTTTCAGGATGCCCTGCAAAATCTGCCTGTCACTTACCGGGCTGTCAATTTACCAGGAACTGTGAATGTATCCCAACTAGCTCGAGAGACGTTCCAGCAGCGCATTGGAGAATTTCAACAAAACAGGCGAGAAGTGTTTGCCCGGGCAGCAAGGCAATCAGGATCCAGAGATAGAAACGCGGCCGATACGATGTATGCGATCACGGTTGAAGATCTTAAAGAGGGAGTCCTAAAGGCGGCACAAGATGTGGTTGATCAAATCTGGAGAGGCACGATTCTCTATCAAATGAGAGTTGGTGAATACAATACAGGAACAGCCTCTGCAACTGAATCCGCAGCCGACAGAAATGCGCTAGTCGACCAAGCAATGGCGTTGCAGGATCTTGTGAATCAAACTTCCACAGAGCTGGATCTATTGCTTTCGACTCCGTCACCGGCCCCGGAAACTGCGGCTGCAACTGCCGTAGTGACTTGGCAGAATAATCCTGAGATGCAGGGGATCCGCGGTGCAACGCCAGGTGCGGAAAATTCTGAAGCAGTTTTTAATGCGTTAGTCGTTCAAGGCGTCGCGGTCATTCCTTATATGACACGAGTTTTAAGTGATGAAACCCTTCGCAAGGATGCAGCAGAAGGAACAGGGGATTTAAGTCAAAGGGCTCAAGCGGTCCGCCGGACGGCGATTTCCGCCTTGGAAAGAATTGAACAAGGGTTCAGCCGGACAGAGATAGGAAACATTTCCCGTATGGCCGTGGTGCGCGCTGTAATGCCATTGTATAAAGATCCCCAGCTGCAAATTCGGAATGCCGCGATGACGGTCTTGGAACGGTTGGGAGTGGAAGCCGGCGAAACCCAAGCAGGCCAAAGACTCCGAATGTCTGTTGTCACTGCTTTAAGTGAACTCTATCTCAAAAGCCCTTATCCTGAAACCCGGCGGGATACAATCGCGGCCTTAGGGGATATCGCCAATCCTTCAGATACGGTTGCGGCTCAAGGGAATACGACGGTTGTGGATCTTTTAATGCCCCACGTTAATGATCCCGTGGAACAGGTTCAAAGCGCGACGGTTCTGGCTCTGGGGCAGCTTCTCACCCTTCCAGAGACGACAAATGAAGCTTATGCTGCGGGTCGTAACAAAGTTATCCGGTCTTTATCCAATCTCATTGAAAATTCCACTTCGCCCGGCGAAGCCTTTGAGGCGGCGGTCGAAACTTTAACCCAGCTTGAGGCTCCTCCTGAAGTGGTTATGGGGGCGTTTACCAATTTGCTTCAGAGAATCGATCCTGAGGATATTGCTTTTAATGAACGAGTGGTGGATCTCTTGACTCGGGTTACGGAAGTAAACAAGGATAATCCTGTAGTGATCGGTTCGCTTGAGATACTACTGACAAAAAGAAGTTCACCGTCGAATGCGCGTTTTGGGATTTTTCAAGTGCTGGACCGGTTTGGGAGGGGAGAAACAGCCATTGGTGAATTGGAAGCTTCTTACCAAAGCACTTATGATCAGTATTTAAGCGTAGGCCGGCGGGTTGAAGGGACTCGAGTGGAACTTAATACGATACGCCAAAGTCTGGTTGAAACGCTGGGCCGGATTGCGGGCGACAGAATCGCGACCCCTCAAAGACGGGATGAAATCGCAAATTTTTTAATTGGGGTTCTGACTCCCTATGAAGGAATGTTGCGGAGTCAAGGCGAGATTGAAGATGCCGACGTTATGGTAGCTGCTATCGAAGGGCTGGGAAGGATCCCGATTGCGGCACTTTCGGATGAAACTTACAAGGACATAAATCCTCGCAGCAACGGGGTATTTGGCAAACTGTTGGCCCGCTTCCCGTCGCCTTCGCCGGGATCGGATGCGGATAAGGTGGTGACGGCGATTGAGCGTGCGGACGAAAAGTTTCTAAATCAAACACCTCCCGCTTCGGGAACCGGAGTTCCTATATCACCTGCCGCCTCTCCTCCGGCAGCTCCTGCGGCGCCTGGTCCAGTGCAGCCGTCTGTGCAGCCGACGTCTGTGCCCGAGGGCGATGTTGTTTCCGAGGAGGCGCGTTCTGAATTGAGAAAAGTTTCAGTGGAATCTGCAATGCGGGATCCGGCTTTCCTGAGTTTGACGGGGCGGCCTCAACAAGAGATAACTCGACTGGCAGTCACAGATCCGCTTGGAATTGCTGACTTAGTGTCCGATGCCAGGGCAAACCTTTCCCGTGTTGATCGTCAATTGGTAATTGGTTCCGGAAAATTCCTAGCATTGTTCCGAGGAAAGTCTGCGAATGAGATTATCCTGACTATTTTTGAACCAGGGGCTCTAACGACGATTGATCAATCCCTTGGATTGGGAAATATTTTGGCGGTCGTTGACGCAGCGGATGGCCTTCGCAGCGCTGCAGCAATAGCGATTGCGCAATTGGCAGGAATTGTTTTGATACCAACCGCAGGCGCTTTCGAAGCTTTACCCGCCGATTTCCAGCCGTTGACGCCTCAAGCCCTCTTTCTTTTGAGCCGGCCGGATCTTTTACAAGAGGTTTTAGCGCGGTCTGAGCTAGCGCCAAAGCTTAGTGAGCAAAAAGTCAAACTGGTGTTTGACGGATTATTCATCGAGCCTGCTACGGATAAGGATTATTTCCAGAAGCAATTGCAAACCGCTGATGTCGTGATTATCTATCCTGTTGAGATGAATGTAATGGCTGATATGTTCCGCGCATTTCCCCAAATCATCCCCATCGCTTTGAGACCCAGGGACAAGAATACTGTGGATTTGCGCAAGAAGCTTGGGCCTACTTCGGAAGACGAAAATGTGCGATTGATCCTGGGATTGGAACCAATAATCAAAATCGACCCAAGGTCTGAAGTTCAAAAAGAAATCATACGGTACGACCCCGCGGCTCCCTATATGGAGAGTCAGGGCAAAAGGCTAACGGCGTCAAAGCTTGGGCCTCTGACTGAAATACTCTTTTTGAATCCGGAAGTGAGGGCGCTTCTGGACGGAGACCGTATGACAGCAAATGCTTACAGCGCCCTTGCCAGCATTGTCAACCGGCTTGCTTTGGATGAAGACGTTCAAAACGCCTACGAAGCCGCTGCGTAATCGAAGTATCATAATCAATCAACCACTAGCATTAAGAATCAAGGTTTAAATCTTCCCGGCCTGCCCCCGTCAAGTCATATAAAAGTGTTACCGAAAAGGTGGAAGTTTTTGTCATGGAAGGGGTTGGGAGAAAAAAGTTAGGGATTTGGGGAAACATTTTTAAGGGAGTTAAGAAGTTGATAAATATTTGA
>Ga0247727_10015823_pt1 | contig 12293 bp, 10 predicted proteins | sample WisWelCaveWW1625_FD_202498 | JGI IMG/M metagenome (GOLD analysis project Ga0247727, IMG submission 202498) | Biofilm microbial communities from Wishing Well Cave, Virginia, United States - WW16-25 | ecosystem: Environmental > Aquatic > Deep subsurface > Groundwater > Cave microbial mat | place... | reverse complement strand
GTGTTATCCTCGTCACATCCAATAGACGGGAGGGCTGGCCAGGATGGCAGAGCCGAGCAGGAGACGCCACTTGCGGCCGCGTATGGCAAGCGGCGTGCTGGTTCTCGCGGCGCTCACGAGCGCCTGCGGGAGCAGTTTGACCCAGCCGTCCGCCGTCCCCACCCCGGCTGCGACCCCCACGCCTCCGCCCAAGGTGGCCCTGATCTCGATCGACGGGCTGCGGCCCGATGCCCTGACCGCGACAGAGGCCCCCAACATCCTGGCCCTGGCCCGGCGCGGCTCGTACACGTTCGCGGCGCAGACCGTCTTCCCGTCCACCACGCTTCCGAGTCACGCCTCCATGCTGACGGGCGTCGAGCCGAGCGCCCACGGGATCACGTTCGACGAGTATCGCGAGACGTTCCAGCTCACGACGCCCACGGTGTTCTCGCTCGCCCGGACCGCGGGCAAGCGCACCGTGATGGTCGTCGGCAAGACGAAGTTCAAGCAGCTCTCCGTGGCAGGAAGCGTGGACAGCTACGTGCAGGCGACCCGGGGCGACGTCGACGTGGTGAACGAGGCGGTGGTGCTGCTGCCGGCCGGCTTCGACCTGTTGTTCGTCCACCTGCCCCAGGTGGACCACACCGGCCACGCGTGCGGCTGGATGTCGGCCGAGTACGTGGCGCAGCTGCAGCAGACCGACGAGGCGGTCGGACGCCTGGTTTCGCTGCTGCCGCCCGAGACGACCGTCATCCTCACGGCGGATCACGGCGGCCAGCTGAAGACCCATGGGACCCGGGACAAGGTCGACATGACGATTCCGTGGATCATCGCGGGGCCACGCGTCGTGCACCGCGGTCCGCTCAGCCGGCCGGTCCGCACCGTGGACACGGCGCTCACGGTCCTCAATCTGCTCGGCGTGGCGCCCCCAGCCAACGTCACGGGCAAGCTCGTCAGCGAGCCGTTCGAGTCGCAGTAGGCGGCGGCTCTCGGCCTCGCGGGCTGCGCCTCCGGGGCTGACGCGGCTAGCGCCGGATCAGTCGATGCGCTGGCGGCCGAGCACGAGCGGTGCGTCGTCACCGAAGTACTTCACGAGCAGCCGGCTCCAGCCGGGGTGGCGGCGGAACTCGGCGAGGTAGGCGTCGAGCGCCTTGCGCAGGTACGGGTCCGACTTCCTCACCCCCCAGGCGCTGCTCTGGGCGGAGCCCAGGCTCAGTCCGAGCTGCAGGTCGGGGGTCCGGCGCCGGTGCTGCAGGTAGTCGACCACGTCGATGATGGCCGCCGTGGCCTTCCCGGAGCGCATGGCCGCGATCCCCTCGGGCACGCCGTCGACGCGAACGAGGGCCGCGGCAGGAACGCCCGCCTGTGCCGCCGCTTCCGCCCAGGTGGAGTCCGGGACGATCGCGACGCGCGTCGACCGCAGCGCGGCGAGCGTCTTCACGACCGGCGCCGGCTTCAGGCTCACGACGACGCTGCGCGCCGGGAGCAGCTCGGCCGTGAAGTCGATCGTCCGGCGGCGCGCCGGCGTGTCGTTAACGCCCGCGAGCAGGTCGCCGCGGCTCGCGACGAGCATCGGGATCGCGTCTTCCCAGCGCTCGACCGCCACGGCCTCGAAGCGCAGCCCATGCAGCCGGGCAAAGCCCTCGAGCACGTCGCGCTCGAACCCCGGCGGGCCGCTCTTCTCCAGCGAGAACCAGTTCTCGTCGTGCGCGGCGAGGACGCGGAGCGTGCCGCGAGCCTTGACCTCCGCCATGTCGGCATCGGCGGGCGGGGCCCCGCCGAGGAGCGTCCCGACCGCCAGTGCCATCCAGCCGGCCCGGCACCGCACCCAGCACATCGAGTCATCATAGCAATGGGCGGCAACCGCCCGCGGATTGACAACCGCCGCACCGCCGCTAAGCTGGCCCCCGGACTTCGGCGCTCCGGCGATGCGCCCTTGCCACCCGGAGGACCGAGGCCCGGCATGATGCGTCTCGCGCGGCTCGCGTGGCTGGTCCTCGGCTGGAACGTCGCCGTGATCCTGTGGGGCGCCTTCGTGCGCGGCACCGGCTCCGGCGCCGGGTGCGGGGCCCACTGGCCGCTCTGCAACGGCGAGATCGTGCCGCGGGCGGCGCCGCTCGAGACGCTCATCGAGCTCACCCATCGCGTCACCAGCGGCGTCGCTCTGTTGCTCGTCTTCTTCCTGGCCTTCCGGGCGTTCCGCGCCAGGCCGGCCGGCCACCCCGCCCGCCGGGCCGCGGGCGCGTCGGTTCTCTTCATCCTCACCGAGGCCGCGGTCGGCGCCGGCCTGGTGCTCTTCCGCCTGGTGGCGGACAACGAGTCGGTGGCGCGCGCGCTCGTCATGTCGGTCCACCTGATGAACACGTTCGTGCTGCTGGCGTGCCTGACGCTCACCGCCCACTTCAGCTCGGCCGACGCCCGGCCGAGCCTGGCACCGCGCCGCGCCTGGCCGTTCGCTCTCGCCGCGCTCGCACTGCTGCTCGTCGGCGCGAGTGGCGCCGTCGCCGCGCTCGGCGACACGCTCTACCCCGCGCGCTCGATCCTCGGCGGCCTCCGCACCGACTTCTCCCCGACGGCCCACGTTCTGGTGCGGCTGCGCGTCGCGCACCCGCTGCTGGCGGTCGTTGGCGCGATCGCCGTCGCGTTCGCCGCGGGCCGGGTGCTCCGCACGCCGGGCGGCGAGCCCTCGCGGCGGGCGGCCTGGGCCGTGAGTGGGCTCGTGCTGTTGCAGCTGCTGGTCGGCCTCGCCAACGTGGCGCTGTTGGCCCCCGTTTGGATGCAGCTCGTCCACTTGCTGCTGGCCGATCTCGTCTGGATCGCGTTCGTGCTGCTGGCGGTGCGCTCGCTGTCATCGACCGACGCCTGAGGACCGGCCGCCTCAGGTTCCGCTCACGTCGAGCACGACGAGCGTGAGATCGTCGGCGAACCCCGCCAGAGGCCGGCCGGTCCATTCGCCAAGATCCGCAAGCAGGCTGGCCAGAAGCGGCTCCGGCGCGAGGTCGCGGTGCGCGTCGACGAAACGGCCCAGTCGGGGCGTACCAAACGACTCTCCCGACGGCCTCTCCGCCTCGACGACACCGTCGGTGTAGACGACCAGCCGGTCACCTGCCTCGATCCCCAGCTGCGTCTCCGGGTAGTGCGTGCTGCCGAACAGCCCCAGGGGCAGGCCGCTTTCACCCACCTCGCGCATGGCCGACCCAGGCCGGCCCAGCAACAACGGCGGATGGCCCGCGTTCGCGACCGTGACCCGGCCCGCCTGCAGGTCCAGGTAGAGGTAGACGGCCGTGACGAACGAGCCGTCGAGACTGTCGCGAAGGGCCTCGTTGAGGCCGCCCAGCACCGCGGCCGCCCGCGCCGCGTGCGCCGCCTGGGCGGCCGCGCTTGCCTTCACCAGCGAGGCGATCAGGGCGGCCCCCACACCGTGGCCAGAGACGTCGGCCACCAGCACGCCGAGGCGCCACTCGTCGACGGGCAGGAACGCGTAGAGGTCCCCCGCCACCGCGGTCATCGGCCGATACGCGACCGCCAGCTCGAGGCCGGCCAGCCGTGGAAGCTGGCGCGGCAGCAGTGCGGACTGGATGCGTCGGGCCGCGTCCAGCTCGCTCTCGATGGCCGCGAGGCGACGCTCGTTCGTCAGCACGCGGCGCGTCACGAGCCATCCCAGACACACGACGAGCGCCGCGAACACCGCTGCCGTCGACTGCTGGCGTTGCGGCACGAGCGCTCCCGAAACGAGACCGGCTGCGGCGAGCGCCGCGAAGGTCACGAACACGACGGCCAGCGTGCGCAGTTCGACGGGAAGCGTCGCCCAGGCCCGCCGCAGCGCGGCCACGCTGAGCCCGGTGGCGACGGCAACGCACCAGCCCGTGACCCGCACCGCCGTGTAGGGCTCGGCGGTGACGACTGCGGCGCCCAGGGCGAGCACGGCTTGCCCCAACAGGAACGGCCAAGCAGCCCGCACCAGCGTGTGTGGGCCACGGCCCAGGAGATGCTCGAAGAAGCCGGCGGCCGGGAGCGGGGCGAGAGCCAGCAGCGCGGAGTCGACATGGGCCCGGACGCCCGGCTCGAGATCCGCCACCAGCCGGAGCCATTCCGTCTGCACGAGCACCCGCGCGCCGTACAGGAGGCCGAAGGCCCCAAACCAGGGCAGTACCGGATCTCGGGCACGCCAGCGCGGCAGGGTGACGGCGAGGGCGCCCAGGCCGAGAGAGACGAAGACGATGCCGAGCGCCACACGCGGCCACTCCTGCCGCAGCGCGGCTACAAGGTCGATGCCCGCGGTCGTCACGCCCGCCTGTCGTTACTTGACGATCGTGATCTCGTTGAGCTTGACGGGCTGCTGCTCGTAGTTCTCGATCTCCAGCGTGTTCTTTTCCTTGTTGAAGCTGAGCTTGGCCATGGGAATCGCCTTGCCCTGGCCCTTGCCCTCGGCCGGCAGCCGGATCTCGGCAAGCGAGAACTCGTAGTCGGTCGAACGCCCGGCGTTGCGCACCTCCCAGAAGCTCATCGGCCGGTCGGTCGCCACGACGATCTTGCGCGTGCCGTCGGCCATCGGGGTCTCGCGCGCGAAGTACAGGTCCCAGCCGAGACTGTTGGACGTGCGCGTGAAGCCGCAGCGGGGCTTGATCTTCTGAAGCGCCGGCAGGAGGTTGTCGCCACCCTTTTCGATCAGGACGCCGCGCAGGCTCGCAACCTCTTCGTCGGTCGACCAGCGCTCGATCACGATATCGATGGTGCCGGTGCGCGAGCGGTTCATGTCGATCGCGAAAGCGCGCAGGCGCAGGATCGCTTCGTCTTTCGCGAGCGCGGTCGAGGCGGTCATCGGCAGGGCCAAGGCGGCTGCGAGGGCGAGGGATAGGGCAGTTCCGATACGGTCCTTGAGGCGCATTGGGGCTCTCCTTGGTCTGTCGGGCCGGGTTTCCGGTCCGCTCTTCGAACGGGTGCTGTGGAAGCAGTATAGGCCATCGGCGCCCCCGCGACCGTCGGCTCGGTGGCGGTGCGCCCGGCAGCTCGCCCGCGGCGGGGGCGATGCCCAGCGGGAGAGAACCGCCGCTGCCTAGGCCGGCCGGGACGGCAAGTCGATCGGCACCGGCTGCACGCGCCAGATCTCGCGGCAGTAGTCGGCGATCGACCGGTCGGACGAGAAGCGGCCCATGCGCGCCGTATTCAGGATCGACATGCGGGTCCAGCGCTGGGGGTCGAGGTAGGCGCGCTCCACCGCGGCCTGGCACTCCAGGTACGGCCGGAAGTCGGCGAGCAGCAGCCACGGGTCCTGGCCGAGCAGCGAGTCCACGATCGGGCGGAACAGTGAGGCGTCGCCTCGCGCGAACCTGCCGCCGGCGACCGCGTCGATCACCTCGCGCAGCACGGGGTCGCTCTCGTAGTAACCGCGCGGCCTGTAACCCGTGCTTCGAAGCGCCTGGATCTCCTCCACCGTGAGCCCGAACAGGAAGAAGTTGTCCTCCCCCACCGCCTCGCGAATCTCGACGTTCGCGCCGTCGAGCGTGCCGATCGTGAGCGCGCCGTTCATCGCAAACTTCATGTTGCCGGTGCCCGAGGCCTCCTTGCCCGCGGTCGAGATCTGCTCGGATAGCTCCGCCGCCGGGAAGATCGGCATGCAGTTCGTGACGTTGTAGTCGGGCACGAACGCCACGCGCAGGCGGTCACGGGTCGCGGGGTCCGCGTTCACCACCTCGGCGACCGAATGGATCAGCTTGATGATGAGCTTCGCCATGCGGTAGCCGGGGGCGGCCTTCCCGCCGAACACGACCGTGCGCGGCGGAACGGCGGCCTCCGGCTCGCGCCGCAGCCGCTGCCACAGCGCCACCACGTGCAGCACGTTCAGGTGCTGGCGCTTGTACTCGTGGATGCGCTTGACCTGGATGTCGAACAGGCTGTCCGGGTCGCAGGCGACCCCGGCGCGCGCCTCGATCACGCCGCTGAGGTCCAGCTTGTTCGCTCGCTTGACCTGGCGCCACTCCGCGCGGAACGCGGCGTCCTCGGCCAGCGGCTCGAGCCCACGCAGCCGTTCGAGGTCGCGCGGCCAGGCGTCGCCGACGGCGCCCGTGACGAGCGCTGCGAGCCGCGGGTTGGCGAGCGCTAGGAAGCGCCGGGGCGTCACGCCGTTCGTGACGTTGACGAGCTTCTCCGGCCACAGCTCGTGGAAGTCTCGCAGCACGTCGGCCTTCAGCAGCTTCGTGTGGAGGGCGGCGACGCCGTTGACGCGGTGGCTGCCCACGCTCGCCAGGTGCGCCATCCGCAGCGAGCGCGGGCCGCCCTCGTCGATCAGGCTGAGGCGCGCGACGCGGCCGTCGTCGCCGGGGTAGCGGCCGCGGACCTCCTCGAGGAAGCGGCGGTTGATCTCGTAGACGATCTCGAGGTGACGCGGCAGCACCTGGCCGAACATCTCCACCGGCCACTTCTCGAGCGCCTCGGGCAGCAGCGTGTGGTTCGTGTAGGCGAGGGTGCGGCGCGTGATGTCCCACGCCTCCTCCCAGCCCATGGCGTGGACGTCCACCAGCAGCCGCACCAGCTCGGCCACCGCGACCGCGGGGTGGGTGTCGTTGAGCTGCGCCGCGTACTTCTCGTGGAAGCCCGAGAGCGGGGCGCCCTTCTGCAGGTGGATCCGGATCATGTCCTGGAGCGCGCACGAGACGAAGAAGTACTGCTGCTCGAGCCGCAGCCGCTTGCCCCGCACCAGCTCGTCGTTCGGGTAGAGGACCTTGGTGATGTTCTCGGAGTCGATCTTCTGGTCGACGGCGCCCCAGTAGTCGCCCTGGTTGAAGGCCGCGAAGTCGAACGACTCGGCCGCTTCCGCCTTCCACAGCCGCAGCAGGTTCGCGGTGCCGTTCCGGTAGCCGAGGACCTGTGTGTCGTAGGCCACGCCGCGCACGTGCCGCTCGGGAATCCAAATGGCACGGTAGCGGCCCTCGTCGTCCATGGCCTGCGCGCGCCCGCCGAAGCCGACGGCGAACGCGATCTCGGGCCGGGCGATCTCCCACGGGTTGCCGAGCGCCAGCCACTTGTCCGTCTTCTCGACCTGCCAGCCGTCGTGGATGAGCTGGTCGAAGATGCCGTACTCGTAGCGGATGCCGTAGCCGATCGCCGGGATCGCGAGCGTCGCGAGCGAGTCCATGTAGCAGGCGGCCAGCCGTCCGAGGCCGCCGTTGCCGAGGCCCGGTTCCTCCTCCTGAGCCAGGAGCTGGTCGAGGTCGTAGCCGAGCTCGGACATCGCCTGCCGCGTCTCTGCCTCGACGCCGAGGTTCAGCAGGTTGTTGGCGAGGTGCGGCCCGAGCAGGAACTCGGCCGACAGGTAGCAGACGGTGCGGCTCGCCTTCTTGTAGTACGTCTCGCTCGTCGCCACGGAGCGCCGCAGCAGCTCGCGGCGCACGGCTAGCGCGAGCGCGAGGTACAGGTCGTTGCGCGTCGCGGCCTCAGGAAAGCGCCCGAGCGTCGCGAACAGCGCGTCCTTGAACTCGCGCTTGACGATGTCGACCAGCGCACGGTCCATGGCCCCGCTACCGCCGCCGGCCGCCGCCTCCGCCGCGACCGCCCCCGTAGCCCCCGCCGCTGCGGTAGCCCTGGCCGTAGCCGCTCGTGCGCGCTCGGTCGTAGCCCTGGGTCCGCGTGGCGCCGGAGGTCCGCGCGCGCTGCTGCGCGTCGAGCGTGCCGGTCCGCTCCCGGTCCTGCACGCCTTGCCAGCTTCCGCCCGGCTGCTGCTGTTCCCAGCCCCCCTCGCCCGTGCGCTTGTAAACGTTGCCGTCGTGGCCGGCGTAGACGTCGTCACCGACCCGCGCGACGCCGCCCTGCTCGCCGCGCGCCCAGGCGGCCGAGCCCGACTCACCGGCCCCGGTCGTGCCGGAGATGCGCCCGGCCGTCGCCTGGTTGCCGGTTGCGACGTTGCCCGCGGTGACGCGGCCGCCGCTCACCGAGCCGCCCGTCCGAGTGTTGACCGTGCCGCCGCGTCCGCCGTAGGCGTAGTTGCCGGTGTAGACGTTGCCCACCGCCGAGCGCTGTCCGGCCGAGAGGTTCCCTGTGCGGGAGTTGTACGACATGCCAGCCGAGCTCCGCCACGCGTCGCCCGTCCACGCGTTGTATCCGCCCGAGCGCCGCGTCACCGCGCTCGTCGCCCCCCAGCGGTGATAGACGTTGCCCGTCGTGGCCGCCCAGCCTCCGGGTCCCCACACGGCCCCGCCGCCCCACGGTCCCCACGCGGCGCCGCCCCAGTACGGCGGACGGTAGTACGGGTACGGATAGTAGTAGCCCCAGCCCACCGGTCCCCACCACGGGTAGGCGCCCCAGCCCCAGCCCACGGTGACCGCGCCCCAGCTCCAGCCGAAGCCGAAGCCGTAGGTCCAGCCCGTCCAGGGCGTGTACGTGATCGCCACCCCCGTGCCATAGGTCACCGGAGGGCCGTACCACACGCTGCCGACGTACGGTGGATAGTAATAGCCGGTGCCGTAGACCACGGTTCCGTGCGAGACGCAGCTTCCGTAGTAGCCAGGCGTGTAGCCGACGTACACGACGTCGGGCTTCGTCTCGTAGATCTTCACGTAGGTCACGTAGTGGAGCGGCGAGCTCGCCGGGATCGTGTGGATCACCGTCGGCACCGAGGTCGCGACCGACCAGGGCCCGCCGGGCCCGGTCGCCGTGAACCAGACGGCGTTCTGCACCGCGTACCAGGAGGTCGGGGTCACCCGGATGATGGGCGTCGCCGTGTTGATCACGTACTGAAGCGAGGTCCCCTCGATCGGGGCGAGCTTGACCTCGCCGTCGAACTTCGGCGGGTCGATCTTCGTTTCCTGGACCTTGACCTCGGCCGTCTGCGGGATCACGTTCGCGATCAGCGCCTCCTTCGCTTGCGGCGTGCCGGCGACCGCCGCCTTCACGTTCTCCTTCTCGCTGTCGTCGGGGATCTTCGCGAAGTCCTTGGGCAGCGCGTCGTTCGCGACGTGCTCCCACGGCCCGTCGGTCGAGGCGGCCCGGAACCAGCGGCCCGAGACGAGCACGTAGAGCTTCTGGTCGGCGGTGTGCCGGAACAGGTTGCCGGTCGTGTTCTTGGCGTAGGAGAGCGTGGTGCCCTCGATTGGCGCGTACTGGGGCTCACCCTCGGTCACGATCAGCTCGCTGGGGCTGGTCGCCACGAAGATCACCGGCACCTTCCCCGACTTGAGCGACGGCAGCGTCTTGGCGTCGTTAGGGTTCCCGCCGGGCAGGAAGTCCACCTGGCCCGAGGCCTTTGCGTCGGCCAGGGCCTTCTTGAGGTCACCCGTCTCCTTCTTGACGGTCCAGGGTCCCTCGAGCTTCTGGGCGCTCAGCCATCCGTCGAACACCTTCACGAAGTGCTCGTGCTCGTGGCGCAGCAGCAGCACGCGGGTGTTGATCACGCGCTCGAGCTTGGTGCCTTTCACGGGCTGGTAGACCGGCGCGCCGTCCACGTAGACGAGGATCGCAGGGTGGGTCGAAAACAGAATCCTGGGCGGGTCGTTCTTCACCGGCACCGCGGAGGCCAGCCTGTCAGCGGCCGAGACCTCGAGCAACGCGGCCAGCCGATCGAGCGCGATCTCCTTCACGGCGGGGTGGACCTCCTGCTCGAGCGCCTGCTTCCACACGGCTTCCTTGTCCGCCGCCGATGGAAACACCACCTTCGTGAACCGGCGGTCGTGAAGTGTCACGAGCCGGGCGTCCTTGTCGACGCTGGTACGCGTGGTTCCCCACAGCACGCCGTACACGGGTGGCGCGTCGGCGGTCGCCTTCACCGACACCGCCGACCGGAACTCGAGCTGGACGCCGTCCCAGTTGTCGACCTGCGGCTGGTAGATCGTGACAGTTCCGATCGAGGTCTTGAGCTCGCGCGGCCAGGTGCCGTCGATCGGATCGGCCACGGCGGCCGCTGTGGCCGTTGCGGGTGCCGGCTTCGGCGCCTTTGCCTGCCCGGCTCCGAGCTGCGCCGCGGCGCCGAGAACCAGGGTGACGTACGCCATGACGATGGAGGATCGATCGACGAAGCGCATCTTGGTCCTTTCGAAGCGGCAAGCCCCTGTGGAACGGCTCGGAGGCCGACGAGTAATCAGAGAACATCCCCTGGATGGCGTCAAGTCAAGGCCTGTGGCGTACCTGCGCGATTAGGACTACCCCGGCACGCTCGACCGGGCGTATAGTGAGCGCCTGCCGCGATCTGCCAGGGACGACCAAGCCTCCCCGTTACGTAGAAGCTGGTGAGCCACAACGAAGCGTCGCGCGCGGGAAATCGGGAACGAATACGCGTGGAGGAAAGAGAATGAGCCGAAACCGAGACCGTCTTGTCGTCGTCGGGATCGCATTGCTGGCGCTCGCCGTGAGCGGAAGCCCTGCGATCGCCCAGCAACCCAGCGTCACTCCACCCAAGCCCACCGTTCCCGAGATCTTCACTCTTCAGGGTGAGTTCGTCCGGATCGCCTACAACAACCAGGGCTTCGCCAGCATGGGTTATCGCATGGCCCAGGAGTCGGTGGGAGAGGAATGGGTGATGCTCGAGGTCGGCCTCACGATGCGGAAGCCCGCGAAGGACTTCACGCTGAAGCGCGAGAACCTGTCGATCCAGACCCCGGACGGGAGCACGATCGGGCTCGCCACCCAGAAGCAGTACGCCGAAGCCGGCTACCTCCGGGCGCTCAACATGCGCAGCAAGGTGGTGCGCGACTCGATCAACTACTTCCCCGTGGACGCCAGCCGTGCCTGCTCGATGCAGTTCTTCGCCAACCTGGGACAGCCGGGACCCCAGCTCGCCTACGACCAGGTGGAGCTGAGCTCCACCCGCGCCTGCCTCGGCCGCCTCTACTTCCACGTCCCGGGCGGCATCAAGATCGGCCAGCACTGGCTGAACGTCAGTTTCGGCGACAGCATGGTGCAGGTGCCGTTCCGGATCCTCACGAAGGAAGAGGAGAAGGAATTCCGCAAGAGCTGGGAGGACATCAAGAAGGCGCACGAGGCCGCGCTCAACCCGTAGGCGGCGCCGTCAGACGTCCGCCGGCCGGGCCGATCAGCGAGGCGACTGCCCCTGGTCGGTCCGGCCTGTCCTCCGATGACCCGCGGCTTGACATAGCCCTCCTCGTGGCCCGCCCATCCTCGGTTCTCTGTCCCTCGTGCGGCTCGCTGGTCGGCGTGAGGGACCCGCAGTGCCTCAGTTGCGGGCGACGCCACCCGGGCCTGTGGGGGCTCGCGCCGCTGCTGCGAAACGTCGGCGACGACATGGGCTTCGCCATGCTGGTGACGTGGGCCTGCGGCGCGCTCTACCTCGCCAGCCTCGCCGCCGACTTCGAGGGCGTGAGCAGCTCGGGGCTCGTGTCCTTTCTTTCCCCGAGCACCCCGAGCCTCTTTCTCTTCGGCGCGAGCGGGGCGGTGCCGGTCTTCCGCTTCGGGCGCTGGTGGACGGTGCTGAGCGCGGGCTGGCTGCACGCCGGGGTCCTGCACATCCTGTTCAACATGCTCTGGGCGCACCTCGGCGGCCTCGGGGGCGGCTACCTCGCGGCGAACCTCCTCGACCCGCTCCAGCCCGAGCGCGGGAACCACGTCCTGGTGGCGGCCGGCTGTCTCGTGCTCTCGCTGTTGTCGATCGCCGTCTCGGTGGTGAGAGGTCTCGAGATCCTGCGCTGACGCTACCAGCGGCCTCGTTTCAAACCCATCGCCGAAAGACGCTGCTCGAGCCGTGCGAGCCGCTCGCGGTCCTCGTTCGTCACGGACTTGAAGTAATCGTCCTCGTGGAACAAGCGCCAGGTGAGCCCGACCTCGGGCTTGAACTCGTTCTCCGGCCGCAGCAGCGCCGTGTGAGGCGGGTCCAGCTCCGCGCGGGCGCCGCGTTCGCCGTCGGGCACGGCCGCTTCGGCCACTTCGCGCAGCTCCTGCCACAGCGCCCGACCCGCCTGCTGGCGCTCGGCTCCCGCGGGAAGGTCCATCGGCACCGCGGCGTAGAGGCTGAGGGTGAAGCCCACTTGCATCTTCTCGCCGCCGCGCAGCTCCACGAGCGGCGCGACTTCGAACGCCGCGCGGTGCTCGCGAGCCCACGCAGGCCACTCAGCGTCGCTCCGGCCCATCCTCTCCTCCCCCGCTCCCGCCGGCGAGGTGCGCGGGACTTCCCCGCGCACCTCGGGGCCGTCACTGGATCAGGCCCTGCTTCTTCATCTCGCGGGCCGCGCCGGCCGTCAGCTCCTTGATGAACGTCGCCACCTTGGAGGGATTCGTCGTCTCGCTGCGGCCCGCCCAGACCAGCTTGTCCTGCTCGAGGCTGTAGACCAGCGTCTCGACCGACACGATCGTGTCGGTGCGCAGGTAGCCGG
>Ga0247727_10015822_pt1 | contig 12293 bp, 11 predicted proteins | sample WisWelCaveWW1625_FD_202498 | JGI IMG/M metagenome (GOLD analysis project Ga0247727, IMG submission 202498) | Biofilm microbial communities from Wishing Well Cave, Virginia, United States - WW16-25 | ecosystem: Environmental > Aquatic > Deep subsurface > Groundwater > Cave microbial mat | place... | reverse complement strand
TCGAGGCATTCGGGCAACAGCGTCGACTGCGCCCGATCGGCTCCTTCAACAAAGCGCTTCATCAATTCCCCCGCAGAATCACCAGGAGAATCATAACAGCCGCCGCGTTTCCACACAGCCAGGGTCAGATTCGCCCCTGCCAGATGCGCCGTCCGACCGCCCTTGACCGAAAGCCGACCTCGCAACCCAAACGTTGGACGGGCTCCGCAACCCGGGTTAGTTGGCGCGGGCCATGTTACCCGGTGCTAAGGTGCCCGAGGAGCCGATCGCGGCGTCCCTGGCTTAGGTAAGGAGCCGTCGCATGGCCATGAAGCCGCCCGCCGCCGCCGGCATGCCGCTGGGGCAAGTCGACACGCCGGCGCTGGTCATCGACCTCGACGCCTTCGAGCGCAACCTCAAGCGGATGGCGGATTTCGTGGGCCGCGCCGGCGTGCGGCTGCGCGCGCACGCCAAAACGCACAAGTCGCCGATCATAGCCGCCAGGCAGGTCGCGCTAGGGGCCGTGGGGGTGTGCTGCCAGAAGGTCTCGGAGGCCGAGGTGCTGGTCGAGGGCGGGGTCGCCGACGTGCTGGTCTCCAATGAGGTCGCCGGCGCGGCCAAGCTCGATCGCCTGGCGGCCCTGGCGCGGCGCGCGAGGATCGGCGTGTGCGTCGACGATCCGGGCAATGTGGCAGAGCTGGAGGCGGCGGCCGCGAGGGCGGGCGCAAAGCTCGACGTGCTGGTCGAGATCGATGTCGGGGGCAAGCGCTGCGGCGCAGCGCCGGGCGCTCCCGCGGCGCGCATCGCCGAGCTGGTCGCCAAGGCCCCGCACCTGCGCTTCGCCGGCCTGCAGGCGTACCACGGCTCGGCGCAGCACGTGCGCGAGGCGAGCGAGCGGCGCGATCTCATCGCGCTTGCGGTCGCATCGGTCGAGGAGACGCTGCGCGCGCTCCGCGCGGTCGGGCTCGAAGCGCAGATCGTGTCCGGGGGCGGTACGGGCACCTACGAGAACGAGGCAGCGAGCCGCGTCTACAACGAGCTGCAATGCGGATCCTACATTTTCATGGATGCGGACTACGCGCGCAACAAGCGTGCCGACGGCTCCGCCTTCGGCGACTACGAGCACGCCCTGTTCGTGTCCGCGACGGTCATGAGCCTGCCGGTGCCGGAACGGGCCGTCGTCGATGCCGGCCTGAAGGCGCTTGCCTTCGACAGCGGCATGCCGGTGCCCTGGCGCCTCCCGGGCGCCGTCTACCATCGGCCCTCCGACGAGCACGGCGTGCTCGATCTGTCGAATTGCGCCGAGCGGCCCGCGCGCGGCGGCAAGGTGCTGCTGATCCCCGGCCACTGCGACCCGACCGTCAATCTGCACGACTGGTACGTCGGCGTGCGCGGCCTGGGCACCCCGCAAGCGCATGTCGAGTGTCTGTGGCCGGTCGCCGCCCGGGGTGCCGTGTTCTGATTTCGTTCGGCGCGGCTCTCTGTGGCCGTTGCGCAGCTGCCATAAGCACCCGATATATAGGGCTACCGATTCCTGGGAGGGATGCCATGACCCCTGAAGAGCGCCAGCTGATTACCGGGTTGTTCGATCGCATGCGCGGCTTCAATTTGCCGGAAAAGGACGGCGAGGCCGAAGCGCTGATCAGCGAGCGCGTGCGGGCCGTGCCCGACGCGCCGTACATGCTGGTGCAGTCGGTGCTCATCCAGGAGCAGGCGCTGGAGGAGGCGGGCAGCCGCATCAAGGCGCTCGAGGAGCAGGTTCGTGCACAGCAGGGCGGCGCGCAGGAGCGCGCCGCCGGTTCGGGGAGCTTCCTCGGCGGTCTTTTCGGTGGCGGCCGTACGGCCTCCGAGCCGCCTCGTGGTGCGAGCGTCCCGGTCGTCGGTGCGCGCTCTACGCCCTCGGCGTACGACAGCCGGCAGCCCTGGACGCCGCTGCAAGGCGGGCCGCAGCAGGCGGCTCCGACCGCGCAAGCCGCCGCGGCGCCCGGCGGAAGCTTCCTGCGCACCGCCATGGCGACCGCCGCCGGCGTCGCCGGCGGCATGCTGGTCGCAGGTGCGATCCGCGACCTGATGGGCAGCAGCGCCCACGCCAACCCAGCTGCCACCACCCCTGCCGCCGCCACGCCTGCCCCTGACGCGTCGGCGGCCGCCGCCAGCGAGACCGCAAGGCCGGCTCAGGAGCAGCCGCAAGACGTCGCGGACGACGACGGCGGGTGGTTCGGCGGCGATTCCGGCGATTTCGAGATCTGAGGCCAACATCGCGCCGGAGCAATCCGGCGGGCGTCACTTCCTGGCCGCGGGCTGAGCATCGCTGCGGTCCGAAAACGCGTTGAACATCATGTCCGGTGAGGACGTGTTGTGGCGCGAGGGGGAGACGCGGCCCGCCCACACGGTGCCGGCAAGCGCGCGCTTGAAGCCCATGATCGGCTCCTCGCGCCAGCCCTTGGCGCCCTTCTCCAGCACGGCGATGCGGGCCACGTCGTTGTTGACGTCGGTGACGTACATGGAGCGCAGCGCCGCGAACGGGCGGCCTTCGATTGCCCGGTCGAAGGCGACATCCAGCGCGTGCCGGTGCTGATCCGTCTTGGCCATGGTCACGGTCGCCGAGCCGCCGCGCTCGAAGCTGAGCGTGAAGGTGCGCAACTTGGGATCGAAGGCGACCTCCCTGATCTTCACGATCGGCCGCCCCTCCACCTCCACCGGCCCGATCAGGAACGATGAGCCGAACGCCGTGGGGGCGAGGCCGGCAGGGGCCAGCGGGCGCAGGCGCCAGTAGCCGTCCTGCGGATAGAGCACGGCCACTTCCTCGCCGCCCATGGGCCGGATCGTCCACACCTGCAGGAGGTGGATGCCCTTCTCGACGCGCTCGCCGATGCGCACGGTGGCCGTGGCCGGGCGCCAGAAGGTGGGAAAGGTGAGGCCCACGACCCAGAAGTCGATCTGCTCGTAGAGCGTGGTGCGCTTTGGCGGCGGCTGCGGCGGGCCAGGCGTCGGATCGCCCGGTGCCGTGCACCCCGTCCAGTCGGCCTCGAAGCTGTCGCGCTGCAGGGTGCCGATGTAGGCCGGGTGCGCAGCCTCGATGCGGAAGCGGCGCACGTCCCTGGAGGCCAGGTTGATGGTGACGTTGTCCTTCTCGGCGCACAGCACCGGCTCGCTGGTGCTACTCACTTCGACGGCGAGGTCCTTGGCGGACTGGGCCGCCGGGCTTGGTGTCAGCCAGCCTGCGATTGTTGGGAGGCACAGCACCGCCACCAGCACCGCCCGTAGGCGCCTTCGCGGGGAGTGGCCGCAGAGGGGCGGGCAATCGCGGAAGGTTGGCTTGTGCATGGGGCCTGTGCGTTTGAACGGGTCCAGCCCGAGCTAAGCAGGTTTGCCTCATGGTGCCAACCGACAGCACCGCCGCCATGGCCCCAAAAAAGCTGGCGGGCGGCGGGGGGCAGTACGCCACAAGCTGTCAGAACTGACGGGTTACCGCCCTCGCCGGTGGCCATAAAGGAACAGCCCCGTTCATCAGCATTCAGCTCTCATTCAGACGAGTTCGCGTAGTTCAATGCGGGTCTGACGTCGGTGGAAGCGAACAAGCTAACGAAGGGTGAAAGACATGCGGGCACTGATCGGTGTAATCATGCTTGCCGGCGGCTTAGCTCTTGGGAGCACCGCGAGCACTTTAGCCGCACCAGCGGGCATCGATATCCTCCGCGCCGGCGGGCCGGAGGACGTTGTGGAGCGCGTACAGTTCGATTGGCGCGATTTGCGCGATTGGGGCCGTCGCCACTGCGAACGCCTGCGCCACGCCTGCATCAACAAGGAGGAGCGTGGCGAGGTTGGTGAAGGCAACTGTCGTCGATACCGCGCTGAGTGCGGCGGACGGGTGTCATACTGCGAGCGGTTGCGGCGCGCCTGCATCTACAAAGAGGAGCGCGGCGAGGTCGGTGAAGGCAACTGCCGCCGATACCGCAACGAATGCGGAGGCCGCCGATAGCGCTGGGACTGAACTGACGACCAACGGACTCCTTCGCACGCGCATTTGAAGAGTCCAGGGCTGATGATCGTGGATGCGGGCGTGGCGGCGTTCGCGTCACCGCGCATGACCACGGCGGCGCCTCTCCTGAGAGACGCATGGGCTCCGACGGGCGCCGCCGCGAAGGACCTCTACGGGACCCTGGCCCGCCTGGCTACCACAGGGCCGGGCGCCGAGGTTGCTGCCGTCCCGCGGAATCGGATCAGCCCAGATCCGGGCACAAGCTCGCGCGTGCGTTGGCTCGTCAGCGCCAGTTCCAGGTTGCGGCGGGCAAGGCGCGCGTGCTCGCGCATCAGGGCTTCGGCGCGCGCGCCTTCGCGCGCCTCGATCGCCTGCAGGATGCAGCGGTGCTGGTCCTGGGCGATGGTGAACAATCTCCCGGCCTCCGGCAGGGCCGCCTGCAACATCACGAACGCGCTCGCCGACGCAAACGGCAGGCTGACGGCGCGCTCGATCTGCCGGGCCAGGACTTGGCTGTCCGCGAGCTCCACCACACAAGCGTGGAAGCGCTCGTTGAGGCGGACGTAGTCGCTGAAATTCTCCGTAGTGATCGGCGAACGGGCAAGGAGGGCGTCGAGCGCCGTGACACGACTGCCGAGCGCTGCGAGCTCCTCGGCGGAAAGGCCACGCTCCGCGGCAAAGCGCGCTGCGAGGCCCTCGAGCGTGCCCCGCACCTCGATCGCCGCGTAGAGGTCGCGCTCGTCGAAGCCGCGCACGGCGAATCCGCCGGTCGGCAGGGCTTCGAGCAGGCCCTCCTGCTCGAGGCGCACGAGCGCCGCGCGCAGAGGCGTGCGCGACACCCCGAGCCGCTCGACGAGCGGCAGCTCCGATACTCTTTCGCCAGGCTTGAGGGCCCCGCCGAGGATCAGCTCGCGCAGGCTCAACAGCGCTCGCACGGTCTGTGACGAGGAGGGGTCCAAGCGTCGCTCCGACGGGGAAGCGGCCCACCCGCCTCCGCCAACTAGCCCTTGCCGCTCATGTGCCGCCAACGTAAGCTGTATACAAGAGCCGGATCTGTCAACGGGCTCGCGACGTCACCGCCGCTCAAATTGCTGGAAAAAATCAGTGACCGGCGGATAGGACGACCTCGGAAACCCCTGCGCTGTGTGCAACCAGGGGATTCCGCAGGGAAGGGGAGGCTATGCAGCGAAGCGTCGACCGCATCCTGACCACGCACGCGGGGAGCCTGCCGCGGCCGCCCGATCTCACACGCATGATGTGGAACCTGCTCGACCAGAAGCCGGTGGACGAGGCGCGCCTGCAGGCTCGCGTCACGCAGGCCGTCGCGGAGGTGGTCGCACGGCAGCGCGAGGCCGGCGTCGACATCGTCTCCGACGGCGAGATGAGCAAGGTCGGCTTCAGCAACTACGTGATGCAGCGCTACAGCGGCTTTGCCAACCGCGCGCAGTTCGTGGCCACCGACCTCGGCGACTTCCCCGACATCGTCAACAAGCTGTTCGTCGAGAACGAGGGCGGGCAACACCTGGTGCTGCCGAACGTCGAGGGACCGATCGAGCTGCGCGACCGCGAGGCGGTGCAACGCGACATTCGCAACCTCAAGGCTGCGCTCGGGAGCAGGCCGCCGGACAGCGCCTTCATCGCCGCAGTCACACCCGGGCAGATGCTGTTCAACTTTCCAAACCTCTACTACCCGACGCCGCAGGCCTATCTCGAAGCCGCGGCCAAGGCGTTGAGCATCGAATACCGCGCCATCATCGACGCCGGTTTCAACCTGCAGCTCGACGCGCCCGATCTGGCGATGCGAGCGCACAGCTGGACCGGCGGCGTCGGTGCCGCCGATATGAAGAACTATGTGCCGATGGCGATCGAGGCCATGAACGAGGCGACGCGCGGCCTGCCGCCCGAGAAACTGCGCCTGCATTTGTGCTGGGGCAACTATGCTGGGCCCCATCACCACGACGTCGAGCTCAAGGACATCATCGAGCCGGTCCTGAAGGCGAACGCGCACTTCATCTACTTCGAGGCCGCCAATCCGCGCCACGCGCACGAGTGGGAAGTTTGGGAAGAGGTGAAAGTCCCGGACGGAAAGGCGCTGATCCCCGGGGTGATCGACACGCTCACGAACCACGTGGAGCACCCGCGGCTGGTGGCGCAGCGGCTCGAGAAGTTTGCCTCGATCGTCGGCAGGGAGAACGTAATCGGCGGCACCGATTGCGGCTTCGGCACCTTTGTCGGCTGGTCAGGCTGCGACCCGAAGGTGGCGTGGCTCAAGCTCGAAGCGCTGGCCCAAGGTGCGCGAGTTGCCTCGGACAGGCTGTGGAAGCATCGGCCGGTACATCTGCGCGTAGTAGGAGTGGAGGAAAAGAAGGTGGCAAAGCGTGCCAAGGGCCCGTTCCGCGCCGACCATGTCGGCAGCTTGTTGCGGCCGCCGAGATTGCAGCAGGCCCGCGTGCAGCGGCAGCGCAAGAACATCACGCAGGAGCGGTTGCGCGAGATCGAGGATGACTGCGTTCGCGAGGTGGTGAGGTTGCAAGAGGGCGTCCAGCTGGAAGGTATCACCGATGGTGAGCTGCGCCGTGATTACTGGCACCTCGACTTCCTCACCCGCATCGGCGGCGTGGAATTCGAGGAGGGCCACAACCCTCTGAAGTGGCACCGCACCGACGGGGTGCAGCTCGAGTGGGTGCCCCCCGAGGTGAAGGTGCATGCGCGCCTCACGCGGCCGCAGCCGATCCAGCTCGACGACTTCAAGTTCCTGCAGTCGGCGACGACAAAGACCGCCAAGGTGTGCATCCCCTCGCCCTCGATGATGATCGTGCAGGGCGGGGAGAAAGTGATCGATCCGAAGGTCTATCCCGATCCCGACCGTTTCTTCGCCGACCTGTCACGGGTCTACGCGCAGGAGGTCGCCGACCTTGTAAAGGCGGGCTGCAAGTATCTCCAGCTCGACGATACGTTCCTCGCCTTTCTCTGCGATGAGAAGATCGGCGCCGCGTTCGGCCGCAGCGGGGAAGATACCAAGAAGATGGCCCGCCTCTCAGCGCGGCTGATCAACGACTCGATCAAGGATCGCCCTTCGGATATGGCCGTCTGCATCCACCTGTGCCGCGGCAACTACCAAAGCTCGTGGCTCAGCGAAGGCGGCTACGACCCGGTCGCAGACATCCTCCTGAGCGAGATCGACGTGGACGGCTATTTCCTGGAATACGACGACGAGCGCTCGGGCAGCTTCGCTCCGCTGCGGTTCCTGCCCAAGGGAAAGAAGGTCGTGCTCGGCCTCGTGACGTCCAAGCATGCACAGCTGGAGTCGATGGATTCCCTCAAGCGCCGCATCGACGAGGCAGCCAAGGTGGTACCGCTCGAGCAGCTCGCCATCAGCCCGCAATGCGGATTTTCGTCGACCGCAGACGGCAACGTCATTTCGGTCGAAGGCCAGATGGAGAAGCTGCTGCTTTGCGTCAAGGTCGCGCGTGAGGTTTGGGGCGGGGTTGCCAATTGACCCGTCATCCCGGAAGCCGAGCCACAGGCGAGGCTATCCGGGACCTCGTGCAGCGAGTCGGACCCGCGGAGATCCCGGCTCGGAGCGCTGCTCGCGGTTCGCTCGCATCGCTCCGGCCGGGATGACAGGTGGAAGGCCAAGAGGAGGAAACACATGGACAGAAGGACGTTCGTAACCGGCAGCGCCGCGGTCGTCGGCGCCACCACGCTACCATCGGGGCGGGTCTATGCCCAGGCGGCGGCCCCGGACAAGATCCGGTTCGGCTACGCGATCACGCAATCCGGCCCGCTAGGACCGGGTGCGGATTCGACGACGCTTTCCCAGTACAGACTCTGGCAGAAGCGCGTGAACGACGCCGGCGGCATCATGCTGAAGAAGTTCAACAAAAAGGTGCCGATCGATCTGGTCGGCTACGACGACCAGGGCAAGCCGGATGAGTTGCTCAAGCTGACCGAGCGCCTGATCCAGTCGGACCGGGTGGACATGATCCTGAGCCCCTACGCCACGCACATGAACCTGGCGTCGGCGCCGCTGGTCAACAAGTACCAGTATCCGGTGATCCTCTCGACCTCCGCCGCGGCGAAGCTCTACGAGCTGGCACCGCAATTGCCTTACGCGTTCTGGCACCTGGTGCAGCCCAGGGAGGCGACCAAGCCGCTGTCGCAAATGATCGCCGGCTTCAAGAAGGAAAAGAAGATCGCCGGCCGCGTGGCGGTGATCTACGCCGGGGTGCAGCTCGGCGCCGAGCTGAATGGCGCTTTCAGCGATGCCGCGAAGGCGGACGGGCTCGAGATCGTACTGAGCAAGAGCTATCCGTTCGGCTCCTCGGATCTGCAGCCGCTGATCCGCGAAGTGATGGCGACCAACCCGGACGCTCTCATCGCCTTCAGCTATCCGCCGGATACCTTCATGCTGACCGAGCAATGCCAGATCGTGGGCTTCAACCCGCAGATCATGTACCTGGCGATCGGCACGCCGTTCCCCGGCTACAAGGGCAAGTTCGGCAACAAGGTCAACGGCATCCTGATGTACGGCGGTCTCGACCCGGGTGCGCCGGGCTTGGACGAGTACTACAAGGCGCACCGCGCGATGTTCAATCGCGAATCGGAAGCCGGGGCGGTGAGCGTCTATGGCTGCCTCGAAGTCACGCAGCAGGCGATCGAAACGGTGGGCGAGATCGATCGCCCGAAGATCCGCGATGCGATCGCCAACGGCACGTTCCAGACCATCTGGGGTGAGACCAAGTACAGGAACCAGCTCAACGCCGACCCGTGGGCGGTCGCCCAGTGGCAAAACGGCGACGTTGTCGGCGTCTACCCGGCGAGCAAGAGAAACGCGCGACCGGTGCAGTTCCCCAAGCCAGCCTGGAGCTGAAGGCGGGACATTGATGCGGACCCCGGATGGCCGCCGCCAAGGCGTCGGCCTCCGGGATGACGGGTGGAACCCCGAGGCCGGCGCTCGCCCCTATCATCCGGCAGCCCGAGCCGCTATGGTCGCGCCTCTCGCAGCTCCGCAAGGCCCTACCAGATGGCAGACCCGCTCGTCCCGCATTTCGCCAACGATCAGGGCGCGGAGAAGATCTACGTCGGCGTCCGGGAGTTCCAGTGCATGGGAGCGCGGCCGCCGCACGATCACCCCCACATCTATCTCGACATGGGGGCCGACAGCCAGATTTTGTGCCCCTACTGCTCGACGCTCTACGTCGTTGCCGCCAGCCTCGGGCCCGGCGAGACCGAGCCCGGCGGCTGTCTGGTGTCGGGCGAGGACGTGGCCGCCTGACCAGCAGGCTAACGGCCGATGACTGACGAAGCGCCGATCCTGATCGCCGGCGGCGGCATCGGCGGGCTGGCGCTCGCGCTCGCCCTGGCGCGCCGGGGCCGCGCCTCGATCGTGCTGGAGCGGCAGCAGGCGCTGGAGGCGGCGGGCGCCGGCATCCAGCTCGGGCCCAACGGCGTGCGCGCGCTTGCGAGTCTGGGGCTAGCCGAGGCTTTGAAGCCACGGGTGGGCGAGCCGGAGGCGATCGAAGTTTTCGCCGGCGTCAGCGGGCGGCGCCTGGCCCGGCTGCCGCTCGGCGGCTGGATCGCCGCCCGCCACGGCGCGCCCTACTGGGTGGTGCATCGCAGCGACCTCCACCGGGTTCTGGCCGAGGCGGCCGCCGCCGACCCGCTGGTTGAAATCCGCACCGCCTTCGAGGTGGCCTCCGCAGCGCAAACGGCGAGCGAGGTGACCGTTGAGGCTAACGACGGCCGCTCCATTGCCGGCCCGGTCCTCGTCGGCGCCGACGGCTTGTGGTCGGTCGTGCGCCGGGCCGTGGCCCCGGAAAGTGCACCACCGCGTCCCGCCGGCGCTGCCGCCGCGCGTACGGTGATCCCAATCGAAGCGGCCGGGCCGCTGCCGGCAAAGTGCGTCGGACTGTGGCTCGGCGCGGAAGCGCACGTCGTGCACTATCCGGTGCGCGCCGGCCGCGAGATCGCCGTCACCGTCATCGCGCGCGAGGCCTGGCAGGGCCGGGCCTGGGATGCGCACGCCGACGCGGGCGCGCTGCAGCAGCGGCTGGCGCCGTTCCATGCCAGCCTCGCCCAGGTGCTGGTGCCCGGCGCCGGCAGCGGGCACGCATGGCGCAAGTGGGCGCTGCACACGCTCTCCCCGCTCGCTTCCTGGTCACACGGTCGCACCGTGCTGATCGGCGATGCGGCGCATCCCATGTTGCCGTACCTGGCGCAGGGCGGGGCGCTGGCCATGGAGGATGCCGTCGCGCTCGCCGACTGCGTGCACAACCATGCCGATGCCGCTGCCGCGCTCGCGCTGTTCCACTCGCTGCGCCGTGACCGTGCGCTTCGCGTGCAGGCGGCAAGCGCGCGCCAGGGCCGCATCTATCGCCTCGCCCCGCCGCTGTCCTGGGCCCGCGACGCCACCCTGGCGCTGGCTCCGGCGCATTGGCTGATGGCACAATTCGACTGGCTGTACGGCTGGCGTCCGCCGGGTTAACGGGATTAGCGGATTGCGCGGCGGCGGCTTCGTGGTTAACAGTTTGCGTCCCGCCGCCAGCCCGCGAGAGCCCCCGCATGCCGTTCGACCCGCAGAAACTGCTCGACTGGAAGTTCCCGGAAATCGAGCACACGTACACTGAGAAAGACACCATCCTCTACGCCCTGGGTCTCGGCTGCGGCTCCGATCCAGGCGAGCCCGACGACCTGAAATTCGTCTACGAGCGGGGCCTGCTCGCGCTGCCGACCATGGCGGTGGTTCTGGCCTATCCGGGCAACTGGCTGGAGAGCAAGGATTCGACCGCCGACTACAGCAAGGTCCTGCACGGCGAGCAGTATCTGACTTTGCATCGACCGATCCCGCCGGCCGGCACGGTGATCGGCCGTGGCCGGATCGTCGACCTGCTCGACAAGGGCCGGGACAAGGGCGCGGTGCTCTATGCCGAGCGCACGATTTTCGACAAGGCGAGCGGGGAGGCCATCGCCACCATGACCTCGGCGGCGATGCTGCGCGGCGACGGCGGCTTCGGCGGCAAGCCTGGTCCGCAGCCGGCCCCGCACCGTCTGCCCGAGGCCGCGCCGGCCTTGCGCGTCGACCTTGCGACGCACGCCAACTCGGCGCTGATCTATCGCCTCTCGGGCGACCGCAACCCGCTGCACGCGGATCCTGCGGCCGCCGCCGGCGGCGGCTTCAAGACCCCCATTCTGCACGGGCTGTGCACCTTCGGGGTAGCGGGGCGCGCGCTGATCAAGGCCTGCTGCGGCGGCGACCCGGCGCGGCTGAAATCCATGCAGGTGCGCTTCTCCGCCCCGGTATTCCCGGGCGAGACCATCCGCACCGAGATTTGGCCCGAGCGCGAGCGCGTCTCGTTCCGCGCCCGCGTCGTCGAGCGCGACTTCGTTGTGCTCAACAACGGCCTGGCCACGGTGGGCGGCTGACGGGTTCGCAGGGGCAGACCCTGCGCGCCGGCGAAGGCCGGGGCTGACTCCATTGCTCAGGCTGCGCAGGGCTTGCATCCGCCTCGCCAACGCCTATTGTTATCGAGGGAGTGGAGCAACGCGCATGAAAATCAAGATTGTAGTGCACGATGCTGAGGAAGGCGGCTTTTGGGCCGAGGTGCCGGCCATTCCGGGATGCGCCACTCACGGCGAGACGATGGAAGAGCTCCTGCACAACGTGCGCGAAGCGGTCGAAGGCTGCCTCTCGGTCGACCTGGCCGAGCCCAAACCCGACGACAAGCGGCGGGTGCTGGAAATTGCCGTATGAAGTCCATCTCCGGGCGCGCGTTCGCTCGCCTGGTGGAGCGGCGCGGCTTCTCCGCATCAGCGGAAGTCACCACATCTATGGAGAGCCTGGCAGCGTGGTGCGTTTGTCGATTCCCATTCACGCAAACCGCCCGCTCAAGATCGGCCTGCTGCGCCACTTGGCGAAGCTCGCGGAGATCCCGGACGAAGAGTTGCGGTAGGCACCGCCATGCATGCCGCCGGTTGGCGAGGACGCGAGGCCGGCCATCGCGGCGAAGGCCGCGATCCATGCACTTCACCGTGCCCGCTTTTCGAGGTGGACTGGGTCCCGGCCTTCTTGTCCCGCTCTCCGGCTTCGCCTGCGAGCGGCGCCGGGTGGCGTCATTGAGCGCGTCCCTGGTTCAGCTTGAACAGGCGCTCCAGGATCGCTCGACGGAGAGGTCCGCCGGCCAGCCGTAGGTCGCCGCCACGGACGGGGTCAGACCCTGCGGGTCAGACCCACTGCTGTCCCATGATTCGATAGGTCGCAAGGCTCGGCGTCGCGAACGATGGCAAGGGTGTTGTTGTGAGAAACGCCCGAAACATCGAAAGGACGCGAGCC
>Ga0247727_10015821_pt1 | contig 12293 bp, 6 predicted proteins | sample WisWelCaveWW1625_FD_202498 | JGI IMG/M metagenome (GOLD analysis project Ga0247727, IMG submission 202498) | Biofilm microbial communities from Wishing Well Cave, Virginia, United States - WW16-25 | ecosystem: Environmental > Aquatic > Deep subsurface > Groundwater > Cave microbial mat | place... | reverse complement strand
ACCCGCCCCAACGCCAAGCAGCAGCAGGCCCTCGACCTGATCGCCGCCATCACCGTGTAGCCAGTCGCGCTCGCCCCGCCTCAATCTCAACCGATTGAAGCATAAGCAAAACTTTCAGCAACCTTCGCGGAACTTCGGGCTAGCTGTTCAGGGAATCGCCCAAGGCGCCATTGCGATCTGGTGACGGATATTGGTGGCTGAGATTGCCTCCAAATTGGCCGCGAGCTCGATGCGCTCCACGACATAACCTACATCGCGGCCATAAAACACGTGCGTGATGTTGGGCAGCGGCAACACAATGTAGCTTCCTGCAAGCGCCGCCAAGCCGGCCTCAATCCGCTGCTTGACCTCGAAGAATGACAACGGGTTTTTATCATCGGCGCCGTGGGTGTCGCGGACGGCAAGGCAGGCCTGGCCGACCCGGCGGATACCCTCCTCGATGAGGTGTCGATGCCCGTCGTGAAACGGCTGATAGCGGCCGATGAAAAGGGCGGTCGGCCGCTGCGGATCGAAGGTGCGGCGCAGCTGCCCGACGATGCGCTCCGCCCAGTGCCGCGGGCTTCCCCCTGGGGTGACGCGCACATCCCAGCGCGCGGGCGGCACGAACAGGCGATTGGTATCCTGGAACCGGCCTTCATCGATGCGATCGACCCAAATGGTGAAGGCCGGGCCGAACGCCGCACGCGTCTGCGGGGTGGGGCAGACGAAATCGGCGATGGCCGTACCGCCGGCCTCGGCGACCCGGTCGCTCATCCAGCCCATGCGCCGTGAGTGTTCGATGCGATCCTCGTGCGAGAAGCCGAGATCGCGGTTGACATGGGCCCGCACCTCGTCGGCGTTGAAGACGACCGCGTTCAGGAGCGGCGCCAGGGAGCGGGCCAGCGTCGTCTTGCCGGCACCCGGCAGCCCCATGATCAGGATCTTGCGTTGCATCCGAGGTCACTCCTGCTGAACGAACCCGATCCGCCATCAGCTGATGAGGCTCGCTTCTGACGACCGGCCTCCGCAGCGGTCGGCTGGCGGTTAGCGGAGACGCTTGGCGAAGGGCGCTGCGAGGAGAACTTCAAGCGGTAGCCAGCGCCTTCCGCCGAAACGCCTCGACACCGTGAAACTTCGGGCCGAAAGCCGGCCAACTGCGGTCTTTTGCCGAAATCTCGACCGGCTCTATTGGCCAGCGGATATCGAACAAAGGGTCATCGTGGCGCAGCCCGCGCTCGTGTTGGGCAGCGTAGTAGGCGCTGACGAGATAGTAGGCCTCGACATTGCCCGTGAGGGTCAAGACCGCATGGCCGAACCCTCGGGGCACGTACATCATCAATCGGTTGTTCTCATTGAGCTCGGCGCCGAACCACTGCGTGAAGGTTGGCGAGTCCGGCCTCAAATCGACAATGGCGCCATACAGCGCTCCACGTAGGCAGCGCACCACTTTGACCTCGGCCGATGGCGGCAGCTGATAGTGAAAACCACGCAACGTGCCTCTTTTGCGGCTGATGGCGTTGTTGGCCTGGACAAATCGTGTTTCCAGGCCCGCGGCCGCAAATTCCCTTTCGCAGAAGGCGCGCGCGTAAGAGCCGCGTTCATCGCTGTGCGGTTCAAGGGCGATGAGGTAAGCGCCTTCAAGTGGAGTAGGCTCGAATTTCATGACGTTGGCGCTCCCCGGACGGGATGGTCTTCCCGCCTCGCACCGCTTTCGGCAAACCCGTAGGTGCTCGATGCAAAAACGAAACTCTTCACGCCCGCCCGGCTTGCCAGGGTGGCGGACTCGATGCTCGCATCCTGATTGATCTCGCGGGTTACCGTCTCGTACCTGCTGCCCATTGGATCGTCGGAGATCGCAGCCTGATGCACGACGGTGTCCATGCCGAGCAAAAGTCCCGGCAGGATGCCGCGCGTATCCCCGAAACGCTGCGCGTCAAATCTCACCTCTGGAGGGGCGGCGGCATTCGCCAGGCAAAGGGCAGCACCGGGAAAATCAATGCGGAGCTGGCGAGATAGGACCGGTGCTAGATAACCAATGTTGCCGGTGACAAGAATGCGCAAGCGACTACTCCGATCGAGAGCCTGATCGACGAGCGCCGCTGATGCCAATGCGCACGATCTCGGTCAAGCACGCTGAACTAAAGCCTTGTGGACAAGGAAAGCCCTGCACCGAAAGGGCCAGGCAGCTTACCAGTCGCAACCGAGGCCAAATGATAAACGCGCCGTACAGAGGTTCGGCTAGAAGTCCGATTCAGCTCAAATAGCCTCCACATTAAACAGCTCATATCATATATCGACTAGCTATATACGTTCGAGCAACACGGATGCGGCCGCAAATGGGTTGATAACCACAGGCTTTGCTTGTTGGCACCACACGACGATGCTATCCGTGCAATGAGTTTCGACCGGCGCGGAACGCGATTGTCGAGGTTAAAGGTGAGCAACTACATCTGCACCGCTCGATGGTCGGCATCCGCCGTCATCGGCCTCGCCCAAAACGCAGCTGACCTGTCACGTCTATTGGTATCGGCAGAAGCAAAGCCGGCAGGTGGCTTGCGCCAACAGGGAACGACAACGTCGCAATATGTGGAAGCAGCAATGACCAAACCCGAGGACGGGGCTCAATCCGCCGTTACGCGGCTTGACGCGGAGCGCATTGCCAAGATCGAGGCAGGATGGCGGATGCTCGACGCGCAACGCGTCGCCAGGATCGAACAAATGGCGGCGCTGGGCGCTGAAAGTGTCGCCAACATCGAGCAAACGGCGGGGCGGGACGCCGAGCGCGTTGCCAAGATTGAGCAAACGGCTGGACGGCACGATGAATTAGGCTCTCAGTTTTCAACGATGGACGGGCTTAGCGTAACGGGCCGCAACCTCAGCTTTCTCCATGACCCAGCCTTTGCCTCGGCGTGGCAAGAATCAGCTCGCGCTAATCTCGAGGGCTGGCCGCATGGCGTCCCGGATATTCGCTGGCGGGCGCATATCGCACTTTGGGCGGGCCGGCACGGTTTGCGGCTCGATGGGGATTTCGTAGAGTGCGGCGTGCATACGGGATTGTTATCGTTAGTCATATGTCATGCCCTCAATTTCGGGAGGTTGAACCGAACATTTTACCTGTTCGACACGTATTCCGGGTGCCCGCTTGCGGGGTTGGAAGGACGGGAACTTGAACGTTCGAGAGCGTCAAATCGTGAATATTATCGCGACGTGTGGGACTTGGCGCAGCGCAATTTTGCTCCGTTCCGCAATGTGCGTTTGGTTAGGGGCATCCTTCCTCAATCTCTGTGTGAGGCCAGACTAGAGCGTATTGCTTACCTCTCAATCGATCTAGACAATGCACGTTTCGAGCGGGCAGTCATAGAGGCGCTGTGGGAGAGAGTGGTTCCTGGCGCCATTGTGGTAGTCGATGACTTCGCGTTTGTCGGGCACGAAGCGCAATTTGTGATGTGGAACGCATTCGCTGAGAGAGCGAACGTTCCGATTGTTGCGCTGCCGACCGGCCAGGGATTGATCATAAAGCCGTCGTGATGGAGTGGGTTCAGATATCGTGAGCTGATCGAGCAACAATATCGTCCAAACGGCTCTGCCAGCCGGAGAGCCTTCACCGCACGAGCCGTCGTCCCGTCGCGATCCTTGGTTCCGGTCAGATCGGAATCCCGTAATTGGCTGCCGGCAACAGGCGGTGGAGAAAATGACGTCGAGGCATGCGCAGAAATGACCAAACCCGAGGGCGGGGCTCAGTCCGCTACTACGCAGCTCAACGCCGCGCGCGTCGCTGGGATCGAGCGAATGACGGCGCCGGACGCCGAGCGCGCGGCGCGTTTCAATGACTCGAGCGCGCGGTCGGCAATGGATCGGCCGCTGGCCTTCATGCACATTCCGAAAACCTCGGGCAGCTCCCTGATAGCCGGCTTGCGCGAGGTGTTGCCATCGACGACCTGCATCGGCGGCTTCGATCTCAGCATGTTCGGCGCTTTCGATGTACTCGAGAAGGTTGACCCGAAGGTGCGCGAATCGATCTATCCCGATGTCTTGCCTCCGATAGGCGGCCGTGATTTCGTTGCCGGCCACTTCGCCTATTCGACCCTTGCCAAGAGCTGTCCCGACGCTCGGGTCATGACCGTTCTGCGGGAGCCGCGCTCGCGCATCCTTTCACTTTGGATGTACTGGCGAGCTGTAGCGGATGACGCGCTCAGCGCGTGGGGTACATGGCGTGACACGGTCCGAGTGGCCCGGCAGCCGCTGCTCGATTTCCTCAATCACCCTGAAGCCGCCTGCCAGACCGACAATGTCGCCGTGCGCATGCTTCTCTGGCCGCATCCGCTCATTCCGGACGCCGGCTTCATCGACAGTGCGTCCGACCAGTGCATGGCTGGCAAAGCCGCAGCCCGTCTCAAGAGCTTCGCCTTCGCCGATGTCATCGAAAACCCTCAGTTCGAGGAAAATGTGCGGATCTGGCTCGCCCGGCCCTTCGTCTACCCGCGTGTGAACGAGACGCATATGCCGCCCGAGCTGCGGGTGCGGTTGCGCGACGAGCTCACCCAGGAAGCGCTGCGCCTGCTCGAACATCGATCGCGCCTCGACCGCCCCCTATGGCTGGCCTTGGCCAGCGAGCGCATCGCCACCGCGGAGCCAGGGACGCTGAGCGACGACATCTTTCGCAGAACCGTCGCCAGGTACGAAGGACTGATGGCGGCGTAAACCCTCGATCCCGGGCCAAGAGCAGCATTGTTATGCCCCCAGCGAGAGGTCTCAGCGGTGAAATCTGCCGCGAAACGGGGATGCCGCCGTTCCCCCAAAACGGGGATGCCGATAACCGGCGGTTAACCTACGACCGGCAGAATCCGCGAATTCCCTGCTGAACTCAAGCTATATCGCAACCCATGGTTGCGAAGCGGACCCGGTCAGTGACTAATCGCATCCGCATTGCCGTAGTTGACGGTCAACCTATTTTTCGCATGGGTCTGGTTGACGCGCTCTCCACTCGCAAACTGGCCGTTGTCGCTGAGGGCGAAACCGGGGACGACTTGCGCCGCATCGTCCAGGAGTCGAAACCCGAAATCCTGATCTTTGACCTAAATATCTGCGGGGACGGCATTGGGGTGGCCGAGAAGGCGTTGCGGGCGCAATCGACCCTGAAGATCGTCATTCTGACGGCCTCGGACGATGAAGAGGACGTCGCCGACGCGATCCGCATTGGCGTTCACGGCTACATCCTCAAAGACGTGAGCGGGGCCGAACTCCTCACCGCCGTCGAGATGATCAGTCTCGGCGGGAATTATATTACTCCGTCGCTCGCGTCGCGCCTGCTCATAAGGACCAAAGGTAAATCTCTGCTGGCGGATCAGACCTGCGATATCACTGGCCTTACTCAGCGTGACAGACGCGTGCTGCGCCACCTGACCAAGGGGCTCAGCAACCGAGAACTTGCCTCCGAACTCGGTGTCAGCATCCGAACCGCAAAATACTTTCTGTCGCAACTCTACAAGAAGATGCGAGTTCAGAGCCGTGTCGACGCGATTGTCGAGGCGCAAAAGATGAAACTTGGATACGGCGGTCCGCGGTAAGACCGCGCTCGCGTGCGGGTGGAATCCAATCCGATGCAATTATTGTTTCGCGCTCTGACGGTCGCACGCCTTTGTGCAAAACCGCGCAGCTGCGGCATCGCTGCCAACTCCAATTTGTCCCGAAGGACACTCGATGAGGTCCATCGGGACAGCTGCGTAGGGCTTCAGCCCGTCTATCGGGCGAGCCCCTAAGAGAGTTTGATGCATGACGGCCCCATAGCTCGTGATGGATAGGCCGATACTTGCCCGGAGGGAGTTATGGTCACCTACATCAGGTCCGATCTCGAGTTCATTCTGCAGCAGATCCTGATCGCCGAGCAGCACGCGGCGGGCGCGGATCTTACGACCTTGGTCCCGAACTCGTTCGTGCCATTCGGGCTGCGGACCGTCGATGGCTCGTTGAACAATCTGTTTCCGGGCAACGAGGACTTCGGCGCGGCGGACGAGCTCTTTCCGCGGCTGACGGACCCCGTCTTCCGCGATGCAGAGGACGTGACGATCAACCTGGACGGACCGGGCGGTCAGGCCGTGGGGGACCCGACCTCGTATGCTCAGACCAGCGGTTTCGTATTCGATTCGCAGCCGCGCACCATCTCCAACCTGATCGTCGATCAGACCAGCAACAACCCGGCCGCCGTGGCGCTGGCGGGGAGTGCCGGCCCCGATGGCCTTTGGGGAACGCCCGACGATGTACTGAACGACGGCGTTACGATCACCGAGGTGCGCGCCGGCAACATCGCCGAATTCTCGTTCGACAACGTGGCGCCGGATGAGGGGCTCTCCGCGCCGTTCAACCTGTGGTTCGTGTTCTTCGGCCAGTTCTTCGACCATGGCCTCGACCTGTTGGCCAAGAGCTCGACGTCCGGCACCGTCTTCATTCCGCTGCAGGCCGACGATCCGCTCATTGCCGGTGCCGATGGCATCTTCGGCAATGGCGACGACCTGCCGGCCAGCCTTCGCTTCATGGTGCTGACGCGCGCCGCCAACCAGCCGGGCCAGGACGGCATTCTGGGCACGGCCGACGACATCCACGAGCACGTCAACCAGACCTCGCCGTTCGTCGACCAGAACCAGACCTACACCTCGACGCCTTCGCACCAGGTGTTCCTGCGCGAGTACCAATTCAACGCGGCCGGCGATCCGGTCGCCACCGGCAAGCTCCTCACCAATCGCGATCTGGTCGATGGCGAGTTCGGCAACGGCAACGACGTCGACCTCGGCGGCATGTCGACCTGGGCGCTGGTGAAGGCGCAGGCGCGCGACATGCTGGGCATCCAGCTCACCGACCATGACGCCGTCAACGTGCCGCTGATCAAAGTCGATCCCTACGGCAACTTCATCCCCGGCGCGAACGGCTTCGCCCAGCTGATCGTCGGTCTGGGCGCTGACGGCATTGCCCAGACAGCAGACGACGTACTGTTAGCAGGGGATCCCACCGCCAACGGCGGCCTCGGAGTCGCCATCCCGCTTGGCGCCCCGCGCACCGGCCACATGTTCCTGGCCGACATCGCCCACAGTGCCAATCCGTTCAACTCGTTCGGCGTTCCGCTCGCGGCTGATGCCGACGATGCAATCGGCGACGACGGCAACCCGCTGACCTACGACGACGAGCTGCTCGGCGAGCACTTCATGGCCGGCGACGGCCGCGTCAACGAGAACATCGCGCTGACCGCCGTCCACCACGTGTTCCACGCCGAGCACAACCGCCTGGTCGAGCATACCAAGGAAGTCGTGCTGGCCACAGGCGACGTGGCGTTCCTGAACCAGTGGCTGAACACGCCGGTCACCGAGATTCCGGCCGACCTGTCGACGCTGGTGTGGGACGGTGAGCGCCTGTTCCAGGCGGCGAAATTCGGCACCGAGATGCAGTACCAGCATCTCGTGTTCGAGGAGTTCGCGCGCAAGGTCCAGCCACAGGTCGATCCGTTCCTCGCACCGGAGGGCTTCGACACCACCATCAATCCGGCGATCCTGGCCGAGTTCGCGCACACCGTCTACCGCTTCGGCCACTCGATGCTGCTGGAGACGATCGACCGGCTCGACCCCGACTTCGTGTCCAGCGAAATCGGTCTGATCGAGGCGTTCCTCAATCCGCTGGCATTCGACGCCGGCGGCCTCACGGCTGAGGAAGCGGCCGGCGCCATCGTGCGCGGCACCACGCGTCAGATCGGCAACGCCATCGACGAGTTCAAGACCGAGGCGCTGCGCAACAACCTGCTGGGCCTGCCGCTCGACCTTGCAGCGATCAACCTGGCGCGCGGCCGCGACACCGGGATTCCGTCCCTGAACGCGGCACGCCGGGAATTCTACGAAATGACCGGCGACAGCCAGCTCAAGCCTTACGCGAGCTGGGTCGATTTCCTGCAGGGCCTGAAGCACCCAGAATCGCTCGTCAACTTCGTCGCCGCATACGGCACGCACGAGGCCGTCACCTCGGCGACCACGTTGGCCGACAAGCGAGTTGCCGCCTCCCTGCTGGTGTTCGGTGACGGCGATGATTCGGACGGTGTGACCATCGCAGGCGCGACGTACCTGGATCGCCTCGACTTCCTGTACAGCACGGGCGCCCACGCCAGCCTGCCTAGCGGCGTGACCACGACTGGTGTCGACGCCATCGACTTCTGGATCGGCGGCCTGGCCGAGAGGACCACGCCGTTCGCCGGCTTCCTCGGCTCGACCTTCAACTTCGTGTTCGAGACGCAGCTGGAGAGCCTGCAGAACGGCGACCGGTTCTATTACCTGGCGCGCCTCGCGGGGCTCAACTTCCTGACCGAGCTGGAGAACAACTCGTTCGCCAAGATGATCATGGCGAACACCGATGCCACCCATCTCCCGGGCGACGTGTTCTCCACGCCCGGCTTCATCCTCGAGGTCGACCAGTCGCGCCAGTTCAACGGGGTGCTGGGCAGCGCCGATCCGGTCGGCGACAGCGAGTTCATTCCGCTGGTCATTCGTGACAACCCCGCAACAATCGGCCCGGATACCAACTACCTCCAGTTCACCGGCGGGGACCACGTCGTCCTCGGCGGCACGAATCCTGGCAATCTGTCCAACCCGAGCGGCAATGACATCCTCATCGCCAGCATCGGCGACGACACGATCTGGGGCGACGGCGGCGACGACCGGATCGAGGGCGGCGACGGCAACGACATGCTCCTCGGCGGCGCCGGCGACGACATCATCACGGACCGGGGCGGCGACGACAACCTGCAGGGCGAGGACGGCAACGACGTCCTGCACGGCGGCCAAGGATTCAATCTGCTGATCGGCGGCGCCGGCAGCGACTTCATCGTCACCGGCGAGGACGTGTCCGAGACCTTCGGTGGCACGGGCAACGACTTCATTTACGGCGCCCAGATGAACCTGCCGACGTTCGGCAACGAAGGCAACGACTGGATCGAGATCGGCACCTCTGACGGCGCCGGCGGCGACAACTTCGATCCGCAGGAGGCTAGCACCGTCATCGGCCACGACGTGTTCATCACCGGCGGCGGGTTCGACGAGGCCGACGGCGAGGGTGGCGACGACATCATGGTCGGTTCCGACGGCGAGGACCACTTCGCCGGCGGCGGTGGCTTCGACTGGGCCAGCTACGAGCACGATCGGCTCGGCGTGACCATCGATCTCAACGTCAACGACCTGATCGAACCGCCGGTGACACCGTCGAACCAGGGCATCCTCGACCGGTTCGTGCAGGTGGAAGGCCTGTCGGGGTCGGCGTTCAGCGACGTCCTGCGCGGCGACGACGCCGATGCAGCCGAGATCGATGTCAACGGCGCGCAGAATAGCGCGCTCACCAACATCGGCCTCTATGCTGGCCTGCAGGAGCTCCTCGGCGCCGGCGTGACCAGGTTTGCCTCGGGCAACATCATCCTCGGCGGCGACGGCAGCGACATCATCGAGGGTCGTGGCGGCGACGACCGTATCGACGGCGACCGCTCGCTCAACGTGCGCGTCAGCGTGCGCGACCCGAACGACCACGACGTGGAGATCCGCAGCGTCGAGAGCATCGCCGACCTGATCCCGGACATGCTGGCCGGCGCCATCAACCCCAGCCAGCTCGAGATCGTGCGGGAGATTCTGCCCGGCAGCGGCGGCTTCAGCTTCGACACCGCCGTGTTCTCCGGCAACCGGGCCGACTACACCGTTATCGTCGACGATGGCGGCACACCGGTCCTCGCGACGGACGACATCGTCATGGTGATCGACAACGTCGCTGGCCGCGACGGCGTCGACCGGCTCACCCGTATCGAGCGCCTGCAGTTCAACGATCTGAGCGAGGTGCTGGTTCCCGGCCTCAACAGCGGGCCGCAGGGCCAGCCCACCATCACCGGAACGCCCCAGGTGGGCCAGCTGCTGACCGCGTCGGCGCTGGGCGTCACCGACGCCGACAACGTGACCCTGTCCAACCCGACCGGCGCGATCACCGGGCGCGTCTCATTTGTCTGGCAGGTCGAACGCGACCCGGTGAATGCTCCCGGCGTGTTCGAGGACATCGTCGACGAAGCGACCGGAAATCCCACCACCGCGGCGGGCGCGACTTTCAAGGTGCCAGCGGACCTGGATGGGCTGGAGCTGCGCGTCAAGGCCCTGTACCAGGACGCCAATGGCGTGATCGAAGCGGTGTTCTCCGCCGCGACGGCGCCGGTCGCAGCAGGCGTCCCGACCGCGCCGGCGGCCGTGCTGCCGGACGGGAGCAATGTCACCAGCGAGGGCATCCATCTCATAACAGCCGACCTGCAGTTCATCCTCGACCAGATCGTGATCGCGGAACGCAATGCGGCCGGTGAGGATATCCTCGATCTTATCCCGAACTCACGGCTACCCTTCGGGCTGCGCACCGTGGACGGCTCGCTCAACAACCTGGTGCAGGACCAGACCGAGTTCGGCGCGGCCGACAACCTGTTCCCGCGGCTGCTGGATCCGTTCTTCCGCAACGAGCAGGACGGCGACACCTTCGACGCCAACGGCCCGGCGCTGGGAGGGCTGGTCACCAACACGGACTATGCCCAGAGCGGCAACGTCGCCGATGCCGACCCGCGCATCATCTCCAACCTGATCGTCGACCAGACCAGCAGGAACCCGGCGGCGGTGGCGGTGGCGGGAGATCCCGGCGCCGACGGTGCATTCGGCACTGCCGACGACCTCCTAAATGAGGGTGTGTCCATCATCGGCGTGCAGCCAGGCCAGGATGGCCTGCTCGGCACTCCTGACGACATCGCGGCTTTCTCGTTCGACAACGTGGCGCCGGATGAGGGGCTGTCCGCACCGTTCAACCTGTGGTTCGTGTTCTTCGGCCAGTTCTTCGATCATGGCCTCGACCTGCTGGCCAAGAGCTCGACATCCGGCACGGTCTTCGTTCCGCTGCTGGCCGACGATCCGCTGATCGCCGGTGCGGATGGCGCCTTCGGCACGGACGACGATCTGCCGGCTCACCTGCGCTTCATGGTACTCACCCGGGCCGCCAACCAGTCTGGCGACGACGGCATCCTGGGGACGGCCGACGACATCCACGAGCATGTCAACCTGACTTCGCCGTTCGTCGACCAGAACCAGACCTACGCCTCCACGCCCTCGCACCAGGCGTTCCTGCGCGAGTATCAGCTCGACATCGAAGGCCAGCCGGTCGCCACCGGCAGGCTTATCACCAACCACGCGCTCAACCTCGACGGCACGCTCGGCGCCGATCTCGGCGGCATGTCGACCTGGGCGGTGGTGAAGGCGCAGGCGCGTGACATGCTGGGTATCCAGCTCACCGACCATGACGCCGTCAACGTGCCGCTGATCAAAGTCGATGCCTACGGCAACTTCATTCCTGGTGCCAACGGCTTCGCGCAGCTGATTGTCGGTCTCGGCGCCGACGGCGTTGCCCAAACCGACGACGACCTGGTGATCCCTGGGGATCCCGCTGCCAATGGCGGTCTCGGAGTCGCCGTCCCGCTCACCGCTCCCCGCACCGGCCACCCGTTCCTGGCCGACATTGCCCATTCCGCCAACCCGTTCAACAGCCAGACCGGGGCACCGCTGCTAGCCGACACGGACGACGTCGTTGGACTGTCCCAACCCGGCAGATACGACGATGAGCTGCTCGACGAGCACTTCATGGCCGGCGACGGGCGCGTCAACGAGAACATCGCGCTGACCGCCGTCCACCACGTCTTCCACTCCGAGCACAACCGCCTCGTCGGTCATATCAAAGATGTCGTTCTGGCATCGGCGGCGGAAGGAGACGTGTCATTCCTCAACCAATGGCTGGTCACGCCGGTTGCGGTCGTTCCGGGCGATCTCTCGGCCCTGGTGTGGAACGGCGAGCGCCTATTCCAGGCGGCGCGCTTCGGCACCGAGATGCAGTATCAGCACCTCGTGTTCGAGGAGTTCGCCCGCAAGGTGCAGCCGCAGGTCGACGTGTTCCTGATGGAAGGGCAGGGCTACGACTCGACGATCGATGCGGCGATCGTGGCCGAGTTCGCGCACACGGTCTACCGCTTCGGCCACTCGATGCTGGTGGATGACGTCAACCGGTTCGACCCCACCTTCCAGCAAGACACGAGCCTCACCCTGATCGAGGCCTTCCTCAACCCGCTGGCGTTCGACGAGACCGGCACCCTGACCGCCGAGGCGGCCGCCGGCGCCATCGTGCGCGGCACCACCCGTCAGGTCGGCAACGAGATCGACGAGTTCAAGACCGAGGCGCTGCGCAACAACCTGCTGGGCCTGCCGCTCGACCTTGCCGCCATCAACCTGGCG
>Ga0247727_10015820_pt1 | contig 12293 bp, 15 predicted proteins | sample WisWelCaveWW1625_FD_202498 | JGI IMG/M metagenome (GOLD analysis project Ga0247727, IMG submission 202498) | Biofilm microbial communities from Wishing Well Cave, Virginia, United States - WW16-25 | ecosystem: Environmental > Aquatic > Deep subsurface > Groundwater > Cave microbial mat | place... | reverse complement strand
CTTCGAAGAAATGGAGCGGATGCTTGAAGAGCGAATTATCCGCGAAAAAGGTTCACTGGAAGAGGGCGATTTTATTTCGAATGACACACTTTGCCGGCAGGTATCAAACCGCGAACCGCAATTGAGAAGATTTGTTTCAGAGCATGATGTTATTGTTTTTGTGAGTGGAAAGAAAAGCTCGAACGGAAAAGCATTGTACAGTGTCTGCAAAGAAACTAATTCCGAAACGTATTTCATTTCCACAGTTGATGAATTGCAGCCCGAATGGTTCATTCATGCAAAAAGTGTTGGCATCTGTGGCGCTACTTCCACGCCAATGTGGCTAATGGAAAATGTAGCTGAAAAATTAAAAGTAATGAAGGTCTTTTCATTAGGGAATGCAGGATAAAATATTTGTTTTTTTATCTCGCATGAAATCTTATCTTTGCATAAATCTATTATTAAAACAACTTATTAATCTCAAACATTAAACGCATGTCAGTTTCTGAAATTCAATTGTTTAATATTTTAAGAAATAAGCTTGGCGAAAATGAAGCTCAAACGCTTGTTGAGTATGTGAAAAGCCAGGTTAATGATGAGATTGAATCAAGGAAAGACATTTTTCTTACTAAAGAAGACAAAGTAGATATTATGCGTTCAATATATGTCGTTGGTTTAATTCAGTTTTTAGCTATTGTAGGTTCTGTTATCGGAATCATCAATTTTATGATTAAGTAAAATACAAGCATTTTTCTATCTTTGCCATCCTTTTTTTAAGAGCTGCTAACTGACCTTAACTCCTAAACTTAGTCACTTCATTAAATACATATAAATTCCTAACATAATTAACAATTAAAATCAAATGACTGAATCAGAAAATCAAATTACAAAACCAGCGGAAGAAATATTCGATTGGGATAATGTTGGAAAAGGAAAAGACAACTACAAACCCGAAGAGCGCCAGCGTCTCGAGGCTATTTATGACCAAACGCTGAGCACTGTAGCAGAGCACCAGATAGTAATGGGAAAAATAATAGCTCTCACAAATAAGGATGCTGTTGTGAATATCGGCTTTAAATCAGACGGATTGATTGCACTTACTGAATTCCGCTATTTGCCCGAACTGAAGATTGGCGATGAAGTGGAAGTGTATGTGGAATCGCAGGAAGATATGAACGGTCAGCTGTTGCTTTCACATAAAACTGCGCGTTCAATGAAATCGTGGGAACGTGTGACTAATTCGCTTGAAAAGAATGAAGTTATAACCGGTTTTGTAAAGTGCCGCACCAAAGGCGGATTGATTGTTGACATTTTCGGCATCGAAGCATTTTTGCCCGGCTCGCAGATTGATGTTAAACCCATCCGCGATTTCGATGTGTTTGTCGGAAAGACAATGGAGTTTAAGGTGGTGAAGATTAACAATGAATTTAAAAACGTTGTGGTATCACACAAGATTCTTATCGAAGCTGAACTCGAGATTCAGAAAATGGAAATCATGAGCAAGCTCGAAAAAGGACAAGTGATAGAAGGAACGGTTAAAAATATTACTTCGTACGGAGTGTTTATGGATTTGGGCGGAGTGGACGGGCTGCTGCACATTACAGACATGTCATGGGGGCGCATTTCGCATCCTGACGAACTGGTGAAGCTGGATGATAAAATTAATGTGGTGATTGTGGATTTCGACCAGGAGAAAAAGCGGATTGCTTTGGGATTAAAACAACTTACTCCGCAACCGTGGGATGCCTTTGATCCGAATCTGAAAGCAGGTGATAAGGTGAAAGGAAAAGTGATGGTGCTGGCTGATTACGGTGCATTTGTTGAAATAATTCCGGGAGTGGAGGGATTGATTCACGTTTCCGAAATGTCATGGTCGCAGCATTTGCGCAGCCCGCAGGATTTTTTGAAAGTGGGAGATGAAATTGAAGCAGCCATACTGAACCTTGACCGCGAAGAGCGCAAAATATCGCTTGGGCTTAAGCAGTTGATGCCCGATCCGTGGACAAACATCATGGAAAAATATCCGGCAGGTTCAAAACATACAGCCAAAGTGCGCAACTTTTCGAAGTTCGGTGCTTTTGTTGAACTGGAAGCCGGTGTTGACGGCTTGATTCATATTACCGATTTGTCATGGACAAAAAAAATAAATCATCCGGCTGAATTTACCAAAGTGGGCGATGATATTGAAGTGGTGGTGCTCGATGTTGATCCCGAACTGAAGCGCATCAGCTTAGGTCATAAGCAGCTTGCCGATAATCCCTGGGAAACGTACGAAACTGTTTTCACTGTTGATTCGGTTCATGAAGGCATTGTTGGAAAAGTTACCGATAAAGGCGCCATCATTACCTTCCCGGCTTACGGTGTGGAGGGAGTGGCTCCTTACCGCGGGCTGATAAAAGAAAACGATACGGTGGCAAAGCCCGATGATAAACTCAAATTCAAAGTTGTGGAGTTTTCAAAAGCCGAGCAGAAGATAATGGTATCGCATACACGGATACACAGGGATGATTCTGATGATGCGGAAACTGAAATCAGGAAAGAAGAGAAAAGAGAAATTGACACAGTAAGTAAATCGCCCCGCAAAATTAAAGACATTGTGGAAAAACCAACACTTGGCGATATCCAGGCACTTTCAGGTTTGAGAGATGAAATGAAAAATGCTCCCGCAAAAGCCGAAGCTGTCAAGGAAGCAGCCGCAGCTGTTGCTGAATCATCAGAAGAAACAGACACTGCCCCAGTTGACCAACCCAAAGCCAAAGCCGCTAAGAAGCCGAAGAAAGCTGCTGCGAAGAAAAGTAAAAAAGGCAAAGCTGCAACTGAGTAAAGAAGGGGTATTGTTTGCGTTTTACTTTTAACTGATTTACCATTGCCTGTTCCGGAGTTTTGAAATACGGAACAGGTTTTTTTTATTAATTAAATAAAAAAACCGGCACCATGCCATGATACCGGTTTCAATTCTAACTTGGGTTTCACCCTTTAGAAACCCGCCTCAAAGTTAAACATTTTTTAATTACAAAATCTTTATTTACCTTTACCCCGCTATTTAAGGTAAGTGAAAATTTCAACTTTACTAATATGAAAAACAAAAAAAAAGAAAACCGGAAACGATTTGAAATGTTAGCTGCTTCCAGGGTAACAAAGGTTTTGAAATATTTGCAGCATTTAAAATTGTGTTCCAATAAGAAACATCATGAATACACCAAAGCCGATGTCGAAAAAATATTTAATGCAATAAAAAAGCAAGTAACAGAAACGGAAAACGCTTTTGAGCAAGAACTTGCCAGAAAGCCTGAAAAAAAGAAATCGAAACCGTTTTTCAGATTGAAATAAATCAGTTATTTAGCTCCCAGCATTTGTAACAACACCCCACCGTGCGATGAAAAAAATTGTTTGCTTAAAACAATGTAATAAAGCCGCAGATGCCTTTTTCGGGGCGTTGAACTCTCTCTCTCTCTCTCATTTATTATTAAATAACTTTTTTAAAAAACAAAAATCCCGTTCCGCTTTTTCGCGGAGCGGGATTTTTGTTTTTATAGAACATTAAAATGCTAGACTATATAATCTGTGGTATTGGAGTTGCGGCTGTAGCATTCGGAACATATTATTTGTTCAAGAAGCTCATGAAATGGGTTACAGTAATATTAATATTAATTGGAACTGTTGTAGCAGTTGAAACGGTCAATCAGGGTGAGTCGGCAATTGCGGTAATATTTATTGTTGGAATTATGGTCGGTCTGATTTCCATTCCATTCCAGTTAGTTGAAGATATTGAAGATTTTCAAAAGAGAATAATGAGTTTAGAGAAAAATATAAAACCAGATTCAGAGAATTCCAAAGAAGAAAATGCAACTAAGCAAAACTAAATTAAATTTACCCTAACCTAAACCCAAAACAAACCATGAAAAAGCTAAGCGTTATTTTCATCTTGTTCTGTTCAATAACACTTTTGAATGCACAAACAGAAGATAAAACATTAGCAAGAGTAAAAAAAGTCAACGGGGTAGAAGCTTATGTTATGTGCGAACCATTAAGAGATTATGATGTCATAGTTGATGTCAACACAGGAGTGAAAGCGGAATCTGTTCTTACCGGAGGAATAGTTAATAAATCAATTTCGGGAAGAATCAGTCAATTTATTAACAGGGCTGCTAAAGAAAATGCAAACATTGATGCTGTAGTTTATGCATCTGGAAAGCGAATTGTCGGTATTAAATTTAAAGATGAAGGAACAGTGGAAACAAAAGGAATTGGCAGAGTTTCAAAAATGAAAGGAATGCCTGTATTTGTAATGTGTGAGCCGCTTATAGAATATACTGTTCTAAAATCGAAAGGGGGCGGAATCAAATGGAAGTCGGCAATGACCGGAGGAATAGTTAATAATTCCATCGAAGAAGATGTTGAAAAAATTGTAAATAAGCTTGATGGTGTCAGAAATGTTCAGGCATTTTTATTTGATGGCACAAAAGAAGGAGAAGCGATTATGTTTAATAAATGATTTAGTTAAACCTCAAACCTTAAACCTCAAACCCTAAACCTTAAACCCCTCCCACCATGAACTCCGAAACCGAAGACCACATAGGCACGTTAATTAAAGTAAACCAGTTTTGCAAAGACAATTCAGGAGCATTGGCATCGAACCCGAATATTGCAGCCGAGCAAACCACGCTGGAAGCCGATACTGAGCGTATATTCCAGAACGACAGCATTCACACCCGCCCGCTGGAAGGATTTACGCAGATGAAAAACAATTCGCGCAAAGACCTCCAAACCATTGTGCTGCTGGTGCGAGCGGGCTGTATGGGCTATTACACGGCTAACCCCAACCCGGGCAAGCTGATGATTGTAAATTTTCCGGATTCAAAAATTGAGGACGACCGCGATAAAATTGTTTATACTATGGCTGACCAGGTGCATGACGTAGCCGATCCTATTAAAGCATTGCTGGCTCCCTTCCAGGTTACTGCTGCCGATGTGGATGCCATACCCACACGCATGACCGCTTATAAAAATGTGCTGGAGCTGCCCCGTACCGAAGAAGCCATAAGCGTGGCAGCCGGCAAGGAGCGCGACCGCATTTATCAGAAATGTTTTGAAGAGCAAACCGGCACGCTCGCTAAAATCGGGAACTACATGCTGCCTTTTAAATATACTAACGCTGTGCTGTACGATAAATATGTGGTAGCCCGCGCTATTGATAGCAGCGGTGGCGGTGCCGATACTAACGGCTACGATGTGCATAATTATGCACTGGCAGCAGGCGAATCCAAATCGTTTCATGCCGGGGTGGCTGCTTCGCAGCAGCTTTATTTCCGCCAGATTGGCGGCACAGTGGGCGTTATTATCTGCTCGGCTGCGCTGGCAACCGATGCCTGCGCTGCAGGGTTTACGCTAACGCCTGCTCTTACCGTAAAGAAAACTTTTGCCGAGCTGGGACTGGCAGCCAATAACTTTATCAATTTTACCAATCCCGGTTCCGAAACTGTTACCGTAAGAGCAGGATTGAAAACCTGATGAGATATAAAGGTGACCGGCTCGAAATCCTGAAGGTTTTCCTTTTATTCTGCCTCATTGCTTTAGCCTTCAGGTTACTTAATTTTTTTTTATACTGGCATCGTTAGCAGAATCATTGTTTTCTCCTGTCAGGTTGCAAAGCTCCCGGCAGGTTTAACAAAAAGCAATTTTTACCACAAAGAACACAAAGATTTACACAAAGTTCGCTGAGAAAAATATCTTCACTTCAATACTTTGTGCTCTTTGCGATTTTTGCTCTGTGTGCTTTGTGGTTATATTTTTTTACCTTTGAAACAGCCCCTTTTTGTTTTTAGCCCGAAGTAGCTTATTTTTCATCTTATTACTCCAACTTAGCATCTTATTACTCCAGCTTAGCATCTTATTACTCCAGCTTAGCATATTATTACTCCAGATTAGCATCTTATTACTCAAGCTTAGTATTTTATTACTCCAGCTTAGCCTTTTATTACTCAAACTTAGCATTTTATTACTCTGACTTGTTATATTATTAAAAGAATGTAACTTTGTACCGGAAAAACGCATAAAACCATTAAAAAAACAAATATGCTGACACTTCAAATCAAAGAACTGTGCATTCTGAGAGGTATTAAAGCCCCGCTAACGGCAATGCGCAAAGCCGGAATAAGCCAGCAAATTGCATTTAAGTACCTTCAGGGCAAAAAGAAAAACCTGATGATTGACCATATCGAAAAGCTGTGCACCCTTTTGCGCTGCACCCCAAACGACCTTTTCGCCTGGACACCCGATGACAAAGCCCACGATTATCCCGACAACCCGCTGCAGAAAATACGCGCGCAAAGTTTGCCCGACCTTCAGAAAATTATTGGTACGCTTTCGCTCGAAGAGGTTAAGAAGAGGCTGGAAGGGGGGAATTTGAAAATTGATTAATTTGAATATTTGAAAATTGAAGAATGAATTGAACCCGGTTAATCGGGATTTAGTTTTACCAATCAACTTAATCAAATCAATTAACTTTTATTTTTGTGGATTGGAAAGGAATGTGGATATTGCAGAACCAGAATTTATCAAACTATTTTTTATGGGTGACCGAAAAATAAAAATGCAAAAAGAACTTATTGGCGAGCTCTTGCATTCCATGCATTATAACGAGAATATACCCATCAGGCAAATTAAGTTGCTGCGTGATTATATGGTTTCGGATTTAAACAACCGGCAGATGAGCAGGAAATATAAAATGCCTGCTGAAGCGGTTGAGGAAGTTTGTATGGCAGCCTGCGAAACATTTATTAAAGCAATGAAAACTTTAAATGCCGGGCATGCCAGGAGGGAGAAATCTTTGAAATTGCAAATGTTTGAAATGGAATTGCGCCAAAGGGAATGGAAAGAAAGGGAAGAAAAGATTAATGCGAAGCGGGCACAGGCAACACCCCAAAACCCTGATATAAAAAAAGCAGGCTTTACCACCCGGTTAATAAATGTTCTGTTGGGTGCCGATATTATTTTGCTGGAAGACCTTGCGCAGGTTACTGAAAAAGAATTCCTGTGCTTTCGCAATTCAGGTAAAACAACGCTGGAGGAAGCAAAACAAAAGCTGAAAGAATATAATTTGTCTTTTAAAGAAGAAAAATAGAATCATATAACCTGACAGGTCACCAAGCGAAGCGCCTGCCCCGTCTCTTCGGGGTAGTACTTTCACCTGACAGGTTACGAAGTTCCTGTCAGGTCTGGATTTAAACCTTACAGGTGCTACGCGACCTGTCAAGTTTCAAGACAATTAACTTTTATTGGCTTTCACCTGTCAGGTCGCGAAGCTCCTGACAGGTTTCAGAATGGACTCCTGTTACTAAAGCTCTCTGCATTAAGAAGATTTTAAGATATTTGCCTGATGAATTCTTCCGTGAACAAAAAATATCTTCTCGCGGGCAATGACCCACACATTGCCGCCTATTCCGAATCGTTGGATATGATCCTTCAGGATGCAACCAAAAAATTTACTTTAGATGTTGCACCCGATATAGTTACCGATATGGAAACCGATTTATTTCTGATGCTCATAGCAGTTGCTCAACATAAAAAGGAATGGATAGAGAGACTGCTTTGGGGCATTGATTTTAAATTTTCCGAAATCAAAGACAGCGAACTCTATCTGCCCGTTGAAGCGTGGACTGTCAGCAAGCCCCATCAGTTATGGTTTTATAAATTGACTGAAAAATTTCCATCTGCCGTTTATTTTATTAGAGTATGGGAAGCAAGGCTGCTATGCCTCATCGGAGATATGGTGCATAAAGATGAAATTAAAATAACACCCGATGAAAAAAGTAAAAGCCGTGCCGTTTTTACATTGACTCATGCCCAGCAGCAAAAAGTGAATCATCGTATCGGTTTTGCCAGCCAGTTTTTTATGGAATACTGTTATGAAACCGGAATCAAAGCCAAGCCCTATATTGAAGCGCTCTTAGCCGAGTTTAACATCCATTTTGATTATGAGTTTATAAAAAAACAATGGTATAAAGAACATAAAAAAGGAATGCAATATCGTATCGGCATTGGCGGTCCGCCTAAATAACAGCCGTAATTTTTAAAATTTCACCTGACAGGTTCAGGCAGCCATAAGCGTAGTTCCTGTCAGTGTGATTCATTATTTTTTTCACACTTACAGGAGATGTGCACCTGTCAGGTGAAAAAATAAAATAAAAACCGGTGAATTCCTGTCAGGATTAAAAGAGAACCTCGTGAAAACAAAAGAAAGTTATAGCAAAGCGCTGATAAAAGCCCGCAGGCTTAAACGTATCCCATTCTGCCTTGAAATGAAAAAACTTGGCATACCTTCACATTTTTGGTTTCTGATAAGAAAGCAGTTAATAGAAAAAGGATTTGCCAATCTCAAGAAGAGAAGAAGCCTGTCCGATAAAGAACTGTTAAATGAATTAAAGCGGGTTGGAAAAATTGTTAAAAGGACACCAACAGGTAATGCGGTAAAAAAGTATTCGTTTTACAATTTAAAAACGTTTATCAATCATTTTGGCTCCATGCGAAATGCGCAGAAGCTTGCCGGATTCAAACCTAACAAGCTTGGAAAATCCAATACACTAAGCAAACAAATTCTTATAAATGAAATGAAAAGAATAGCCGGGCGGATAAAAAAAACTCCTTCACAAAGAGATATTCTCCGCCATGGAAGGTATCATCCGCAATCCTTTCAAAAATACTTTGGCTCATTACCAAATGCACAAAAAGAAGCTGGGCTTGTGCCAAATAAATAATTCAACCTAAATCCCGTCAGGTCTGAAATACCTGGTAGGATTATGAGCACAACCCCATAAGGGGTTTCAAAACCCCTTAGGGGTAATCAACTTGAAAATGAAATAATTTTTTAGTAACTTGCCTTATATTTTTTATTAAAAGCGTTTTCTCTTTGCAGGCAAAGTGAAAACACCAAATCGTATAAGGCAAGTTTCTAAAAAATAAATTTTGAAAACAGGAGGTGAAGAAAAGGTTGGAGGATAAAGAGTGAAGATTTATTTGGCGGAGTGTGAAGAAAATCGGATATTGTGAAACCAATCCCCTAATGTGTATGGAACTCCCCTCCACCATTTCGCTCATCCAACTACTGAGCGCGGTTTTCTTCGCCATACTTTTTTTGCAATCCGGTCTCGACAAGGTCTTTGATTGGAAAGGCAATGTGGAATATCACATCGCACAGTTTTCCGGCAGCCCGCTCCACAATCTCTCCGTATTTCTTCTTTTTGTTCTCGCTGCTCTTGAAGTCACCTGCGGGTTCACCTGCCTTGCGGGAGCTGCAGCAATAATTTTTTATGACAACAAGACGGTTGCCTTTTATGGCGTGCTGCTCGCCTCTGTAATTTTCTGCTGCCTCTTTGCCGGGCAGCGCCTCGCTAAAGATTATGCAGGGGCTGTATCCATTGTGAGTTATTTCATTCTCTCACTGCTCGCTTTGTACTTCATGGATATCGGATAACCGGCAACTCCAACCTTCAGTACTTTCATAATCTCTCCGCCTCTTGGCGGAGGACAATAATATTTTTACTAATTTTATACGCTGATTAAACCGGATAATTTTTTACCATGTCATATATCATTTCAAGTCCATGCGTTGGCGTATGCGATACAGCCTGTGTGGCAGTTTGCCCGGTTGATTGCATTCATGGTCCCGTCAGCGCCACCAATTCGGGTGGAGAAGTGAAAGAGCTTAAAGAAAAAGAAAACGGTTTAAAGGACATGCAATTGTACATTGATCCTGATGTATGTATTGATTGTGGCGCCTGCGTGCCCGAATGCCCTGTTGATGCCATCTATGTTTCGGAAGCTGATGTTCCCGCAAACGAAAAGGAATTCATAAAAAAGAATTATGAGTTCTTTGGCCGTGACTGTCCTCCTGAATACCTGAAATAATTACCCTTATTCATTCCCGTCACCTGACAGGGATGTTTCATTTATCCAAAACTCTGGCTGGAGACAAATGCCTGACGCACGATTTGCGATTTTGAAATTATATTTGGCAGAATGTAAAAAAATGTTGACGGACGGCATCAGATGCGGTATGAAAAATTTGGCGGATGAAAAAATTATGCAGACATTGCGCTCCCGAAAGTACAAAAAAATGGTAACAGCATCACTCAGATATAATATTGATAATGTTATTGAAACATTGCCCGGTGTTTGCCTGAGGAAAGGATTTTCAGTAACCGGAATTAATAAAGCGCGTAATTCAATTGAAGCTAAAAAAAACACATTCTTTTTTTGGAACAAGCTGCATTTGAATTTGAAAATAATTCAATTGGAAAACGATGTGGTCAATGTTGGAGTAAAAATTTTATATAAAGGAATCCCGCAACAAAAAATGGAAGAAGAGTTTGTGGATACGCTGTATAAATTCTTTTAGTGCCTTCCGTGTACAGACCTTGAAATAAAGATCATCCATCCATGCTTTGATTTTCTCCGGTAGCTTTTACTTTTTTGCCCAGTTGCTGCTGTTTAATAACTTTTCCTGCCTGTTTTAATGCTCCTTCAGGATTATTAAACAAATCGGTTTCCCAATATTCTCCGGAAATATCCCGAAAGGTAACACACCATTTTCTTGTTTTTCCGTAGGGCTGGTAAATCCATAATCCGATAAAATGTTTTCCCAGTCCGGTCTCAATTATTTTTTTTAGTTCCATATTTTTTATAATTAATTCCAACTGGCGGTTCGCACAGCCTTTGCCGGTTTTAGTTCATTATTTCAAACATTACCCAATCATCCTGTAAAAATGTTGCGCACCTTTGTCACACGAAACTGAATAACTCCCTCTCATCCCCGTCACCATGCGAGGACGCTCATTGTTCCAACTATTCAATGCACCCCGTGCATCATCTTGCTAAGCCATTTGTAAATGAGAAATAAAAGAGCCGAAGCAACGGCACTCATCACAACGAAAATAATAAAGAAGTCATAAAGGTTGGTGATTTGTGTTCCAAGAAATGTGGGCCATGTAAAAGGAATGCTTGCATCGGTAAGTATTTTAATCTGCTCCGGTGTGGCGGCTGCTGTTCCGTTAAGGATAGAAGGCAAATCAATTCCTTTAGCAGAGGCGGCATTGAACTCTCCCGGTCCCGGGGGATAAAGCGCGCTGAGCGTGCCTGCAAATTTATTGGCTGTTGCATTTGCCAGGAACCAGGTTCCCATCAGCAGCGAAGAAAAGCGCAGCGGAGCAAGTTTCGAAACCATGGATAATCCGATAGGCGAAAGACAAAGTTCACCGATGGTGTGCAACAGGTAAAGTGAGGTGAGCCAGAACAGGGTAACTTTAATTCCAGGTTCCACTCCGTTCACACCAAATGCAATGACCAGGTAACCGAGCGAAAGAAACAGCAGCCCGAAAGACATCTTGAGCGGTGATGACGGTTCGCGGTTTGCTTTTCCGAGTTTTCCCCACAGCACGGTAAACAACGGGGCAAGAATTACAATTCCAATTGCATTGATGGACTGAAACCATGAAGCAGGAATAACGTCCTGGTTAAAATCCTGAATTTTTCCTGCGAAGAATAATAACAGCAGTACAGCAAATGCAACGGCAGCAACAATTCTTTCTGTTTTTATAGTTCCTTCAAAAAACCAGGTAAAGAATTTAATTAAATAATATACCAATGCCGCTTCGACTAATAAAACAAGCCAGCCGGGAATTGAAATCGGTATATCGCGGTTGGTTTGCTCTTCGGCAAAGAAAGTAAGCGATGCACCCGCCTGTTCAAACGCGCTCCAGAAAAAAATAACGAAGAAGCAGAGAATAAAAATCACCCAAATGCGCTGTCGTTCGATTGACGTAAGCGATTTATCCGTTATGATAAGACCGGGAATCATAATGGCTCCTCCAAAAATCACGGAGCCGATATAATCAAAATCAAAAATCTGTTTGAAGCCGAAGAACAAGCCAATACCAATCATCAGCCACAGCAGCACATGATTGAGTTTGAATTTCGGAACGGAATTTTCGTCAGCGTTTTTCTGTGTGCCGGTTTTCGGCATTCCGATAGGAGCGCCTTCAGCCGTTACAATGTATTTATTTTTCAACAAATAAAAAGAAATAACCCCAAGCACCATCCCGACACCTGCGGCAAGAAAACCCCATCTAAAATCAGCAGCGTTGCCGGTGTCGCCAAGTGCACCACAAACAAGTGGAGAAAGAAATGCTCCGAGATTTATGCCCATGTAGAAAATAGTAAATGCTCCGTCAATACGTTTGTCAAATTGAGGATATAATTGTCCGACCATGGTGGAGATGTTGGGTTTGAAAAAACCATTTCCGAAAATGAGAAAAATC
>Ga0247727_10015819_pt1 | contig 12294 bp, 11 predicted proteins | sample WisWelCaveWW1625_FD_202498 | JGI IMG/M metagenome (GOLD analysis project Ga0247727, IMG submission 202498) | Biofilm microbial communities from Wishing Well Cave, Virginia, United States - WW16-25 | ecosystem: Environmental > Aquatic > Deep subsurface > Groundwater > Cave microbial mat | place... | reverse complement strand
TCTTCTCTTTGTAATATCGAATATGCTTCATTTCTAAGATGTAACCATTCATCACTAACATTTGCGCTCCACCACTTTGCAATATCAGAAAGATATCCAGAATAGCTATTCATCCAATTGATTGATGGATAATGTCTAGAATATGCAAGTCTTGCATCTAGTGCCCAGAAAGTCTTGATGAATCTAATTGTATGAGTTGTTACAGGTTCTGTAAAGTCACCACCAGATGGTGATACAGCACCAACAAGAGTCACAGATCCTTCTCTTTCTGGACTGCCAAGAGCACTGACACGTCCTGCTCTTTCATAAAATTCTGCTAATCTTGATGCAAGATATGACGGATAGCCTTCTTCTGCTGGCATTTCTTCTAGTCTTCCGCTCATTTCTCGCAATGCTTCTGCCCATCTACTTGTAGAATCTGCGACAAGTACGACGTGTTTCCCCATGTCTCTATAATATTCAGCAATTGTAACTCCGGTGTAGATACTTGCTTCTCTTGCAGCTACTGGCATGTTACTTGTATTTGCAACAAGAACAGTTCTTTCCATCAAAGGTCTTCCAGTGTTTGGATCTTTTAGATGTGGAAATTCTACAAGGACTTCAGTCATTTCATTTCCTCTTTCACCACATCCAATGTAAACTACAACTTGAGAATCTGCCCATTTTGCAATTTGGTGTAATGTTACAGTTTTTCCAGTACCAAACGCACCAGGAATAGAACCTGTTCCTCCTTTTGCTATTGGAAAGAATGTATCAATGACACGCTGTCCTGTAATTAGTGGAACTGTAGGATCAAATCTCTGCTTGTATGGTCGTGGTTTTCTTACTGGCCACCTGTGATACATCTTGAGTGGTATTTTCTTTCCATCGCTTTCTGTAACAGCTATCTCTGTCTCAAGGTCGTATTCACCCTCACTAACAATGCTAGTAATTTTACCACCAGGATAATCAGGCGGAACAAGAATGCTGTGTTTGATTAACTGAGTTTCATCAACTGTGCCAAGTACATTTCCTCCTTGGACTTCATCACCTACTTTGACGGTTGGTGTAAACTTGTATTTTTTTGTCATGTCTACAGGAGTTGTTGTAACACCCCTGCCGATGAAAGCTCCAGATTTCTTGGAAAGCTCGTTTAGTGGTCTTTGTATTCCATCATAAATTTGTCCAATGATTCCAGGACCAAGTAAAACACTCAATGGATTACCTGTACCAACAACTGGTTCACCTGGTTTTAATCCGCTTGTTGATTCATAAACTTGGATAAATGCAATATCGCCTGTTAGACGAATTACCTCACCAATAAGATTCAGGTTTCCTACTGAAACCGTTTCATACATTTTTGCATCAGACATTCCATCTGCTTTAACTGCCGGACCGCTAACCCAAACTATTTTTCCTTTTGCAACCATAGTTATCTGCCGAATCTGATTGCGATGTCTTTCCTTATTAAAGGCTTTAGACGTTCGATTCTTGCATCGATTGTATTATCAAAGTTCATCGATCCATCATTTGATTTTACTATTACACCACCAAGACAATTAACTGTGTTAGAAGATAATGTTGCGCCGGGAAATTTAGATAAAATTGGTTGTACCACTGATTTGTCTTTTGAATTACATTCTACAATAACATTAGAAGTACCAAGTCCTTTTACTGTTTCATCAAGTAATTGGGTCACAAGTTTTGTATAATCTTCATTTCGTACCAAGTCATTTAGTTTTTCTATGGCTTTTGTAAAGACTTTTTCAACCGAGTCTTCAACAAGCAAGAGTTGTTTGTTCCTAGCTTCAAGAGCCGCACTTCCTGTGATTTGTTTTTGAAGTTTGTCTGCCTCTTTTTTACCGTCTGCAACTATTCTATCATATTCTTGCTCTAGTGTAGATAGAGAATTAGAAAGGGTGTTTTTAGAGTCATCAAGGGGTTGTTTTAAGCTCAAAAGTAACTCGTTTTCAGATTGATTCAAAATCTTATCGACAGTTTTCTCTAATGCAAGGTTAGATGCCAACGATCAGGCGTTTAATGCTAAACAGATTTTAATGTTTTGACCAGAAAAAAAATTCTTAGAAACGTTTTAAAAACGTGAAATCAACCGGAGATCGTCTTGGTTGTAGCAGATCTTATGTTGGGAACGATTATTGTACCAAGAATAGAGTCTCCAGAAGCGATATCAAGACTAACAGAATTTGAGTGGTTCCATAAAATTGAGACAAAAAATGATACAGTTACTCCTGAGATTGATGATTTATTATTAAAAGCTCAAAAACTCTATCAGTCAGTCGATGAAGTTGTAAAAGGTCTTCAAATTCCTGCACGCGTTGGAATAATGGAAATTTTGTTAAAAGGTTTGGTGATAAAAAGAAACCAATATGAACTTGATGGAATTGCAACAATGATTAATGATTTAGAGAAAAAGAGTCATGGAGTAATAGATGGGCCCGCAAAACTTTTAGAAGATTATGCCGATACAGAACGTTCACTTGAAGAATATACAAGCCTCAAAGAAACACTTGGGGTTGTGAAAAAACTGAATGTTGGCCTAAGCAATCTTGGGCAAATGAAATATTTTTACACAAATCTATTTGTGATAAATTCATCAGACTTTGCTGAGATTAGTCGCACCCTAGCGGGAATTACAATTTTCAAGTATGAATTAGACAGTAAATTAAAAACAGCCATTATAGTTTTTACTGATACGCAAGACTCTGAGAGAGTTCTTAAGGTTCTTCGAAGTTTCAATGCAAATCCGTTTATTATACCACAAGGAATACCACAAAATCCAAGTCAAGCATATAGCTTGGTTCTTTCAAAAATCACTGAACTTACTGTAAACGAAAAGAAACTTGCGAAAGAGATTTTGGAAACAAAAAAGAAAATTCGTGGTTCGATCTTATCATTGCATGAAGGTTCTGGTATTGCAAAAGATGTGCTTGAAAAAATGCGTAAACCTGGTGGAACAAAACGATTTGCGGTAATACAAGGATACATTCCACGTGCAATGGAAAAAAAATTTATAGATACAACAAAGAGATGGATGTCAATAACTGAAGAGATAACAGACCAAAAAGTACTCAAGGACACGCCAATCCTTTTTGCTAATAAAGCATGGGCTAGGACTTTTGAAGTCATTACAGAAAGTCAAGGTATACCAAAGCGTGGGGAAGCAGATCCAACCCCTATGATTGCCATCATGTGGCCAATATTTTATGGAATTATGTTTGCTGACTTTGGTCACGGGATCCTGCTTATGTTTTTAGGATTATTGTTCAAATTCAAAGGTCAGGGAACGCTTGCAAAATGGGGAATGTTGATTGCCATTTCAGGTGGTTCAGCAGCCTTTGGAGGAATACTAACTGGTGAGGTATTTGGATTTCATTTAGAAGCGTTTGCTCCAGTACATGCACTTTTAGAAGAAGGTGGGCCCTTACATTCCATAGAATGGTTAGTAGGAATCATTAGTGTAGCTGAATTAAACTTTGAACAGGTAATTAGGATTCTAAAAGTTTCGATATTTCTTGGAATAGTGCACCTAGTATGGGCATTTATCTTACACATTAGAAGACTCTATCAAAGAGGAGACAAGTTTACAATGTTTACAGAAGCTATTCCGACTCTTGTAATGTATGGAGGAGTTGTAGCTATTATGATGACTGCTATTGGTTCGGGTTATGATATAATGAACATGTATTCGCGTGTTCATAATGAACCTGTTCCCTGGGTTACCATACTTGTTGGAGACTGGGCACGTGTTTGGATTGTTGCTAGAATTGCAATACCTGTAACCATTGGTTGTATGTCAATGATAATGGTCGGTGGAATACTTCACAATAAAAAACATCCTGGAGAAGGAGGCAGTGTCATGAATGTGGTAATTGAAGTACTCTTGGTAAAAACAGTAGAGCTTTTGTCACACACAATAAGCTATGCAAGAATTGGGATTATGCTTCTTGTTCATGCCGCACTTTTACTTACTGTAAATAATGCATATCATTCAATGGGAGGATCTGAGTCACCGGGAGGAATAGCATTGATAATTGGTGGAAACCTTGGAATAATGATGATTGAAGGTTTGATCGTATACATTCAGTCTTTAAGGCTTCATCTCTATGAGTTTTTTACAAAGTGGTATGATGGTGGCGGAAAACCATTCAAAAAGATCTTACCAGAAATGCTGTACAATCAGCTTTTGTGGAAGAAAAGAGACTAGGCTACAGGCAGTTCCAATCTATTTCCCCATTCGCCCCAAGAACCTAAATAGACTTTAACATTTTTGAATCCAAGCTTGTTCAGAGCTATGAATGAATTAGCAGCTCGATATCCTCCTTGACAATAAGTCACAATCTCATTGTCTTGTGACATTTGTTGATAAAGTTCAGAAAGAGATTTGTTGTCTTTCATTGTTCCATCATCCCTTATGTTACTGTTCCAATCTATGTTTATCGCATTTGGAATATGACCACTTCTTGCAGCTCGTATTATTGTACCATCGAATTCTTCTTTTGATCTAGCATCAATAAGTTTTATTTTATCTAAATTTTTTTTGATGTACTCGTATCCTACAACAATATCTTTATTAATTTTTCCAGGAAACTTTGCAGGTTTGAAACCGTTTGTTTTTATTTCTAACGGAAATCCTCCACTTTTCCATTTTTTCATTCCACCATCAAGCATGTAAACTTTGGGATGGGAAAAATATAACAAAAGCCATACCCCACGAGCTGCGCTCATTCCAGAAACTTCATCATAAAATACAACTTTCTTTTCTGTTGTTATTCCAACATATGAGAGAAGTTTTTGCATTTCCATATCAAATGCTTTTATTCCTTCTTTTGATGTATCAGACCAATGATAATAAAACAGATCTAGATTTACAGCACCAGGAATATGTTCAACAGAATAATCTTTGTATGATCTTGTATCAACCAAGATCAAATTTGGATCTTCAAGAGTTTTTATCAAGTCATTGGAAGTGATAAACATGAAATTGAGTTAGTTGATGATATCTAAATTCATTTCACAATGAGATTGAATTAAAATAAAAAGGAAAGTGTTAGCATACTATTCGTTTACGTACGCTCTTTCTCCATGCTGTGCAATATCAAGACCGACTTCTTCCTCTTTTGGAGTAACGCGTATACTGCCTGGCCACACCGCATCCATAATCTTGATTATGATTGCTGTAATACCTACTGCCCAAGCCATTGCTGCAAATGCACCAATTGCGTTGTTTAGTAGTTGTTGTGGATTTCCAAAGACAAGTCCATCAGCGCCCCATGGTGTAAATCGCTTTTCTGCGAATAAACCAGTACAAAGTGCGCCGACTAGTCCTCCAATGCCGTGTACTGCCCATGTATCAAGTGCATCATCCCATTTGCGTCTGTTCTTAAACAGTACTGCACCATAACATACGCATGATACAGTAATGCCGATAATAAGAGCGGACATTGGGGAGACGAAACCTGATGCTGGCGTAATAGCTACTAGACCGGCTACAGCACCAGTTGCTGCACCAATCGTAGAGGGTTTGCCTGTATGGGCCCATGATACTAGCATCCATGTAACAGCTGCCATTGCCGTAGCAGTTTGTGTAGCGACAAATGCACTTGTTGCATTTGTAGCAGCTGCGCCTGCAGATCCAGCGTTAAAGCCGAACCATCCAAACCAGAGCAATGCTGCACCAAGAACTATCAGTGGTATGTTGTGAGGCTCCATTGGAACCTTTCCATATCCTAATCTTCTGCCCAACATCAGAGCTATAACAAGCCCTGAGAAGCCAGATGTGATGTGGATTACGGTTCCTCCTGCAAAGTCAAGTGACGGAATTGCCCCTGTCCAGCCTAATGCGGTACCACCTGATCCTAGTGACCATGTCCAGTGAGCGGCAAAGTCGTACACGAATGTTGCCCATATAACTACGAAGACACAGAATGCACTAAACTTCATTCTTTCAGCTAATGCTGCTACGATCAATGCGGGAGTGATTATAGCGAACATCATCTGGAATACCATGTAGGTCTGATGTGGAATGGTAGTTCCAGTTATACCTCCGTATACATCAGATGGAACATCATGAAGTACATTATTCAGGCCGACCCAGTCTAGAGTTCCTATAAATCCATTTCCTGCGTCAGGACCAAAGGCAAGACTGTATCCCCACAGAACCCATTGTACTGCAACGATTCCAGTTGTGATGAATACCATCATCAATGAATTAACTGCATTCTTTGATCTTGAAAGTCCAGCATAGAAAATTGCTAGTCCAGCAGGTGTCATTACCAACACTAGCGCTGAAGATGTCATCATCCATGCGTTGTCACCAGTGTCTAGGCGACACGGAACAAGATTGCCATCTTCATCTACTATGTGATTTCCGCTGTCATCTTTTTCAAAGCAAGAATATTTTTCTGCAGGATCACCTGGCATATAAGCAGAGGCGTTTCCTGAGAAACTTATTGCTAGTAGCGTTGCAACTACCATGACAGCACTTATGGTAAATACCTCGGACCTTCGTGCTTTCTTCCAAAACATTGGATTCCTTTCTTTATCAAAAGTATAAAAGACATTGTATCACATTATATGATTTTTATGATATATTATGAGATGATAAAGTATTATATTGTATCATATATATGATAATAACGTAAAATGAATATTTTATATCATAATTGCCAAATTTATCGGCTTTGTTCCATCCAATCTATTAACAATGATCTGATAAAATTGAGGCCAATTGTTTGAGAAGTCTGGAAGCATCTATAAAATTAGAAAGCAAACCTAGGCTGTCTATTTTTAAGACCTTCAAAACAAAGAGGGAAGAGCTTACAGGTGAAGCAATGCGTCAGAGATCAATTATCGCAAATCTTGCAACTGAAACAAGACATATGATGAATACAAGAACATCTCTAGCTCACAAGGTTGCAGAAAAGAACAATACAGTATGGCAAAACGTTTATTCTGGAATTTTTAGAGATCTTGACGAAATCTTGCTTCCATTGGGAATTGTCGAAGAGGCAGGAAGATTGCCCTTGAAGCGTGGACCAAAGGCTTTGCAAGAGCATGGCGTACCATATTACAAACTCACAGAAAGTGGCATGTTAGTAGCTGCATCCCTTGATGAATTAAAAAATGAGAGAATTAAAATTCTTAAGAAATTTTTTGAGAGTTATGAGATAAAAAATGGAGGATTCAAAGAAGTGATTCTTACACTCTTGAATGTAGCACCAAATTTTGTTTTTGTATTACTTAGAAAATACACTGAAGCATATGTTGATAAAAAGATAGACAGACTTATTCCGTTTAATTCAGACCGTTTAGGGTATGCACTTGATGAATCAATGTCAACCTATGCAGAGCTTTTAGAGGGTTTTTCTGCCTTGACAAGTTCTGATCGTGAATCTGTTATCAGTTTTTTCCAGTCAAATCTTATCTCCAAACATTAAAATCCTTACTCAAAAGAAGTTATATGAATGGGCATAGGCGCTCCTCAGAAAATATTTGGTTCTGTAAAATCTTTTAGTGCCCGTGGTAGGCTTCTCTCAAAGGGCGAACTGCAAACATTAGCTGAATCACGAAACTTGGAAGAACTTGTAACAAGAATAAAGAGTACTGTATACATCAATGCTGTTTCAAAGCTTACAAAACCAATTACCGCTGAAAAAATTGAATCTGCCCTTAGAAGTCATCTTGCAGATATTCATTTTTCTCTTGCAAAATCTGTAGGCGGAGGTTCAAAAATTCTGAATGTATACTATCTAAAATTTTTGATTTGGAATTTAAAACTAATTTTCAAAGGAAAAGTTTTGGGAAGATCATATGAGGAAATAGAACCTTATGTAAACCTGCATGCAGAAGAATTGATAGGACAACGTGATATGGTAGTAAAAGCACTTGTAGCAAAGGACATGGAAGAAGCTGTGTCAAGTCTTGCAACAAGTGAGTTTGGTGAAGAAATTGCAAAAGCAGTTTCATTGTATAATGAAAAGAAGAATCTTCAGGTATTTGATACATATTTGGATAAAGTTTTTTACAAACAACTAGACAGTGCGCTAAAAGCGTCAGGAGAACATGGTCTTGTACATCTGATAGGAATGGATATTGATTTTTACAATTTGCTTAGTATTTTACGTGGAAAGTTCTGGGGACTAGACGAACAACATATACAAGATCTTTTAGTAACCCATACAACATCAGCACCTAAAGATTTGCTTGGTAAGATGATAAGTGCAGAATCGGTAAAAGATGCAATGTCAGAACTTTCAAGCACTGTTTACAAAGATTTAGTTCCACAAATTGATAATGCAATTGATGCGTTATCAGAATTTGAAAGAGCTTTTGAGCTTACCATTTACAAAGCAGTCAATAGCACTTTTACTAGAATGTTTAGCTTTGCAACAGTGATTGGAATTTTGAAACTAATAACATATGAAATAAGAAACATATCAGCAATTGCATTTGCAGTAGAGCAACAGATACCTGCACAAACAGTAATGTCAAAGCTTGTCATAGCAGAATAGCAATTTTTTGATAATTAGTGAATTCCCTTAGAAATTAATAGGATTCTCTTCCCCCGCGGGAAACATTTTGTTAGGAGTTGTGATTGGTTTTGGACTATATAGATCTTGCTTATCCTGAGATCTCAAAGGGACTTTTACGAACGGTGAGCTAAATATATTATAGACAGGTCGTCAAGGAATACCTACCTTGATGGGAGATAGAGATTACAGGCGCATTATTACAGATGTTATAGAACACATTAGTCATGATATAAAACCAGAAACTGAAAAGGATAATAAAATAATACGTTTTTCTGAGATCGCAAGATGCTTACGTCGTTCATATTTTGATCGAGTAGAACCACTAGAACAAAAAGGATTGAGGTTTTCAGATCTTTTTAGAGAGTTGATAAGAAAAATGCCATATGGTTCAGTACAAGGCGAATTCTCCTTAGATGGTATCAAGCTAAAGATTCATGCTGACATGATAGTTGATGACGTAGTCATAATCTTTCGCCCAGTACCTAAACCACCAGAAAGCCTGATTGCTAGTGACGTACTGTATCTGAATGCGTGTCTATGGATTCTTAAGAAGACTGATGGTATCGTATTATACATTGCAGAAAATGGTGATGAAATATCATTTTCTTTGATTCGAGATAACAAGATGTTTGAAGAATCCATACGTAGAGTCAAAATTTTGAACAGCTTACTTGAAGAGAAAAAAGTTCCAGTCATAGAACCATCGTTGGAGTGTAATGCTTGCCAATATTATGAAAAATGTTATCTTAAAGAAAAGAAACCAGTGAGTTTTTCAATAGAATCTCTATTAGGTTTTAAGGAAGAGTAAAAAAGTTCGAAGGGAATTCGTTCCCTATTCTGAACCAGTAACTACTGCTGTGTGACCTTTGCCGCGTAGTGCAAATAACAATACACCAAAGGCAATGAAAACACCTGTAGTTACTGTATATGCTATCATTAATTCTGCCATGTTAAGGAAATGCCTTTTTAGAATCTTATATGATTTATCTAATTAAGTTTCATTTTATACAAATAATCTAAATTTTGGAATTTTATGATATAAATGACGATTTTCTATCTGGTAAAATCAAAAGTAGTAGAGTTTGCAAGGCCACTAAATGCTGATGTGGTGCTATAGAATGCCTCACCTATGATCCTCCATTCTGGAGTACCTTGTTGTAATGTTAACCAAAATTCTGGATTATTTCCAGTATTTTTTATTGTTACTTTGTCATGTACTGTAAGTGAGGAATCAGATAAAACTGTGTAGTAATTTGAACTAGCATACTGCCCAGAAAGTCTTTCTCCAATTTCCCCATATCCCACTTTAATATCATTTTCAAAAATATCAAAACTAATCATTTCTAGTAAGATTGGTTTATTGTTTGGATTCGAAACGTCAAATTCAAATTCTAATGTGGTTTCTTTTTCAGAGACAGATAAAACAGAAATGTCACTTAGTTGAACATCTAATGGTTTAATTTCTGAAGAGATTGTATTTAGACTTCCAGGAAGTTCAATATCTTTTGGTACTATATTCTTCAAAAAATCGGAACCTGGTAGTACTGAAACAGCTAGAATGATTACAGCAAAAATTCCCACTACTACTCCAACTAGAGGTTTTCTGTTCAATGGTCTAAGGAAGTTTGTTCTTCTCTTAAATGTTAAGTTAAAAAGGCTTATAGTTAAAACTTTACAAAATAATTTTGTGCAATATCACCAAGCAGTTAGAATAGGTCAAGAAAGAGCGAGAAAATCTCAAATGAATCTTTTTAATCATGCAGGGTTTGCTATGTTAACGCTTACTGTAAAAAAATCAGAAGGAAAATTTGTTCCAGTTGGAGAACAAGAATTTGTTGCAGTTGTTAACAAACATGAAGGATGGGTTACAGTTATAGTTGATGAAGAAGGATATGCAAAAGCACAGTCTAAGGTTTTAGAAGAAAATGACGCGCGTGAGATTTTGAAAAAAGCTGTTGCTGCAGGGATTCCTGAATATACAGGAAAAGTCAAGCTAGTATAATTTCAGTTCCTTCTGGATAACCTTTTATTGCTTTTTCTAAGGTTTTGATATCTGCTTTTATTATTCGCGTTTTAATTTTTGATCTTTCAATCACTTTTAATGCTACTATATCCATCAAGTCATAACCTCCTGCGAATGATTCTTGATGTACAAGCATCTTACGAAGTTTTGTAAGCTCGACGCGTTTGAATTTTTTTGCATTCTTGTTTTTGTTAGGATCTGAATCATAAATTGCGTCTACGTCTGTTGCATTCAAAAATATTGAAGCGTGAACTTTCTCTGCGATAAGTGCAGCGGTTGCATTTGTGCTCTGACCAGGATGTAGACCGCCTGTTATTACAATAAGACCACTGTCAGCTGCATGTGTTACTTCCTTTAGATTAGTAGGAGGATGTGGATATGCCTTGTCTTGCATTGCATAAATCAAGAGTTTTGCATTTAATCTTGATACTTCGATTCCTAATTCGTCTAATGTTGATTCATCGGCACCTGATGACCTAGCATGTGAGATATAATGCCTCGCAATTTTGCCTCCACCTGCTACTATAATTGGTTGACAAAACTTGCTTATTCTTACAAAAAATGCTGCATAATCCTTTAAAATTTTAGAGTCATCAAATCCAAATAACTTTCCAGATAATTTTATAACTATTCTTTTTTTCATGATTTGTTTTCACCAAGGATGATCTGTGCAGCAATTTCAACCTTTTTTCTATTTTTTTCTGCAGTATAAACTCGTAACATGTTCATAAAACCTGAGATTGCAGACACTAATGGAATCTCAGAAATTGGTAGCTCATAACCTTCCTTTTGTATCGAGCCTTTTTTTGATGTCAATATTATTGATTGAGATTCTTTCTTAGATGGTGTGAGTGGAATAGTTGGCGTTGTTGATATATCTATGAAAATCTCGGATTCATCTACTTTGGATTTCTTAGAAATTTCTTTTTTTATCTCAGATGATTTCGCGCCAAATTTTTCTTTACGTGTGAGAATTTTTTCAAATACACATTTGAGTAATCTACGGTGCTGGTAGTCTTTTGCAAGTTTACTTGCTCTTTTTAGATCTGAAGATTTTTGTGGTAGTGATATTAGTTTTGATATAACAAATTCATCTGTCAGCTGAATGTATTTATCAAGATCATATGAAGTAAATTCAAGTTCGTTATCTGCAAGACTCATTGATTCAAGTAACATCACTTCGGCCGATCGTACAGTTTTATGAAAGTAAACAGCTTTGAACATTTGATATCGTGAAATCATCATAGATTCAAATGAATAAAGAGACGACCTGTCAAGAGAAAGTTTTTTTTCGTAAACGCCAAGAGACTGAACTATTCTTTTAAAATCAATTTTTGCGTGTTCTGCACCAGTAAAGTATCCATCTCGTGGAAGATAATCCATCATATCTGCACTCAATCCCCCCGATATGATCTCATTCATGAATTGATGTTTTGAATTACCAAATGCAAGTTGTGTTAGAAACTTCTTATCAAAACCAGACTGTGAGAGAAAATCTCCGATTTCAGTCTGAAGTATAAGCTTCTTACCAATTTCTTCGTGTGTGATTTTCTTTTTCTTTTGTAAAACTTCTTCAAAAAGATGAGAAAATGGACCGTGACCAACATCATGCAAAAGTCCACCGAGTCTGAGATTTGCAACATCATCTGAATTCAGAAATCCTTTATCTTTAAGCACCCCAGCTGCCTGACCAGCTATGTGCATCACACCTAGAGAATGTTCAAATCTTGAATGCTGAGC
>Ga0247727_10015818_pt1 | contig 12295 bp, 10 predicted proteins | sample WisWelCaveWW1625_FD_202498 | JGI IMG/M metagenome (GOLD analysis project Ga0247727, IMG submission 202498) | Biofilm microbial communities from Wishing Well Cave, Virginia, United States - WW16-25 | ecosystem: Environmental > Aquatic > Deep subsurface > Groundwater > Cave microbial mat | place... | reverse complement strand
TTACCTGAAAACCAAACCCGAAGAAAGGAAGTCGGCCGCTTCGCGGCCTCCTCATCCGTTATTTTCTTGCCTCGCCCGGTCGGCGACCAGTCCCGATTTCATGCTCATCCTTCGATTGGAAAATGCTCCGATCGAGCCCCAAAAAATTCAGGAGATTCTTGGCGTCGCGTGGCCACTACTTCATTATGGCGGGCCGCTACGACAAGATCTTCAAGTCGCTGGGCGAGGACTTTCCTCGGGGGCTCCTGCATTTGACCGGCAGCCTGCCGCTGGATGTGCCGGCCAAGATCGAACCCATGGCTCGCGAGATCAATGTGCCGGGCTTGGCGGTCGATCAGTTGTACCGGGTGCGCACGGACGCAACGGATTGGCTGGACCATTCCGAGGCTCAGGCCCGCTACAGGGCCGAAGTCCGCATCCGCCTGGCCTGGTACGGCGTGCTCCTGGCCTTCACCTACCGGCTTCCAATCCGCACGACACTCATCCTGATGGCGAAGCGGTTTGGCAGCCGCCGCATTCCGGAGTACGTGTACCTTCAATACGGCGACGTGGTGATCCGCTCCCGGGTCCGGGTCGTGCGGCTATGGGAGGTTGATGCGCGTCAAGCGTTGGAGTTGAAAGAACCGGAGTTGCTGCCCTGGGTCATGCTTATGAACGGCTCCGATCGACAAATGCTGGAGGCCGCGCGCCGCATCCGGACGCTCGGCAAGTCCTTGAAAGCCCGTCAGTTGGCGGCGCAATATTTCACGCTGGCCGGCTTGCGTTATGATAAGGACACACTGCCGCTATGGCTGAAGAAGGCAGGTAACATGTTAACCGACGAGATCATTCGAGAATCGAGCTACTACCAGTTGATAGTGGAAGAAGGCCTCAAGAAGGGCCTGAAGACAGGCATGGTGAAAGGCCTGCAAAAGGGGCGACTTCTGGAAGCTCGCCGCAATCTTCGACTGGTCATGTCGGTGCGTTTCCCAAGCCTCGGCGAAGTAAAGGCGATCGACCGCGTTGACGATCCGGCCCGCTTGGAGAAGGGCCTCAAGAGCCTATTGCTGGCCAGCGACGAAAAGGCCGCCCGCGCGGCCCTGCGGAAGCTCAACGGCAAATAACCTGGGGTCGGGTGCTCGAAACCGCTGGAGCCCAGGGGCGCCAGCCGGTACAATGTCTCGATAATGGCCGACCATCCTGCCGACCGCTACGCCACCTCGCGCGCGATGCTGGAGCGCGCGCGGCTGTCGCTGGCCGGCGGAGTGTCCAGTCCGTTCCGCGCGCAGGCGCCCGTCCCGCTCTACTTTCGCGACGGGTGCGGATCCAAGCTCCAGGACGTCGACGGCAACTGGTACATCGACTACACGCTGGCGTGGGGGCCGAACATTCTCGGCTACCGGCATCCGCGCGTGGTCGAGACGGTGCTCCGCTACGCGGCCGGGCCGCACACCTACGGCGCGCAGCACGAACTGGAGTTTCTGGTGGCGGAGAAGATCTGCGAACTGGCGCCGTGCGCCGAGCGCGTCATCTTCTCCTCCAGCGGCAGCGAAGCCGTGCAACTGGCGCTGCGGCTGGCGCGGGCGGCGACCAAGTGTCCCCGCGTCCTGAAGTTCGAGGGGCATTATCACGGCTGGATGGACTCGGTGCTCATCAGCTATCATCCTCCCGCTGAACAAGCAGGCCGGCCGTTTCTGCACTCGCGCGGGCAGGTGGCCAACACGCTGGACAACATCGCAGTGGCGACGTGGAACAGCCTCGAGGCGGTGGAGCAGGCGCTGGCGGCGGGCGACATCGCCGCCGTGATCATGGAGCCGGTGCTGTGCAACTCGGGCTGCATCCTGCCCCGGCCTGGCTACCTGGAGGGTGTGCGCCAGCTTTGCACCCGTCACGGCGCGCTGCTGATCTTCGACGAGGTGATCACCGGTTTTCGCATGGCGCTGGGAGGAGCGCAGGGTGTCTTTGGCGTCACCCCGGACCTGGCCACGTTCGGCAAGGCGCTGGCGGCCGGGTTGCCGCTGAGCGCCGTGGCGGGAAAACGCGAAATCCTCGATCTAATGTTTGGCGGCGGCGTGGCCTTCGGCGGCAGCTTCAATGGCAATCCGGTGTCGCTGGCTGGGGCGCACGCGGCGCTATCGGAACTGTCCCGCGACGATGGCGCGGCGCTGGCGCATGCCAACGCCATCGGCGAGCGGCTCATGGCTGGAATCCAGGAATCGGCGCGGCGACATGGCGTGCCGCTGCTGGTGAGTGGCTTCGGCGCCGCCTTAGCACTCCACTTCACCCAGCACACGGAATTGCACGACTACGCCGACACGCTGGCGGACGATCGTGACATGCTGCGCCAAGTGGTGCTCGGGCTGCTGGAGGAAGGCGTGCAAATCCTGCCCGACGGGCGGCTCTACGTCTCGGCGGTCCATAGCGACGAGGACGTCGAGACGACTATGGCGGCGGTCGACCGATGTTTCAGCAAGCTCTGATGGCGCTCATGAGCTGCGCGACGGCGCAGGACGCCGACACCATCCCGCCCACCCAGCCGCGCGGGCTGACAGGCCATGGCCTCACCGAGACTTCGATGGAACTCACCTGGTGGCCGTCGCAGGACAATCGCGGCATCCGTCACTACGTGGTCCGGCGCAACAACGTCCCCGTGGGCACGGCGAAGACCACTTACTTCCTCGATACCGGCCTTTCCCCCAACCAGGTCTACAACTACACCGTCGCCGCGGTCGATTCCTCGGGCAACGAATCCCGGCAGTCGGCCGGCCGCGGCGGCTATGCCAACGGCATCTACACCAACACCGCTGGCCGGGTGACGATCGCCATTGTGGAATCGCCGGAGTCGGTGCGGTCCGGGCAGCGATTCCGGGTCGGTTGGGAAGTGACACTCGATCCCGCCGGCACGCTCGGCCACAACGATGCGCACGTCAGCAACTCGCTCGACAATTTCGGCTGCAATCCGCCGGACTGCGAGTACGTCCAGATCAGCGCGCGCAGCGGCAACACCTACTTCGCCGATCCGGTCGCTCCGATGGCAACCGGCGATCTGTACTGGATCCCCGATCCGCATCCCGCCAGCCCGCCGTCGGCCTACAACAACCAGCACCAGCACTACCCGCTGCGGCGCGTGGTGGTGACGCGCGGCAATCCGCTGGCCATCGCGACCGACACTCTGCCGCCGGCGCGGCTCAATCAGCCGTTCTCGTTCGCGGTTACCCACAATGGCAGTGATGAGGCTACGGGGCCATTCGCGTTCGGGATCTCACAGGGTACGCTGCCGCGCGGGCTTTCGATCGATAGCGCCAGCGGCGTGATCTCGGGCACGGTGCTGGATGCTGGTGCGTTCCCGGTGACCGTGCGAATCAAAGCGACCAGCGAGAATTACGCCGGGAAGGATCTCTCGCTGGTGGCCGGAGATCCACAGTTCACGGCGGCTTCGATCACCAATGCCGCGAGCTTCGCCGCCGGGCTGGTCCCCGGCGGCATCGCGACCGTCTTTGGCGTGGCCTTGTCGAACGCCAGCGGCATCGTGGCGGCACAGTCGGCGCCGCTGCCGCTCGATCTGCGCGGCGCGAGCGTTCGCATCAACAGCGTCGCCGCGCCTCTGTTCGCGCTGGCCAACGTGGACGGGCAGGAGCAGATCAACCTCCAGGTTCCCTACGAGCTGGCCGGGCAGGCTTTGGCCACGGTCACGGTGACGAATAACGGGATGACGAGCGCACCGGTGACCGTTCCGGTCCTGCCGGCTCAGCCGGGGATCTTTGCCGTCGATGGCGCGGCCGTGGCCGGTGGGGTCCTCACGGTGTACGCGACTGGGTTGGGTCGTGTCGAGCCGCCAGTGGCGACGGGCGCGGCCGCTCCGGCGTCGCCCTTGTCGCGCACACTGCTGATGCCGGAGGTGACCTTGGGCGGTCTTTCGTGCGAGGTGTTGTTTAGCGGGCTGGCGCCGGGATTCGCCGGGCTGAACCAGGTGAACGTTCGCGTGCCGGCGGGTCTCGCGCCCGGCGAGGCGGCGCTGGAGATGCGCGCCGGCGGCCAGGTCAGCAATCGGGCGATGGTGACTATGAGGTGACCATGGCTGGACAGCGCATCGCTTACGGACCCGATCAACACCAGTTCGGAGAACTGCGGCTGCCGAAGTTCACCGCGCCACATCCAGTGGCGATCGTCATTCACGGCGGCTTCTGGCGCGACGCCTACGGGCTGGACCACATCAGCCTGCTGGCCGAGACGCTGCCGGATCTGGGGATCGCGTCGTGGAACATCGAGTACCGCCGCCTGGGGAACGCAGGCGGCGGGTGGCCGGGAACTTTCGAGGACGTCGCCGGGGCCGCGCAGCATCTGTTGAAGTTGGAGGCGGAGCACCGTTTGGATCTGGGCCGCGTGATCGCGATCGGCCATTCCGCCGGCGGCCACCTGGCGCTCTGGCTGGCGGCGCGCAAGGCACTCACTCTGCGGGGAGTGGTTTCGCTCGCCGGAGTCGCCGACCTCCGGCGCGCCTGGGAGCTGCGGCTCAGCCGGGGCGTGGTGCGCGATCTGCTCGGCGGCACACCAGAAGAGATGCCGGAGCGCTACCGGCTGGCCTCGCCGATCGAACGCCTGCCGATGGGAGTTCCTCAGCGCCTCGTGCATGGGGAAAACGACGACATCGTGCCCATCGAGATTACGCGGCGTCACCTGGAGACGGCGCGGACCAAAGGCGACGACGCACAGCTCATCGCGCTGGCCGACACCGGCCACTTCGAGGTGATCGATCCACGGGCGAAGGTGTGGCCTAGGATCGAGACGGCGATCCGAGAATTGATTGGATCTCGCCGATAGTCCGGTCGATCTCCTCGTCGGTCGAATAGAAGTGTGGGGCGACGCGGATGCCGGCTCCGGGGCGGTGGTCGACCAGGAAATCGCGCCGCAGCAGCTCCTCGGTCACTTCGGCGCCGCGAGGCACATCGATCACCACCACGCCGCCGCGCTCGGCCGCACTGCGCGGTGAGTTCACGCGGAAGCCGGCCTCATCAGCCATCTCGATCAGCCTCGTTGTCTGGCGCAAGGATTTTTCGCGAATGCGATCGACGCCCGCCTCCAGGATGATCTCGTAGCCGGATTGGGCGGCGTACAAGGCCGGGATCGATGGCGTACCGTGCAGAAACCGGAAGGCGTCATCGGCGTATTCGATGGGACCGGCCTGGAACGAGAAAGGCGAGCGGTGGGCCATCCAGCCCGTGACTTTCGGCTCGAGCTGTGACCACAGGTCGCGGCGCACATAGAGGTAGCCGGCGCCGGGCCCTCCGCAGAGCCATTTCACCGAACCGCCCGTGGCGAAATCCACGCCCCAGTCGCGGACGTTCAACGGAAGGCATCCGGCGGACTGGTAGACGTCGGCGACTACTAATGCGCCCACCTCGTGCGCGCGACGCGTGATCGCGGCGACATCCTGGATGTAGGAGCTGCGGAACAGCACGTGCGAACAGGACACCAGTTGCGTGCGCTCGTCGATGGCGGCCAGCATCCGCTCCAGCGGAATCGTGATCCCGTCGGGGGAAGGTACGGTGACGACGCGCGCGCCCAGTTTTTCGACGCCATGCTGGAGATAGAGGTTCGTCGGAAAATTCATCTCCTCGGTGACGATCCCGTTGCGCGGCCCGGACCAGTCGAAACAGGACAGGACGATCGACATGGCGATGGATACGTTGGGCTGCATGACCACCTCGCCGGGACCCGCCCCGATGATGCGGCCGATGAGATCGCCGACGGTGACGGGCATCGCCCACCAGCCTTCGTTCCAGGCGCGAATGGAACGTGTTGACCAGACGTCGGCGTACTCAGCGAGGCGGTCGCGCGTGCGGCGCGGCATGGCACCCAGCGAATGGCTGATCATGAAGACGGTGCGGTCGAGCACCGGAAACTCCTTGCGCCATTGAAGAAGGTCGTTCATCGATTTGACCCGCGACCGGCCTACCCCGAATACCCCGGCGGCGGCTGGAACCCGCCCACGACACCCGCCATCTGTGCGGCAAACTCGATCGTGGTGGCGTCTTCCAGGTACGGGCCGATGATCTGCAATCCCACGGGGAGTCCCTCCGCGGTGCGGCCCGCGGGCGCCGCCGTGGCGGGCAGGCCGGCGAACGTGGCCATGCTCACCCAGCGAATCTGATCCAGGTAGGGGCGCGGCCCCGCTGGAGTCGACAGCACGCGGCTTCCCATGGGATCGCTATGGTCGTGTGGAAATGCAGCCACGAAATTCACAGGCGCCAGGAACACGTCGATCTCCCGGAAGTAACTCTCCCAAACCGCGCGCGTGGCCAGCCGGTACTGTGTCTCCGCCAGCCAGCGTTTGTGCGGCGCGGAAGCAGACGCCAGGAAAGATTTCGGCATCCCCTTTCCGAACTGCTCGAGTGCAGCCACGGGAAGGTCGGCGGTCAGCAGCGCGCCCAGCAGGAACATGTAGCTGTCGAGTTGTTTGGCCGGATCGAGCCCCGGCGGCCAGCCGCGCTGCACGCGCACTCCGGCCTTCTCGATCGAAGCCAGCGCCTTGTCCATCACCGCGGCGACGTCCGGCGAAAGCCGGCAGAACGCATCGTCCGGCACGCAGCCCACCCGAAATCCGGCCAACCGCCGGGCGCGGGGCGCCGGCATGGTCCACTTCCAGGCCTTGGCCTCGGCGCCATTGGGCCCGCCCAGCAGCAACAGCGCCGCAAGCAGGTCTTCGGCGTGCCGCGCCAGCGGTCCGTCCACCGCCAGGTCCATGGGAAGGCCCGGCAGCGTGGTCGGGAACGAGGGCGCTTCCCCCTCCGTCGACACCAGCTCGATCGTGGGCTTGTGCCCGTAGATCCCGCAGAAATGCGCCGGTACGCGAATGGAGCCGCCGATGTCGCTGCCGAGGGTGAGGTAGCCGAGTCCCGCTGCCAGCGCCGCCGCGCCGCCGCCGGTGGAGCCGCCCGGCGTTCGCTTCGCATCCCACGGATTGTTCGTGACTCCATACACGGGGTTAAAGCTTTGCCAGTCCGACAGGCGAACCGGGACATTGGTCTTGCCAAGGATGACGGCTCCGCCGCCGAGAAGCCGGTCCACCGCTACGGCGTTGCGGTCTGATTTGAAGGCAGCCGCCTCCTTCATGCCCCACGTGGCGGGCGTGCCCTTCAGCCAGAAACTGTCCTTGATGTGAATCGGGACGCCGTGCAGCGCGCCCCAATTCTGCTTGCGGGCCAGCGCCTGGTCCGCCTCGCGGGCTCGCGCCAGCGCCTCGTCGCGCAGCACCAGCGCCATCGCGTTCAGTTTTGGATTGTGGCGGGCGATGCGGTCGAGCGCCCGCTGGGTCAGCTCGACGGAGGAGACTTTGCGGGTGCGGATCGCCTCCGCCGCCGCCAATGCCGAGCCGTAGTCGGGATCGAAAGCTGTGGGTGCGGCGAAACCGGAAGCCGCGGCTCCCAGCACGCCGCCGAGCCATTCACGGCGAGTTGACATACTGCGAGACATACTGCGAGTCTAGCGCCATTTCTTCCGAAGATAGTAGATGGGGATGCCCGCCGCGATCAGGCCCGCCCCTGCCAGAGCCGGGCCCGGAGTGGTGATCAGGGTGTTGATCACGAACCCGAATGCAACCGCGCAGAACAGCAGCGGCGTGATCGGCGAACCCCAGAGTCGGAACGGGCGCGGGCGATCCGGATCGCGGCGGCGCAAGATCACCACGCCAAGCACCGTGAGTCCGTAGAACAACCACGCGGCGAACATGGCGTAGGCGGCCAGCGCCGTGTAGGATCCCGTGAGCACCAGCGCCGCCGCCCAGACGCCTTGCAGCAGCACCGCCTGAGCCGGAGTTCCGAACCGCGGATGCACGCGCGCGAAGCGATCGAACAGCAGGCCGTCGCGCGCCTGCGCGAAGTAGAGGCGCGGCGCGGTGAGCATCCAGCCGTTGGCGCCCCCGATGATCGACAACAGGATGGTTCCGCTCACCAGGGCGGCGCCGGCGGATCCGAGGCTACGCTCGGCGGCGGCCGCGCCCACTCGCGGAGCGGCGGCGATTTCCGCCGGGCTGAGCACATGCAGATAGGCGGCGTTAGCGAGCAGGTAGATGGCGACGCAAAGCCCAAGACCGAGGGCGAGCGCGCGAGGCAGTGTCCGCTGCGGCTCCCGAACTTCGCCGGCCACCATGGCGAGCGCGATCCAGCCGTCGTAGGTGAGCAGGCAGGCGATCATGGCGGCTCCGAACTGGCTGAGCATCGCCGGATCGAAGGAGGCCGTCGAGTCCGCGGCCTCGCGATTGCCGAACAGGAACGCGGCGCCGATCAGCACGGCCAGCCCGAGAACCTTCAGCAGCGTGAAAAACTTCTGCACCGCTGCGCCGGCCTGCACGCCCCGGTAATTCACGGCGGTGAGCACGGCGATGAGAGCGACCGCGCTGAGACGGGTTGTCGCCGGCGACATTGGCAGGAAGTAGCCGAGGTAGACCGCGAAACTCACCGCCAGCCAGGCGACGGCCCCCGACATGATCACGACGAAATTGGTCCAGCCGCAAACGAACGCCGCCAGCGGCCCGTAGATTTCGCGGAGCCAGACGTAGTGACCTCCGGTGGAAGGCATCATGGCGCCGAGTTCGGCGCAGGCCAGCGCGCCGAAGAAGGAGAGCAGACCGCTGAAGATCCAGACGGCCAGGATCCAGCCGTCGGAAGGCAGCCGCTGGGCGACCAGGTTGGGAACCAGGAAAATGCCCGCCCCGATGATGGTGCCGGCCACCACCGCGACGCCGTCGAGCAGACCGAGCTGGCGGTGAAGGTCGGGCTGCGCGGCCATCACTGCACTGTAGCGCATGTCTGGTTGATATCCTTGACTCGTGCTAGTCCTGGGAGAGAGAGCGCCGGGATTCGACGGCTGGCTCGCCGACGGGCAGCCGGCCGTGGTGGTGTTCCTTGAAACCGACTGCCCCACCTGCCGCCTGACCGCCCCGTATTTGAACCGGCTGGCGCAATCGGTGCGGGTGATCGGCGTGTCTCAGGATTCGGAAGCGGCCACGCGGGAGTTCGCCGCGCAGGTTCCGGTCGCGTTCCCGCTGCGCGTGGACCCGGAACTGATGGTGTCGCGTGCCTGGGATCCTCCGATCGTGCCGGCGCTGTTCCTGTTGGACGGAGATGGGATTGTCCGCCGCGCCGAGATCGGCTTCGACAAGGATGTGCTGAATGCGATCGCGAATGACCTGGGCCAGCCGCCGGTAGCCGACCCCTTCGACGGAGCGCCGTCGCGCAAGCCGGGCTGTTCTTCGCGGCATTTGGAGCCGGCCGTGATCGGCGAGGAAGCGGCGGCGCTCAACGTGCACGGCTCCCGTGGAGGGAAAGCCTCGCGCTTCGAGTTGGCCGAGGGCGAAGACGAATACGAGTATCGCTTACGCATGTTCGGCGATGCGCTTCCGGTGGTGCCGCCTACAGCCCAACGTGTGGAGCGGATGCTGCGCGCCTCCCCGATCGATCCGCGAGAGGTGATTGGGCGCATCCCGCCCTGCTACGGCGAAGCGACCGTCGAAAAGATCGCCGCCAACGCCGTGATGGCGGGCTGCGTCCCGGAGATGATGCGGGTGCTGATCCCGCTGGTGCGTGCCGCTTGCGACGAGCGGCTGAACCTCCACGGAGTCCAGGCGACCACGCATTTTGCCGCGCCGCTGGTGATCGTGAATGGACCGGTGCGCGACGAGCTGGGCTTCTGGTCGCGGCAGAATGTGTTCAGCAACGTGGCGCGAGCCAACAGCACGCTAGGCCGGGCGCTCCAGTTGATCCTGCTGAATCTGGGCGGGGCGCGGCCGGACGGCATCGACATGTCGGCGCTCGGCAATCCCGGCAAGTTCTCCTATTGCATCGCCGAGAACGAGGAGGCCAGTCCCTGGGAGCCCTTGCATGTCGAGCTGGGATTCCGGCCTGACCAAAGCACGGTGACGTTGTTCGCCGCTGAGCCGCCGCGCGGGGTCAGTGAGCATACCGCGCGCAGCGCCAAGGGCGTGTTGCGGGCCATCGCGCGGGCGCTTGAGACGGTATGGAGCTACCGATCCTGCCTGACATTCGAGGCGCTGGTGGTGATCGGACCCGAGCATGCGCGCACCATCGCGCACGATGGATTCTCCAAGCACGATGCCCGCCAGTTCCTGTTCGAGAACAGCGGGATCCCGGTGAGCGAGTATGATGGCGATGGCGGGGAAGGGACGCAGCTCGTCGCGCAGTATCAGGAAACCATCATTGAAGGTGTCCGCTGCTACCAGAAGTTCCGCGCGCCGGAGTCGATCCGCATCGTGGTGAGCGGCGGCACGGCGGGCAAGTTTTCCGCCGTCCTCGGGAGCTGGGCGACCGGGGCGCGCGGGAGCCAGATGGTGACGTATCCAGTGTGACGGCAGGAGAGGAACACAATGACCCTCGTGAATCCGATGAATGAAGCGATACCGCAAGCGGCCCTGCCACCGCCGAGATTGACCTCGCTGGCCGGCCGCAGGATCGCGCTTCTGGACATCAGCAAGCCCGGCGGCGACGTATTTCTGGACCGGCTCGAAGCCCTGCTGAAAGAGCGCCACGGCGTGGCCTCGGTGATCCGCGAGCGCAAGCCGACCTTCACCAAGCCAGCCCCGCCGGAGGTGATCGAGCGGTTGCGCGGGGCCGACGCGGTGATCGAGGCGCTGGCCGATTGAGGGTCGTGCACCACGTGCAGTTTGCACGATTCGATCCGTCTGGAGAATCTGGGAATCGCCTCGGTTGCGGTGGCGACGCACGAGTTCATGCTGCCGGCGCGGGCGCAGGCGGCCGCTTTGGGGCGGCCGGACTTTGACGCCGTCTACGTGCCACATCCCATCCAGGACCAGACTCGGGAGGAGATCGCGGCGCGGGCGGACGCGGTGCTGGCGGAAATCGTAGCACGGCTAGCCACAAATCATGAATACTCGCGCCCATAAGGTTTCCACCGAAGCCATCGCTGGAGTAACGACCTTCTTCACGATGGCGTACATCGTGGTGGTGAATCCTTCGATTCTGTCGACCGAAGGCACCGGCATTCCCTTTAGCGGCGCGCTCACGGCGACCGTCACAGTCTGTTTCCTGATGACCCTGTTGATGGGCGTCTATGCGCGGCTGCCTTTCGCGGTTGCTCCGGGCATGGGGATCAACGCATTTTTCACTTACACGATCGTGCTGGGACAAAAAGTTCCCTGGCCGGTGGCGCTCGGCATGACCTTCTGGGCCGGGGTGCTGTTCATAGTGGTCTCGGTGACTCCGGTGCGGGTCATCATCGCCAAGGCGATTCCGGGGCACCTCCGCACGGCGACAGCGGCCGGCATCGGGATCTTCCTCACCTTCATCGGTCTGAAGAACGCCGGGTTTGTGGCCAGCCATCCGGTAACCTTCGTGCGGCTGGGCGATCTGGATCACCGGGCCGTGCTGGCGCTGGTGGGCGTGGGCGTCGCCGCTTGGCTACTGCGGCGCGGCAGCCCGCTGGCGTTTCTGGCAGCGATGATCGGCGTGACGGCGATCGCCTGGATCGCCGGGCTGGTCCAAACCCCGGCGCAGTTTTTCAGCATGCCGGACTTCAGCAGCGTGTTTTTGAAGCTGGACATTCCGGGAGCGCTGAAGCTGGCACTGCTACCGGCGATCGTCTCGATCCTTTTCACCGACCTGTTCGATTCCATCTCGACGCTGATCGGCGTTTCGCAGGCGACCGGAATGGTGGACGCCGAAGGCCACCCGAAAAATCTGCGCGAGGGACTGATCGTCGATTCGCTGGCGACCCTGTCGGCGGGGCTGGCGGGCAGCTCGGCGGGCACCGCCTACATCGAGAGCGCCGCCGGGATCCAGGCGGGCGCACCGGACTCACCTCGGTGTTCACGGCGCTGTGCTTCCTGCCGTGCTTTTTCCTCGCGCCGCTGGCCGGCATGGTGCCGGTCTACGCCAGCGCCTCCGTGCTGCTGCTGGTGGGCGCGCTCATGTTCCGCAGCGTGGCTCGGCTTCCGTTCGACACCATCGAAGAGATTGTCCCGGCTTTCCTGACGGTGATCCTGATCCCGCTGACGTTCTCAATCACCCAGGGGATTCTGTGGGGCTTCATCTCCCACGTGGGCTTGTTCGTGATCGCCGGGCGGCGGCGCGAGGTGCATCCCGTGATGTACGCGCTGGCGGCGGTGTCGGTGGGTCTGCTGGTGCTGGAACAGGCCCGCTAATCCCGCCTTACGGAACGATATTCACTCGTACGGTGTTGGCCGGCCTGCCGTCCACGCTCACCGCCAAGTCCACTTCCCCGCGGCCGATCAGCGAGCGAGGGATTCGTATGTTGAGCTGGTCCAGGCCGATGAAAGTGCCCT
>Ga0247727_10015817_pt1 | contig 12295 bp, 9 predicted proteins | sample WisWelCaveWW1625_FD_202498 | JGI IMG/M metagenome (GOLD analysis project Ga0247727, IMG submission 202498) | Biofilm microbial communities from Wishing Well Cave, Virginia, United States - WW16-25 | ecosystem: Environmental > Aquatic > Deep subsurface > Groundwater > Cave microbial mat | place... | reverse complement strand
CGACAACTCCGTCGGCTACGGCGGCCTGCCCAACGAGGAAGGTGACGTCGAGCTCGACGCCTGCTGCATGCACGGCCCAACGCGCCGCGCTGGCGCCGTCGCTTCTCTCCGCTACATCAAAAATCCCTCCAAAGTCGCCCGAATCGTCATGGAGCAGACCGACCACGTTTTGCTCGTCGGCCCGGGCGCTCTCCGCTTCGCGGAGATGCACGGCTTCGAGCGCATGAACTTGCTCACCGCCGAATCCCGCATTGCCTGGCTTCGCTGGAAAGCTCGCACCGCGCCCAACTGGGCTTCGGGCCTCGATAGCCCCGACTGGAAAGAAAAAGCCGCTTCCCTTCTCGATCCGAATCTTCCCGATGAGGAAAAATCCCGCATCCTCGCCTGGGCCGACGATGTTGCCGCCCATCCCGTCACCGGGACCATCAATTGTCTCGCCGTCAACGAAAAGGGCGACATCTCCGGCACCACCACCACTTCCGGCCTCTCTTGGAAAATCGCCGGCCGTGTTGGCGACTCCCCCATCATCGGCGCCGGCCTTTACGTGGACAACGACGTCGGCGCTGCCGGCTCCACCGGTCGCGGCGAGGAAAACATCAAGGTCGCCGGCGGCCACACGATTGTCGAAATGATGCGCAAGGGCATGTCACCCACCGACGCCTGCCTCGAAGCCCTCTCCCGCATCGCCCGCAATTACAACAACGACAAAACCCGCCTCTCCAAGTTTTACGTCGTTTTCTACGCCCTCAACAAAGATGGCGTTCACGGCGGCGCTGCGCTCTGGTCGCAAACGCGCGCCGACCGTCCGCGCACCTATGCCGTCCACGACGGCACGCAAGCACGTCTCGTCAACTGCGCTGCTCTCTTCGAAGGCGCCAGCGCCGATTAGCCGCGCCTTGCGACGCTTGTCATTCTGAGGGCCGACCTGGTCGGCCCGAAGAATCCCTCCTCTCCCTCTCGGGCAACAGACAACGGTGAACGAGAAACGGGGACCGAGTTACGAGTTACGAATCACAAGTCACGTCCTTTCCTCCCCACGCGCCTCTCGCGGTTTTACTCTCTCTTCCTCATTTGCTGTTTCCAAATTCTTACTCCTCTCTCCCTTTCTTCTTCCCATCCGTGTTCATCTGTGTTCATCTGTGGTTTCATTCTCCCTCGATGGACCGCGTCAACATCCTCATCATCGGCGGCGGAGTCGTCGGCTGCGCCGCTGCCGCCGAGCTGGCCGCGCGCTGGGACAACGTCTTCCTCGTCGAGCAACTCCCTCGGCTCGGCATGGCCACCAGCACTCGGAATAGTGGCGTGTTGCACTCCGGCCTGTACTACGCCCCCGGCTCGCTCAAGGCCCGCCACTGCGTCGCTGGTAACCGTCTCTCCTACGAATTCTGTTCCGCTCACAAGGTCCCTCATCGCCGCACCGGCAAACTCATCGTCGCCGCCGCCGCGGGGGAGGAGCTGCGCCTCTCTCTTCTTGCCGAAAACGGTCGCACGAATGGAGTCGAGGGTCTTCGCCTCGTGGACCGTGCGGCCATCCGCGCCCGCGAACCTCACATCGCCGGCCACGCTGCGCTCGAGGTTCCCTCCGCCGGCATCGTCTCCAGCGAAGAGCTGGTCAAGGCCTGGGCCCGCGTCGCTCTGGATCGTGGGGCCAGCTTGCTCACCCACGCCCGCGTCACCCGCCTCGAGCCGCAGCACGACTCGATTCGCGTCACCATTCACGTCGGCGATTCAGAGAATCCCTCAAATGTGGTTGTGGAAACGGTGGACGCCGCCTGCGTCGTCAACTCCGCCGGGCTTCACGCCGACGAAGTTGCCGCCCTGCTCGGCAACCATCGCTTCCGCATTTATCCCGTCCGCGGTGAATATTGCGAGCTGGTGCGCTCCAAAACCCATCTCGTTCAATCGCTCGTTTACCCGCTTCCTCATGCCGAAGGCCTGAGCCTCGGCGTCCACCTTACGAAAACACTCTACGGCACCGTGCTAGTTGGCCCCACTGCTCGCTACGTCACTGAGAAGCACGATTACGAACGCGGCCGCCTCTCCACCGAAGAATTCGCCCGCCGCGCTAAATCTCTACTTCCTGAAATCGAGCCCGCCGACCTCACCCTCGCCTACTCCGGCCTTCGCCCCAAGCTTGTTCCGCCCGGCTCCACCGGCTTCGCCGACTTCGTCATCGAGCGGGACTCAGAGTTCCCTCGCGTCATTCAACTGATCGGCATCGACTCTCCCGGCCTCACCGCCGCCCCTTCCATCGCCCGCCATGTCTCATCCCTCGCCTCCGAAATCCTCAACTGATTGGGCATGGCATCGTCTGTGCCTGACCTTCACCATCCGTCATGGCCATCCGACGAGGATGGCCGAAGTATCTCACTAGATTCCCCGGCATCCACCTCCCCGCGAAGCCTCCGCTCCCTCTCCCGAAAAACAAAAAGGGCGGGCTCTCGGCCCGCCCACAAAACTCATTGCTGTCATCCTGAGCCGACCCGACCAGGGTCGGCGAAGGATCTCAACGAATTGTCCTTGCGACCAAGCCTCGGTTTACGCCGCTTCCGCCAACCTGCGCGCCGGCACCGCTCGCAGCGCCTGCGTCTTCGCCGCGCCGCCCTTCAAAATCTCGATTGCCTTCCGCAGCACCGGATCTTCCGGTGACGCCGGCCGCACGGCTGGCTGATCCGCCTCCGGCGCATCGGTATCTCCGTCAAGTGCGTCGCTTGCTGTGCGTACTTCCACGGTCGGCTTGACCCCATCATCGGGAATCGCCTTCCCCGAAGGCGTGTAATAAAGAGCCACCGTCAATACCAACGCCGAGTCGCCGTCCAGTTCGATCAGCTTTTGTTCCGACGCGCTGCCGTACGTCCGTGTCCCCACAACTTCTCCGCGCTTATTCTCTCCGATCGCCGCCGCCAACACTTCCGCTGCTCCCGATGTGCTGCTGTTGATCAGCACCGTCATCGGATGCTTCCAGACCGCTTTGGCCGGTTCGGCTGCGAACTCCTCCCGCGCCATGGTCTGCCCCTTCAGCGCACCAACCATCCCCGAGGTTAGAAAGAGTCGCGCCACGGCTACCGCTTCTTTCGGATCTCCCTTGGCGTTGTCCCGCAGGTCCAGCACCAGCTTCTGTATCCCTTGCTTCTCAAACTGTGCCAGCTTCTCACGCACCTCGTTCGCTTTGCCGGCCTCCAGCGTCACCATCCGCAGGTATCCGACGTCTGCCTCCAACTTCTCTCCCATCACTTTCGGCGCGCTCAATTGCGCCCTCACCAGCTCGATTTCCTGCGCTTCTGTCCTTCCCCGACGCACCACCGACACCTTGATGCCGCTTCCCGCGTCTCCCGCCAGTAGGATTTGCGCCTGCCCGACGGACATCTCCCGCGTCGTAAACCCGCCAATCCCTTCCAGAATATCCGCCGGACGCAGCCCCGCCTTTTGTGCCGGGCTGTCCGGCAGCACCGCAACCACAATGATGTAGCCAAACCGCTTCGAGAGGACGACTCCCACTTCGCCCTTCGACCCGTTCTGCACCTTTCGCTTGTATTCGGCGTATTCGCGCGGGCTCAGGTAGCTCGAGAGCGGATCCAGCGATTCCAGCAGACCGTGCAGCGCCCCGCTGGTCACCAATTGCAGGTTCGGCTCTTCCACGTAGTCCTGCTGAATATGTTGTAGCACCTCGCTGAAGACGCTCAGGGATCGGTAGGTCTTGTCCTCCCCGGTCTTGCCCATCACGTAGCTTGCCGCCACGTACACAAGCACCATCCCCGTCAGCCCCACGATGATGGTCTTGCTCCAGCGTCCATTTGTCAGCGAAGATAGCAATCCCCGGCTCATTGGCACCTCTCGACCTGCGGAGACTCCCAGTATACCATCCCCTCCCCTGCCCACAACCTTGCCCTTCCTCTCGGTTGCTTTCCCATCAAACGTTTCAAGCTCATCCCCTGCGTCCGGCTCCTTCGGATGCGCTCCACTGCCTGAGCCTTCTTTAACCTCTGCGTTTTCTCTCTTTTCCCGACGCTCCGCGACTTCCACCACCTGCCCTCTCTGCCACAAGTTTCGCTTTTGTCATGGACCCCTTACGGCTCAACCGTTTCCCCAACTTCTGATTCAGAAACCGTTGTTTCATCTGTCCTCCTCCCTCTGCTCGGACGACGCCATTTCGTCCGACCACACTGGCCGGCCCACACCCGTCCCCAGTCGAGTCGATCCCGGCCTTGCTCTTTTAGATGATCGCTTGGATTTCCGGACTTTTCTACTTCGCATCCTGGACTATGGATGTTGGGTTCCTTCTGGCCATTCAGACGATTGACCCTCGAGCCCCTCTCCCACCATGGTCGTCAGATACGTCTGCGAAATTCGGTCCTGCCACGTCAATCGGTCTTCATCCCACAGCGCCCAGAAAAACCCCAGAAACGCTGTCGCCGCCGAAACCAGGTACCCAAAGCTTCTCCACACCAGTTGCGTTCGTGTCGGTGCTCCTCCATCAAAACTCACCACTTCGAGCCCGCGGATCAGCATCCCCGGCGTCCCTCGCCCCAGCACCGTGAACAGCGCGAAGTATTGGGCATAAAACGCCGCCAGTGCAACAGCGTGCACCATCGCGTCCAGCTTGCCAAACTTCAGCTCGCCCCCGAACGCTCTGAACACCGCCAAGAACGCCCCGTACGCTAGCACTAGGAAAGCAGCATCCAGCAACCCGGCCCGTTGTCGTTCCCCCAAATCCGCCACCGGTCGCAACGCCACATCGCCCGGCGATCCCATTGTCAGCCACTCCGCGCACAACTGCTCCGCATCCTCAATCTCGACGGGCTGCGTGACGTCAATTTCCATCCGCTCCACTCGTGCTTCCGCTTCTTGCGTTCGCACCGGCGGCAGCAACGTGTCCTGGTCGAAGGCTGCTTCCGCCTCCGCCTCAAACGCCAACGCCGTCTGCGAATCATCAGAGCGGTTTTGTCGCTTCCGCGCGCGGTACGTCTCCAACCTCGACGCCACCTCTCCGCGCCAGTCGGATTCGCTGCGTGTCGCAGCGGGCTCTGCCGATAGTGCCAGCGCGCCCTCACTCCGTAGTCTTGGCATGGGATCTTCGATCAGGGACACCTCTTTTGTCGGGGGAAATTCGTTCTTTGGCTTGAGCCGCGAATCGCAGAGGGAGCAGAACTCATCCGCCCCTTCATTGACTGCGCCACACTGCGAGCAGGTCTGGTTCACCGTACCGTTTTGCGCTGCGGACGGTCCCCACTGGACTGCGCTATTCTATCTGTGCTCCTCTCCGCGTCGAGCCTTCCAGCATCTACCTGTCTCCAATCGAACACCCCTGCCCCTGCTTCTCGTCCTGAACCCCGACTTGGTCGGGGCCGAAGGATCTCTCCGCAGGCTTCGAGCAACTCTCCCCCACGATCGTTCCTCTCTTGGCTATTCACCTCCCCCCCGCCAATGCTAGGCTAGCGGGCTTCTTCGGCTTATGAACTTCGCTCCCATCTCCGTCTTTTGCCCGTGCAGACGATTTCGACTCCCTCCCCTGCTCCTCCTCTTCCTGCTCTCATGCTCTCCGGCCCTGGCCGACACCCCTCCCCGCTCTCAAGTTCGTCTCCCTGCCGGTCGCGATATGATCGAGCTGGAAGCCCGCCAGCAACGCCGCGAGGGTTCACTTTGGATTGCCGAAGGCGACGTCGAAATTCGCTATCAGGAACTCCAATTCCGCGCCGACCGGGTCGAGTACAACGCTCTCACCTCGCAGGCCTCTGCCAGCGGTAACATCCGCTTTGACCTCCGCACCCAGCACATCGAAGCCAGCGAAGGCACCTACAACATTCGCACCGGTCGCGGCTCTTTCCGCAACGTTCGCGGCACCATCCACATTCAACGCCGCCCAAATCCCAATGTTCTCCTGACCCCGAATCCCCTCTACTTCGAGGCTGAGGAAGTCTCGCGCACCGGCGACCGCACCTACACCATTCGCAACGCTTGGCTCACCGTCTGCGAACCCGGCCGTCCCACCTGGCGCTTCTTTTCCGCTCAATCCACTCTGCAGGTGGACCGCAAGCTCATCCTCCTCCACGCCAATTTCCGCCTTCTATCTATTCCCATCTTTTATCTTCCTTACGCCACCGCCCCCGCCGGCCGCAACGTCCGACAGTCCGGCTTTCTCCTTCCCGACATTGGCAATTCAACCCGCAAGGGCCTCGTCCTCGGCGAATCCTTTTACTGGGCTCCTGCCGAGTGGATCGACCTCACCATCGGCGCTCAGCTCTTCAGTCGTCGCGGCTGGAGTCAGATCGGCGAGCTTCGCGCTCGCCCGTTGGAAAACATGCGCATCTCCGCCGAATACTACGGCGTGGACGACCGCGGCCTCCGCGGCCCCGACGGCAAGCGCGTCCCGCAGGGTGGGCACACCGTTCGTTTCCAGCTCGTATCCCAGCTCCCTGGCGGCTGGCGCACCGTCGCTGACCTCAACCGCCTCAGCTCTCTCACCTTCCGTCTCGCCTTTTCCGAGACCTTCGGCGAAGCCATCAATTCTGAAGTCCGCAGCTCTGCCTTCGCCTCCAACAATTTTCGCGGCCTTAGCCTGAATTTCTCCTACGCCAACTATAAAAACTTCCTCACCGCTGATCCGGAAACCTCCGTCGTGCTTCGCAGTGCCCCGCAGGCCTATCTCGGCTCCGTGGACCAGGCCCCCTGGAAACGCCTGCCCGTCTATTTCGGCTTTCACGTTTTTGCCGACGGCGTCCACCGCAGCGATCCCGCCATTGATTCTCCCGCTGTGGTTCAACGCGCCGAATTTGCCCCCAGAGTCACCTTCCCTCTTCGCTGGGGCCCCTGGATCGGCTTCACCCCCACCTTCCTCGTCCGAACCACTCGTTACGGCTCGCAAGTCGTCACCGATACCTCCAGAAATCCCCCCCTGGTCACCGTGGTCGGCAACCCCCTTCACCGCGCCACCGCCGAACTGACCGTGGACCTTCGCCCGCCCTCGCTCGCTCGCATTTGGGAACGCCCCGCCGCCCGCTGGAAGCACACCATCGAGCCTCAAATCCTCTATCGCTTCGTGGACGGCGTAAACCGCTTCGGCAGCTTTCTTCGCGTGGATGAAAACGACACGCTCACCGATACCAACGAGATGGAATACTCCATCACGCAGCGCCTCTTCCGCCGCACCGGCGAAGGCCAAGCCGAAGAGCTCCTTTCTTGGCGCTTGGCCCAGAAGGTCTATTTCGACCGCACCTTTGGCGGCGCGCTTGTCCCCGGCCGTCGCAACGTTTTTCAAGCACTCGACTCTGTCACTCCCTTCGCCTTCGCCGACGGCCGCCGCCAATTCTCTCCCATCGTCAGCGATCTTCGCCTCACTCCCGCCGGCCGCTACGACGCTCAAATCCGCGTGGACTACGACACCCAGCGCCGCAAGGTTTCCGCGTACGGCGGCCTCGTCCGCATGAAGCCTTACCGCGAGTTCTTTATCACCCTCGCGCAGTTTTCCACCCAGGCCGACCCCATTCTCCAGCCCCGCTCGAATCAAATCCGCGCCTTGGTTGGATACGGCGAGCTCAACCGCCGCGGCTGGAACGCCGCCTTCGGCCTCAGCTACGACTTCCGCAGCAGCTTCCTTCAGAACCAGCTCGTGCAGTTCAGCTACAACGGCTCGTGCTGTGGCATCGCCTTCGAGTATCGCCGCCTCGCCCTCGGCACCGTCCGCACTGAAAATCAGTTCCGCGTCGCCCTCATCCTCGCCAATATCGGCACCTTTGGGAACCTCCGCCGCCAGGAACGCATCTTTTAGTAGCCCTGTGTGATTGCTGTCATCCTGAGCGCACCCGATGAGGGTGCGCGAAGGATCTCAGCGTCTCGCCCTTCCAGCTAAGCGTCCGTGTTCGATAGTTTTCTCTTTTCCTCTCTTCCCTTCGCCCTCGGGCCTCTGTGTCCTCTGTGGTAAGTCTTTTTCTTCTCCCCTGCTATACTCCGCCCTTCCACCACCATGAGCTCCTCAGATCTCTTCTTTCTTTCCATCAAGTCCCTCTCCTCACTTCTTCGCCGCAAGAAGCTTTCCCCCCTCGAGCTCACACGCTCCCTCCTCGACCGCATCGAGCGCCTTAACCCTCAGCTCAATGCCTTCCTCACCATCACCTCCGACCGCGCCCTTGCTGACGCTCGCCGCGCCGAAAAGGAAATCCTCGCCCGCCGCTGGCGTGGCCCTCTTCACGGTGTTCCCATCGCCCTCAAGGACAACATCTGGACCCGTGGAATTCGCACTACCGCAGGCTCAAAGATCCTCGCCGACTTTGTCCCCGACCGCGACGCCACCGTCGCTCGCCGCCTCCGCCGCGCCGGCGCCATTCTGCTTGGCAAAACCAACCTCCACGAATTCGCCTACGGCGTCACCACCAACAATCCCCATTACGGCCCCACGCGCAATCCCTGGGCGCTCGACCGCATCCCAGGCGGTTCGAGCGGCGGCTCCGCTGCCGCCATTGCTGCCGGTCTTTGCTACGCCAGCATCGGCAGCGACACCGGAGGTTCCATCCGCATCCCTGCCGCGCTTTGCGGCATCGTCGGCCTCAAACCCACTTTTGGCCGCGTCAGCTGTTTCGGCGTGATTCCACTCTCCCGCTCGCTTGACCATACCGGCCCTCTCACGCGCACCGTCGCCGATGCCGCCATCGTCATTCGCGCTATCGCCGGCCGCGACCCGCTCGACCCCTCCACCTCGCCGCGTCCTGTGCCCGACTTTCTCCAGCTTCTTCGCCGCAAACCAGGCCGCCTGCGCCTCGGCTGGCCTCGTGAATACTTCTGGGAAAAGCTCGACCCCGAAGTCCGCCGTCTCACCGAATCCGCCGCTCGAAGCTTTACCGATCTCGGCGCCACCATCGAAGAAGTCTCCCTGCCTCATCTCAACTCCTCCACCGACCCCAGCACCGCCATCGCCCTCGCCGAGGCCCGCCAGTTCCACGAATCCTCCGGCTGGTATCCCGCGCGCGCTGCCGACTACGGCGAAGACGTCCGGAAACGCCTCGATATGGCTTCCGACGTCCGCGCCGTGGACTACCTGGCCGCCTTTGACTTTCGCAAACTCCTCATCGCCGATTTCAACTCTGCCCTCTCCCGTGTGGACGCCATCCTCTCTCCCACCACCCCCATCCCCGCTCCCCGTATTGACGAGAAGCTCGCTCGCATTGCTGGCGAAGACGAAACCGTCCGCGCTGCTCTCCTCCGCCTCAATCGTCCCGCCAACTTCACCGGCCATCCCTCCATCTCCATGCCTTGCGGCTTCACCTCTTCCGGTCTCCCCGTCGGCCTCCAACTCATCGGCCGCTCCTTCGACGAAGCCACTCTTCTTCGCCTCGCCCTCCTCTTCGAACACTCCCACCCCGCGCACTCGCGCCATCCCTCTTCTCTGTGACCTCTGTGTCTTGTGTTTCCTCTGTGCCCTCTGCGTTAAATCTTTTTCTTTCCATTTGAACTCTGCAATTTGAAATTTCTTCTTTCTCCTCTCCCCATGCGAAAATACCTCTTTGCCCAGAAACGCGGCGTGCATTCCGGGCATCCAATCCCGCGTTGCCGCTGTCTCCGAAGGAGCACGACTGACCAATGGAAATTTCTGTTCTCGCCTCGTTCATCGCCGGACTCGTCTCCTTCCTCTCTCCGTGCGTTCTTCCGCTCGTCCCCGGCTACATCTCCATGCTCAGCGGCATTGGTGTCGAACAGCTTCGCCAGGGCAACCAGCCCCGCAGCAGTCTTTTCGCCTCTTCGTTCGCTTTTGTGCTTGGATTTAGCGTTGTATTTATCTCTTTCGGAGCCTCTGCCAGTGCTGTCGGCAAATTTCTAGTCAGCAACAAAAGCCTTCTCGCCCCGCTCGCCGGCGCTATCATCATCTTGTTTGGCCTTCATCTGGTCGGCTGGCTCGCCCGCATTTCCATCCGCTTCGGACTCCTTCTTGGCGCTGCCCTCGTCTCCCTGGCAATTCTTCTCCACCTCCGCCCCGGCCTTCTGGGCTCGACTCTTGACCCCATCCACTTCGCCAGCCTCTCCCTGATTTTCTTCCTCGGCCCGTTTCTTACCCGCTGGCTGAATCGCGATCTCCACTTCCGCGAACTCGGAAATCGCCCCGGCGCCGCCAGCGGTTTTCTCATGGGCTTTGCTTTTGCCTTTGGCTGGACTCCCTGCATTGGCCCCATTCTCGCCGGAGTCCTCACCCTTGCCGCCACCAGTGAAACCATCTCCCGTGGCGTCTTTCTTCTCGCCATCTACTCCGCCGGCCTGGCCATTCCCTTTCTCCTCACCGCCCTTGGCATCAGCCGTTTTCTCCGTTTCTACCAGCGTTTCCGCAAGCATCTGCACGCCGTTGAGGTTGGCAGTGGTGCACTTCTGCTCTTTGTCGGCGCGTTGATTTTCGTCAACCGCCTGACCTGGCTTTCGGGTAAACTAAGTTTTCTGAATTACTTCGCTTGGTGAGCCAATGCTTTCGCGGAGTCTAGCCCGAGATGAATAAAAAGGTCTTGGTCGTCGGGATCGTTGTACTTCTGGTGCTTGCCGTCTATCTCGTCGATCGCGGCACGCGCGGCGCCGCCAAACCCGCTTTCCGTCCGCCTGCCTCTGCCTCCGGCAGCCCGGTCGAGAATTCTTCCGCCCCTGACGTTGCCTTCAAAGACCTCAACGGCAGAAATGTCCCTCTCCTCGACTTCAGGGGCAAAGTCGTTCTGGTCAATTTCTGGGCCACCTGGTGCGGCCCTTGCCGCTTCGAAATCCCCTCGCTCATCGAATTTCAGCAAAGGTATGCCGACCGCGGCTTTGTTGTCCTGGGTGTCGCTACCGACGACGAAGGCAAATCTGTCGTTGAGCCTTACATCACGAATGAACGTTTCGACGTTGCCGGCCAAAAAGTCGCCATCAACTATCCCATTCTCCTCGGCAACGAAGATGTCGCCGATAAATTCGGCGGCATCATCGGCATCCCCACGACTTTCCTCATCTCCCGCGACGGCAAAATCGTCAAGCAAATCATCGGCCTCGTGGATCACGACAAGCTTGAAACCGACATCAAATCCCTTCTCTAGCTCTCCTCTTCGACTCTTGGACTCTTGGACTCTTCCACACTCCCTTCCTAACTCACTGCCCTCTTCACAAACTCCGTCACATCCGCCCATGCCGCCTTGGCCTGTTCGGCGTTGTATCTCGGCCCCGTGAAGTTCATAAACGCGTGCTGTGTTCCCGGATAAGTCTTCCTCGTGTAGTTCTTGCCCAGCTCTTTCAGCTTTGCATCAATCGCATCCAGGCTCGCGGTCACCCGCGGATCATCTGCTGCGCAAACCGCAAAAATCGGGCAGGCGATCTTTTCCAGCTTCTCCGCCGGCGGCGCTCCGCCGTAGAACGGCACGGCAAACCGCAGTTCGCTCGACTCCGTCGCGAAGTTAAACGTCTGCGCCCCGCCCCAGCAGAACCCGCCCACTCCCATCCGGTCTTTCTTCGCGTCCTTCCGCGACTTCAGGTAGGTCACCGTCCCCATTAGGTCGGCCACCACACCCGCACGCTCTAGTTTCCCGATTTCTTCCCGCGCTGCATCCATGGAGGCAAAGGTCGCCGTACCTCCCAGCCGGGAGAGAAAGTCCGGCGCAATACTCAGCAGACCCTCGCCCGCCCACCGCTGGGCAATGTCCAGCACAAACTCCGTCAACCCGCGGTTCTCATGGATCACCACAATTCCCGCAAACGGCGCTCCCTTGGCCGGACGCGCCAGGTACGCCCCCACTTTCCCCGCCCCGCCCTCATACTCCACCCATTCCGCTTCCACGCTTGCCGGCTTCCGCTGCTTCCCGGCCGTGATGGACTCCTTCGGTGTCGGCGGTGTCTGACCTTGCGCGTCTGGCCAGTTGTACCATTCCCACTCGCTGGCGATTCCCTCTGCTAGCAGGATGTCCCGCGCCACGAGCACGCTTCCGGTGGCAAACGCCACCATTTGGAAAAACTCCCGCCTGGAGATTTCTCCGCTCCGGTAGCTTTCCAGCAACCGTTTCAGCGTGGACTCTCGGACCGCCTGCGTTCCCATGTCTCCCCCTTTGCCCGGTTTCGGGCCCTGCATTGATTAGCTCTCCAGACGCAATGGCTCTGGCTCCGGTTTCCTCAGCCCTTCGCTTTCTCTCCGCTTCTCTTGTTCCTTTTCTTGCGTTACGCTTGGGTTGCTTCCCGGGTAACTCTCCGGCGATGGCTTCCGTATAAGAGAGTAGAAACTGCGATGCGGCGGGGTGTGCAGCTTCGAGAACCGATCACGGTCGCGCTGGAAACTCTGCGCGCCCACAAACTCCGTTCCTTTCTCATG
>Ga0247727_10015816_pt1 | contig 12297 bp, 14 predicted proteins | sample WisWelCaveWW1625_FD_202498 | JGI IMG/M metagenome (GOLD analysis project Ga0247727, IMG submission 202498) | Biofilm microbial communities from Wishing Well Cave, Virginia, United States - WW16-25 | ecosystem: Environmental > Aquatic > Deep subsurface > Groundwater > Cave microbial mat | place... | reverse complement strand
GGGATCACGGTCGACTTGGGGAGAAGGCAACGAATCAGCTGATTGGCAAGGTAGGGCTCGAGGGCTTTTTTAAGGTCCTCGGGTTTAGTGGCCGGGTCGCCCGTGTCCAAAACCGCCACGGCCGCCCCGGGGTGCGGGATTACGACGGTCGCCGTCCCGTTCTCCGTATTCGCCTCCCTCACGACCCGCCGGACCTCGTGGATCACGTTCAGGAGATCCAGCCCCTTGGTCGCGTCGACGTAAAAGCTCTTGGTAAGAATCATATCCTTTGTGGATCCAAAAACAAAACCCCGAACCTGGAAGGTTACGGGGACTCAAAAAAGCTACTTGTTTCGTGGGGTTGTGTCAAGGAGACGTCCGGCGGTGATTTTCCGCCAAACTCCTCGCACCCCTCGGTACGATAACCTGGTTATCCCTCTATGACGAAGACCTTCGCCTCCATCGGCCTCCTTTTGGTTCTCTCCGGCTGTTTTCCGATGACCGCTCCCGTGGGTGTGAAGGGAGGGGCGGAAGGCGGGGAGGAATCCCCATCCGACCGGACGGAGGACTTCATCATCACGAGCAGCGGGCCCGGGGTTGATTCCGGCGCCGGCACGGAGCCGACGGCCCGGTCCTTGCCCATAGACCTTCCGGCCGGCCCCGACATCGCCATGCGGGCGACCGGGCCAGGCCCGATCGACCCGAAATCCGAGGTGGCGGAGGCGATGCCGTTGTACTGTTTGTTTGACCGGCTTCGATACGGTCCCAATTTTTCCTCGACCATCCGGTGCAACTTTGCTCCGCCCCTCCTGATGCTCCCCGAAGGAGGAGGGGCGCTGGAACTGAAGCTCCTGCTGGAAAAAAACTTAACCAACACAAAAATCGTTTCCGATCTCTGGGGCCCCCAGTCCGACGGAATTCAGGTCCGGTTGGTCTATCACCCCCTCGAAAAAGAGGAGTGGGACGCCGTTCAATACGTCGATACGATCACCGCCGCCTCCCTCGAAGGTTACAACATCTCGTTCCCCCCGCTCCCCCTGGGGCCTGGCCTTCTTCGCTTTTACCTGTATAAAAAGGAGGATGGCCCCCCAATGAGCCCCGACTTTCATGCGGGAGACCTGAAGGGTTTCGCCGACAAGGAGTCCTACGAAGCCAGTTGGCCCTTAGGAGGCGACGATTTCCTTTTCGTGGGTTATTTCAAATTGACGGAACCGGTTGTCATCTCCCTGAAACCCGCCCCGCGCGATTGGAGCCGCATCCGAAGGCTACCGGCACTAGAGCCCGAACCGTCCCCAGAATCGGGCGGCAAAATGCTCTTCCGTAACTTCAAAGATATTTATCCATCTGAGCCTTGAGCGAGGCGAGGTCCGTCGAGAGCCCGAAACGTCGGAGGCGGGCATAGAGGGTCCGGCGCGAGATCCCCAGGGCCTTGGCGGCGTTCCCACGGTGAAAGCACTGTTCCTGAAGGGTTAAAAGAGTCTTTTCCAAAACCGGATCGACCGACTCTCGGGGTTCCGAGCGGGAGCTCCGGGCCGGCTCCGAGGGCGTCTTTCTCCCTTCAAAAAGGAGAGGCTTGAAGGCCAACGATTTCACGGTGACGACGTGGGCAGAGCCCACGTCCTCGGCGAAGAGAACCGCCGTCTCCAGCGTGTTTTTGAGCTCCCGGATGTTTCCCGGCCAAGAGAAGTTCATCAGAAGACGAAGCGCGGCCGGGTCCGGCCGGCAAGGATCTTTCTTCGCCTTCTCCGCGATCCTTTTCAAAAAATGCTCGACCAGGAGCGGCAAGTCTTCCAAACGCTCGCGGAGCGGCGGAAGCTTCACGGTGACGCCGTTCAAACGGTAGAAGAGGTCTTCCCGGAACTTCCCCTCCTCCACCAGCTTGACCAGGTCCTTATTGCTCGCCGACACGACGCGCACGTCGACCTTGACCGTCTCGTGGGATCCGATGGGGCGTATTTCCCCCTCTTGCAAAAAGCGCAGGAGCTTCGCCTGGAGATTCGGGCTCATGTCGGCGATCTCGTCCAGGAAGACCGTTCCCCCGTCCGCATGGTGCAGGAGGCCCTTCTTGTCGGAGGTCGCGTGCGTGAAGGCGCCCTTCTTGTGGCCGAAGAGCTCGGATTCGAGGAGGCTCTCGGGCAGAGCGCCGCAGTTCTCGGCGACGAACGGCCTCTTGGCCCGGGGTCCGTTGAAATGCAGGGCGCGGGCGATCGCCTCCTTGCCCGTCCCGGACTCCCCGTAGATCCAGACCGGGACGTCCGCGTCGGTGACGCGGTCGACGAGCGACAAGGCTTCGGCCATCTTGGGCGACCGGCCGACGATCTCGCTGTACTCGTTTTTGAGGACCAGGCGCGACCGGTTCAATTCGCGCGTCTGGATTTGGACGCGCTCCGAAAGCTCCGTGTTCTTTTCCCGAAGCGCCGCGATCATCCGCCCCTTCTGGAGCGTGAGCGACGCGATGCCTGCGAAGGCCTTGAGCCCCTCCAAAAGATCGCCTTCGAAGAGACCTTCCTCCAAGCGATGGTCCAGATAAAAGACCCCAAGCACCTCGCCGGTCCCGTGCACGGGCAGGGCGACGATGGACCTCAGCTGCCGGAGGTGCACGCTCCTGGCCTCGCGAAAGAGCGGGTCCAAGACCGCGTTGTCCGTCACGACCGGCTCCCCCGTCTCCAGGGCGCGGCGGATCGCGGAGAGGCTGAAGGTCAAAAGTTCGGTCCGCGCCGGCTGAGAATCCGGCCCACGGGAGACGGCCACCTCGAAGCCCGGCAAGGGGCCGGTTTGGGCCGCGGGCGCGCCGCTTTTAAGGACGAGAAGCCCGGTCTCCGCCCGGGCGAGCGCCATGGCGGCGTCCATGAGGGATTCGAGAACACGAGGCACGTCCTCCTCGCGGAGGAGCCGTTCGTTCAAACGGCACAAGGAAGGCAGGACGTCTCCGAGATAAGACTTTTGGGCCATGGTTTTCTTCTCCTCTTCCCCGCCGACTCCGGAGAAATTTTTCCGCCAATCGCCGCGCTCGACGAACGTCACCTGCAGCTCCGGAGGCAATTTTTCGTAGATCTCCCGAAGTTTTTCCGGATCCGGCGGGGCCCCCGAACCGTCTTCCAGCGCGCGGACCGAATTTTCCGCCTCACCGGCCCACGGCGCGGCCTCCGGAAAGGAAGGCGCCAGCTCCCTCAACTCCCTCAGGGATCCCCAAGCCGCCTCGAACCGGCCGACGGAGGCCTCCGCGAGCGCAAGCTCCCTTAAGTTGCTCGCGAGGTCGTTCGGGTTTCCCAGAAACAGGAAGAAGTCGCGGGACTGCCTGAGGAGATCGAGGGCCTCCTTGAGGTTTCCGCGCCTTCTTTCGAAATAGCCCCGATTGTTCCGGGCGATCGCCAGCCGAAGATCGGACTTCGTGCCGCGCGCGATCGCCTCCGCCCGGGCGTACGCCGCGTCCGCCGCGTCCGAATCCCCGTTTTCCAGCGCCAGGTTTCCCTCCTGAAGAAACGTGGAGAACTCCCCTTCCGCGTGGGCATTTTCCCGGCAAAGCCGTTTCGCCTCCTCCAAACGGGACTTCGCCTCCGGCCAGCGTCCCAGACGCGAAAGCGCCGCCGCCCTATTGCGGCTTATCTCCGCCCGCCTCGGGCCGTCCGCCCCGGCGAGCCTCAGCGCCCTCTCGAACCGTTCGAGGGCCTTCGCCGGGAGGCCCTCTTTAAGGTCATGAAGACCGAGGAGGGACTCGGCGCGGGCCAAGTAGGGTTGTATCTCGGCATCCCCGCGGAACGATTCTCCCTCCTCCAGGCAGCGCCGGAAGCGTTCCGCCGCCTCGGCGTGTCTCTCGAGGTTCTGGAGGTCGGTCCCCGTGATCAGCCAGTATTTGACGGTCTTGAGCGGGAGCGGTTCGTCGGAGGCCCTGAGCGCGAACCACCGGTCGCAGCAGGCGATCGCCTCTTCGTATTTTCCCGTTTCGTTCAGAAAATTGGTCTTCGTCCGAAGAAGGCGCGAAACTTGGGCCGGGTCCAGAATTTTTTCCGCGGCGTAATCGAGCGCCGCGAAGGCCTCCTTCCGCCTCCCTTCCTTCCAAAGCTCCTCGACGGCCCGCCGGGCCTCCCGGCTTAAGATTTCTGGCGAAACGTCGCCCAATCGCGCCGCAAGGATCTCTTCCGGCGATCCGAAAAGACGGAGGGAGTCCTTCCATGCCGGCGCGAGCGACCGGCGACGGATCTTTTTTTGGGAAAAAAGGGCCCGGAGCGTCTCGATCATGAGGCCGGGGTTTCCGTCCGTGATCGGGAAGACCGCCTCGGACAGCGTTGCCGCCGATTCGGGATCCAAAGGGCCTTGGAGCAAGGCGAGTACGTCCTCGCGATTCAGGTTCTCCAGCCGGATTTCCCTGAGCCCTTCCCAAGCGAGAAGCTGGGGAAAAAACCGACGCAGTCCCGCGGGGACCTCATCGTCGTTCCATTCGAGCGCCGCCAGAACCCCTTGGGGCGGAAGGGAGCGGAGAAAGGACAGGGCGTCGGCCAGTTTTTCCGGACCCGAACGATGCAGGTCGGCGAAGGGATGAAAAGCGGCCCCCTTCAACGCGGCCTCGAAACCGACTTCCCGCAGGAACCGGGTCTTGCCGACGCCGGAGCCGCCGTGGACGGCCAAGACGACCGAGCGTTCGGAAATCGTTTCGAGCGCCTTCTCCACCGCCGCGAAGTGCCGGTCGGCGCCGAACATCCGGACCGGATGATAATCGGCCGCCTCCGCGGCCGATTCCTCCCATCGCCCCTGATTCAAATGACTCAAAGCCTCCAAGACGCCTCCCGCGTCCGAAAAGCGCCGCGAGGGATCCGCTTGAATCATCCGGTCGATCACGCGCGAGGCGACGCCGCCGTCTTGAAGGCGCGGGGCCGTTTCGAGAAGCGGCCGCGGCGCGACTCGGACCAGATCGGCGATCGTCCGGCACCCGGTCCTCGGATGACGCCCCGCCAGGGCCTCGTAGAAGATCGTGCCCAACGAAAAGAGATCCCCCCCGGGCGCAAGAACGCCGTCGATCCGTTCGGGCGCCATGTAGGGAAGCGTCGCCACGCCCGAGAAACCGGGATTTCCAGGCAGGACGCTGAAATCAAGAAGACGGAGACGTCCCTCCGCATCGATCAGGATGTTTTGCGGTGAAAGATCGCCGTGCACGACACCCTGGGAATGAACGAACCGAAGGGCCTCGAGGGCGTCGCGAAACCAATCAAGGATCTCCTGCGGCTTCTGATGCGAGGATGCCTTCAGGAGATCCTCCCCTTCGACGAACTCCATCCAGTAACAAGGCCCTCGGTCCTCGCCGAAGATCGGATCGCTCTTGAGAAGGTAGCCCAGGACCGGGACGACGGCAGGATGCCGCAGACGCGACAGAAGTCGCGCCTGCTGTTCAAAGAGGCGAAGACTCTCCCCATCGCCGCCAGATGAGAGGACCTTGACCGCAACCTTTGCGCCTTCAGGGGTCTCCGCGAGATAAACCTCACCGGAGCTCCCAAATCCGATTCGGCCCCCTACCCTCCAGACACGCATGCGACTAAGATATTCCCAATATGGGTATCATTCAACACAAAATAGGTCTCCTATTTTGTTATGTCCTTGGTTAATTGTTATAAAACTTAAATAAATTCAAGGCATACGGTCTGGCATCGCAATTGCTCAGTCCTCCTCTTGGGGGATGAAATATGGGCGTTGGAACAAAGGCTAATCCAAACTACGATCCCAATCATGGCAGGCCGGATCCCGTGGATTATTCCGGGACCATGCCCTACCTCTCCGACAACCAAAAGACGGTCGAACTGGCCCAAATCCAGTCCCAGCAGTTCCAGATGCACCAGTCGAACCTCGACCGCGAGATGCAGTTCGCCGCGAACGTCACATCGGCGATCGAGGGACTCGACGCCAATCTCCGCGTCTCCAAGCTCGAATTCGTTCAGCAGATGACCGCGGAGGAAAACCGTCACGTGGAGCGGCTCGCCCAGGCGGAAAACAAGCTCCGCCGGCTCCAAAGCACGCACAGCACGGCCGCGGACCTGCCGCCGCCGGAGATCGAATAGCGACGCCCGATCAAACTAAAACGAAGGAGGAACACATGGAATTCAATCCAGCGAATGCCGCCGTCATCAGCAATTGGGATTTTTTGAGGATCTTCGTGAAGGAATGCGGGACCGAGCTCGCCGCCGAAGTGGCGAAGAAATTGAGCCCGGCGACCGCCCAAGCCCTGAGGCACGCCGTCTACTTGACCGAAGAAGGAATTAAACCCTGGGTCTACAAAGCGGCCGAAAAGGTCCGCTTCAGCCCCGGCGAGATGCGAACGATGATCCAGTCGATCCGCGTCGCCGCGCGTGATCCGGAGGTTCAAAAAGCCGCTGCCGCCGGCGGCACGACGGCCGCCGCCATGGGACTGGCGACGCTCCTGAAGGCCCCCGTCGGAACGGCCTTCGGCGCGGCGCCTCTCGCCAGTTCGGCCCTCGTCGCCGGCGCCGGCCTCGCCGGCTACGGTCTCGGCACGCTGCTCGATCACGCCGTGGGCTGGATACGGGACGACGGCCGGAGCCTGACGGACCTGATGTCCGGCGCCAACGCGGGCGTTCCCGTCGCGGCTCCGACCGGCCGCGGAGGCACGGGCTGGAGGTTCACTCCGGAGTCGAAGTTGCCGGCGCATTCACGAATAGGCGTGAGCGAAACGAACAAGCGTCCTTAATTGATACATAAACCAAAGGGGGAAAGAATTATGGGGCAAGTCACTCTACCGCAAGGCACTGCAAATTTTGGACTGTTGGGCCCGTCCTTGAACGCGGCCGATCAAATGGCCCGTTACCCCACGAAGCAAGCGGAGTCCCACAAAGCGGCTCAGGAACTTGATGCGAAGACGCGTCAAGAAAACGCAGGGTTTGATGCCGCGAGAGAGGCAGGACCCTTCTCTTAGCTTTAAGAAGGAGATGGACATGAACCATTCGTCACCACGTTTCAACCCGGCCGGCCGCGATCGCTCTCACTTAGCGGCGTTCGACAACGACCCCATCCTGGCCCGCGTTCAGGCGGCCTTGTCGGAAATGGGCAACAACCCAGGCCCGGTCGTCGTGGCCGCCGGAAACACCGGTTCGCAGATTATGAACCATCTGATCGGGATCTCGGCCTCCCGCCCCTCGGGAGGGAAGGAGACGACTCCGACCGATGGAGAGCAGGCCCCCAAGGATTCGAGGGGTCAAGAGCCTGCCGCCGTTGGAGCGGTGATGCCCACTCTGATGGGCCCGGGTGCGCCGACTGCAAAAAAACAGACCCCGCAATCAGGCCCGGCAAAGCCGGATGGCGGAGGAAGCACTCGAAGCGTGGACAGCGCGAAGGCTGCTCCCGCGAACACCGCCACGCCGCCACCATCCCCGGCAGGATGCGCCCCGCCCGCTCCCACGATGTGTTCAGCGCCTCCGCCGCCTCCGATCGCGGCCGCCGCGCCGAACATGTCGCCGGCGGTTTAATAAGGAAAGGGATGACATAAGCTAGAACGTAACTGGAGAATCTATGAAACTATCTCAGACATCCATCGAACATCTGGCCCGTCGATTTCTAGACGCGACCGTGAACCGCCGAGGAACCAACGAACCCGAAGTGGAATCGGTTCTGGCCGAAGTACGCTTCCACGACGACCTGGACGCCTTCGAAAAAACGGTCTCGAATCTCATCGATCCTCAGAAACGGACCGACCTGCTGGCCCAAAAACCGGGCCCCTTGGTGCCGGCCATTCTCAGGTCGGAACTCTCGGGTCCGGATCTCGCCCGGGCCGAATTCTTAGCCGGCCTTCGCGACTCTCCGTCGCATTGGACGGATCGCATGGGCCTCAATGGCGGCATCGTGACGTTTTACGACTTGGATTTCGACCGCCTTGTCGCTCGCGCCGACGACTTATCAGGCTTTCTGTCAGGAGACCGCAGCGAACGCGCCAAGGATCCGACCGGTCGGGGAAGTGTGGGTTGGAGGGTCACTCCGGAGTCGAAGTTGCCGGCGCATTCACGAATAGGCGTGAGAGAACCGCCGAAGGCAGGCCGTAGAACAATGAGGTGATGGGCATGCAACGAACTTTGAGACTGGTTCGACATTGGGACGCGGAAGATTTGAAAAGGCGGTTGCGGGCCCACGACCGGCCCGACCGCTTCCGGCGCACGCTGTTCCCCAACGATTGGGCCTACAGCCGGGAGGACCTCGGCCGCCTGCTCGGGGCCACGCTGGAAAGGCTTCGCTACCTCGATTGCTTCATCGGGGAGCGGATCGCCAGCCGCCGAAATTACCGGGAATGGGCTGTTTTGAAGGCGCAGGCCGAAACGCTGAGCCAGGTTTTGAGCTGCTTTGACGACCTCTCTCGGGGAGCGGCCTCGGTGAGATTCGACGATTCGGTGCGATTCTTAATGCCAACGAAAGGAGTTTCGTCATGGGCGACCACACCGTCGGTTCCGTAAGGGCCGCGGCGGTCGTCCTCCGGGACGCCGACGACGACGGAGCCGTCGGAGACGGCGACCGGCTCGGCGTGAAGAAGAACGGCCACGTCGACTTCGCCCCGGCCCGCGTCCGGGCGGCGCTGAAGGAGCTGGGCATCGGCGACCTCCCGCGCGGCGCGCGCATTCGGTCGCTTCAGGGATACGTGGAGACCGTCGGCAAGATCGAGAAGGCCGTTCCGCAGGGCGGGACGGCGGAAAGGGCCCGGCTCGCCGCGAACGCCCGCGCCTACGCGGACGCGGCGGGAATCCCGGTCGACGAGGAGCGGCTTCAATGCCTGATCCGGGACGAGCCGGCCCGGCGACGGGACGAGGAAAACCATTCCGTCCCGGCCATGGCGGCCTTGCAGGACCGAAAAACAAAACTGTGATCCAAAATCTAAAGGAGAAAAAATATGAAAAATACACGTCGCATCCTAGGACCTGCCGCCGCGCTGATCGTCGCGTTCGGCATCCAATCGGCCCATGCCCAGGAAAAATACACGAGCTTGAAAGATGCCCTCAACGGCATGAACGAGAAGATCCAGAGCTGCCAAGATCATGTCGAAGGACAGGACGAGTACATCGCCGATCTCGAAGCGCGACTCAAAAGCATGACGGACTACGCAGCCTCCTTGCAGCTGCAGCTTCAACAGGCGGACGACGACCACGCAGCCTGCCTTCGGGACAAGGACAAGACGAAGGAGGACGGCACGAACAGGACGATTTGCAACGTCATCGCCAGCTTCTTCGGCGCCCCGCAACAGAACACGCTTTGCGAGATGATCGAACGGACCAACTGAGAAAAGGAGAAAGACCATGAGAAAAACAATCGTTCGCCTCGTACCCATCGTCCTCGCCGCCGTTACGTTTGCGTCCGCAACCGCCCGCGCGGAGGAAGGACCGCGTCACGAATTCAAGCCTCGCTGGAATAAACACTTCGTGAAATTGTTCAATCCCTCGCTGGAAGAGGATTGCGACCAGGCAGGTCGGCGGCTCGCGGCCTGCGTCCAGGAAAAAACCGAAGAATATCAGAAGGACCCTGAAGCCCTGGGCGAGTGCACGCTTGGGCAGGACCGATGCGCCTACGAAGCCTGCGTTGAGTCTCTCGAGATCGCTCAGATGACGTGCGGGTTTATTCAAAAGGATTCGGAGATCGCCAATGCCTTAACGCGATGGAAGGATCAGCCGGCGGAATCGTGGTGGAAAAAGGCGGCAAAGGCGATTGCGATCCGGAAACCAGCATATTCACGTCCGGTCACCGTCGAGACCCGGTCCTTGAAGGATTTCACGCGTGACTGGGCGCTTCCGGATCCAAGTCACCCTGAAATTCTCAAAGATGGGGAATGCGGCGCGCAGTATCGTAAGGTGGAGTCCGGAGAATCAGGGATCCTGGATCGAGTATTGAAGATGTGCACGGACCTCGCTCCGACGGGAGCCGGGCCCCTGGTCATGACCCCGAAGGGGCTCTCCCTGGTCACCAACGGCTCCCTCTGTATCCATGAAGGGCCCGTTCCCAGCGATGTCCAGTGCCCCGATGAATTCCCGCAATTGATGGGAATTCCCGACGTCTGGTACGGCTGCGTCCGTCCTTCATCCGCGCCGCCTCTTCAAATCGACCGAAGCCAGGTCAGCTGCATCGACGGGTATCACCTCAAATATTTTTTTGAAGGTTCGATTTACTTTTGCGTGAACGATCGGGATGACTACGGCGACCTGGCGGATAAGGCCGAAACCGTCTGCGGCGATCCGTCCTCCGAGATCCTGTTCGCGGGCTTCACGGAAAATCCCAGCATGGTGCATTGCTGCGCTCAAAGGCGATTCCCTCAAGAGGACAACCCCCGGGAAACCCAGGACTGCGATCTCAAGGCGGCCGAGACGCTTGGGGCCTGCATCCCACAAAAGGTCGAGGAGTACCAAAAAGACGCCGCAGCCTTGGGCGACTGCACGGCGAGCCGCCTCCAGTGCGCCTATGAGGAGTGCATCCCTTCCGCAGAGATGGCCCACACGGAGTGCTCGTTCTACCAGGTAAAGTCGAACATCCTTAGATCCGGAAGATGGTAACCGCCGACGAAGAATTTAGAAGGTGCGTTATGAAAGAAGTCAGCCAAATCACGATGATCGAACAGTACCTGTCCGGCGCCGTGCGTCTGAAGGAAATCTGCGAGCGCTTCAAGATCCACCGCGCGACCGTCTGGAGGAAGATCCGCAGGCTCCGTGAGGCCGGCCGCGATGGCCTTGCCCACGGGCTTCGGGGGCGGCCGTCGAACAACGCCACGCCGGACGCCTTCAAGAAGGAGATTTGCGAGCTCTATGAACGCGAGCACCGCCCTCGCGGCGTGTGTTTATGGAGCTTTTACCACCAGGTCGTCCTCAACCTCCCGGATCACATCAGCTACTCGACGCTCCGGCGTTGGCTGCGAACGACGGATCGTGCTGGTTGAGAAAGACGGATCGGATGGAAATCAAGGTATGAACCCGAAGAAAATATCAGAACTGACCCAAGATCCTGCTATGTTGGAAAAACTCCACGCCGCGAACCGCGATACGGCGGACGATTGGATTTTCAGAAGGAACGATCCTTTCGTTTCCGATGAGGACAAGCGTTATTATCGAATGGATGTCCGGGAATATCTCGCCGCCGTCGAAGTCAGAAGATTTCTGGAAAAGTCTCCGTCTTACACGGATGCCGTATTGATCTATGGGGCTGACCACATCTTTAGCGACGATCTCCCTGATTTCGCCTTGATCGAAGCCCATTGCTGGGATGCCAGAAGGAGATTTGTGGCGAGAGTTTTTACGGAGTAGGATGATCGAGTAGTGACGTTGAACACCATGTACAAGATTCTTCTCCTATTCCTATCCATAACCCTGAGCTTTGGAGGCCTCACGAGCTGCGTCCAATCCTTCGGGCCCTTTGCCGGACAAAAGGAGGTCTCCTCCGACAAGGCCCCCGCCGAGGAGACCTCGGAGGAATTGCCCCAACCCCCGGAGCCCAAGGAAACGATTCCTCGAGAAACCGAAGTGGCCGCTCCTCCAAAAACCGATGTTTCGCAAAGGATTTTTTTTGAAGACACCGGAAGCAGTACGGAAGATACGCGCGCGGTCCGCCGAACGATCGAAGGGACCTTCGAACCAACGTTGGCGGCCGCGGCCCCCAACGTTGAGCCGTCCGAGCCCGTCGTCGCCGCGAATCCCGGCCCGATCGAGCCGAAGAGCGATACGACGGCGGCCGACGACTGGACTTCCAAGGTCCGCTACAGGACGTTCTATGGAGCGGACTTCTCCAAGGAAGCGCCTCGAGAAAGCGATCCCGCCCTCATCTTCCTGAACAGGGACGGGACCCTCACCCTGAAACTCTTCTGCGAAAAATGCGACAAAAACAAAGTGGGGGACTGCGAGGGAGACGCCGGTTGGTATTCTTGTCCGAAAGACACGCCGGCCTGCCTGATGTTTATTCCTGAGGATTATCCCAAAACATGGTTCTCACAATTCAATGCCAAAGTGAGCTCGACGGATAACACGAAGACGGCTCCCAACCTGGTCTTTGAGAATCTTAAGCTCGGTCCGGGAAAAATATTTATTAATGACTGCCTCTTTCTGGGCGAAGTCATGGGATTCTTCTCCGCGACCGTCCCCCCCGATTTCAGGGTTATTAGGAACTACGTGCCTCTTCCGCCCCAAATCAAAACCCCTGAAGCGATCCGAAACCCTGAAGTTTTACGGCAAATCCTTCAATCCGCGCCTGAGGGACAGTAAATCATCTCAGGGCCCTCGGATTTGAAACAGCTTCCATACGTACTGCAGCAAGGACCGCAGAAATGGCGGAAGCGGCTCCCATTTCTCGTGCAAGGGATTG
>Ga0247727_10015815_pt1 | contig 12297 bp, 14 predicted proteins | sample WisWelCaveWW1625_FD_202498 | JGI IMG/M metagenome (GOLD analysis project Ga0247727, IMG submission 202498) | Biofilm microbial communities from Wishing Well Cave, Virginia, United States - WW16-25 | ecosystem: Environmental > Aquatic > Deep subsurface > Groundwater > Cave microbial mat | place... | reverse complement strand
GACGATAACCGTGCGTGATCCGCAAGCGCAGCCGGCGCCGAACGGAACCACCATTAAGCTTACTGCCGGTGAAAAGTTTGCCGACATCGACGGCAACGGTTATTGGTCCCCCAACGTTGATTCTTTGATATTTGATGCCAATCCCAATGGACAGTGGGATGCTATCGGATTGATTCCTTCAACCGCAGTTGTGGCCGGTGGCGCCGGAGCGGCTACTGTCAATTACGTTTCGGGTAATTCGGCCCTGACGGTTTTCATCAAAGCCACAGTTGATGACAACGGCATCACCGGTAACGGCGAAGTTCAGCTGCAGCTGTCACCGGACGCAACGGTCAACATGATTTATCTTAATTCAGATTCAATTCAGCTTTCCGTAAAGACTACCGGCGGCATCGAGACCGGATTTGTCCACGCCACCTGCTATGATTCTAAAGGAAACCGCGTTCCGGAGAATATCGCCGTCAACTTCATCATCACCGATGGGCCCGGCGGCGGCGAACATCTTGAAAACGTTGGTTACGGCCCTTATGCCGCCGTCACCAATACCCAGGGTGTGGCATCTGTGACTCTTCATTCCGGAACTGTTTCAGGAACAGTGCGCATTCGCGCCTATGCCGATACCGTCTTATCCAATGCTTCGCAAGTACTAATTTCCGCAGGTCCTCCGGCTTACATAGTCGTGGGTGCGGAAGATTGCAATGTCCCCTTTTGGGATAATGTGGCCGAGCCTGTGGATGTCGTAGCCATCGTCTCGGACATATATCTGAATCCGGTCAATGACTCCACCGTCGTATATTTCTCGACCGATGAAGGCACGATGAAATCCCACCAATCCAGAACTGCAAACGACGAAGGTATTGCCGCAACCATCTGGTTTTCCGGTAACAATGTCTCTACGGCCGATGGTCTAGTCCAAATAAGGGCCGAGACTGCCGGCGGCACGGTAGCGGATACCAGCCATTTTTTAAATACCCACGTACCGGATACAGTCTGGGCCGTTGGTGTGCCGGCCAGCATGCCTGCTGATGACCGCACCGAAGTAATTGTGACAGTCTTTGGCTTGGATCTAAATCGCAATTTCGTCTTCGAACCAACTTCGATTAGTGCGGATTCCCGAATTCTGTCAGTTTCGGGCGGTATTTTGACCGACGGCTGCAATTCGTCCAGCCTGCGCACGGAGATTATTTCAAATACATTGGAAATCGATGAATCACTTACCGGCGCCAATGATAATGGTATTGGAGCGGTGGACCAGGTTACTTATTGGTCTCCTTCAGGAGCCGGAAATACTTACAATGTCAATCTATTGACCGGAACGGCCTATCGACCACTCTGCCAATTGCAAGCCCAGCCGAACGCCTTTCCGAGTGAAGTAGTGGGTATTTATTGCGTCATAAGAGATCATTCCAGCAATCCTCTGGGCGACCACACTTTGATTATGACTGCCACCGCCGGTACAGTTTTAAATGGCACGCAGGAAACAAATGGTTTCGGTGAAGCCAACGGCTTCATTTGGATTGCCCCAGCTGCCGCCGGCACGGCAACTATTACCGTTCAGGATACTGATCCGCGCGGCGGATTTACTTTGACCGCCGGCGTAATTATCCAATAAATAGTTTATTCCTCTCACTTTTGATAAAAGCCGCCCCGATATCTTCGGGGCGGCTTTTTTTACATCCATTCACGATTAAAATCTGGTGTTGCCAATGGCGGTTTTCGCTCTTATGATGAATCCCGCCACCAGATAGAAACTTGAAGGCTATTAGCAATGGTGAAAACAGACGAATTAAAACTGAATTCCAAAGGTCCCGGCGACATCATTGATATTACATCATTGATCGGCCGGGCAGTTAAGAAATCCGGCCTGCAGTCGGGAATTGTGACTGCTTTTATCTCCGGTTCCACAGCCGGTATTATTACCCTGGAATATGAACCCGGTCTGATAAAAGACTTTCCACAGTTAATGCAAAAACTAATTCCTTCCGATGCTGTTTATCATCACGATGAAACCTGGCACGATGGCAACGGATTTTCGCATCTGCGCTCGGCGCTCATCGGCCCGGATCTGACTGTCCCGTTCGTAAAGGGAGAGCTGCTCCTGGGTACCTGGCAACAGGTGGCCTTTTGTGAATTCGACAATCGACCGCGCTCGAGAAAAGTTATTCTCCAAATCATCGGTGAGTGAAAATGAAGGTCAAGTCAATCCAAAGAGTCGGCCAGAGTATTAAAATAATTGATCAAACCCAGCTTCCCTCAAAACTGAAATACATCAAACTTAATGATTACCAGAAAATAATTACGGCCATCAAGAAGATGCAGGTCAGGGGCGCTCCGGCGATAGGCATTGCCGCTGCCTATGGGTTGGCCATCGCAGTCTCCAAAGCTAAGAAAAATGACATTGCTTTCATTGAGCGAGTGGCAGATGAGTTAATGAATTCCCGGCCTACGGCGGTTAATCTTTTCTGGGCGGTAAAACGGGTTGTGGCCAGATTCAAAAGGGAATCGGACGGCTCCATTAAAAAAACTATTGAAATCCTTTGGGACGAAGCTGAACAGATTCACGATGAAGACCGGCAAATGTGCCTGAAAATTGGCGAAAATGGCGCCCGGCTCATAAAGGATGGAGACACTATCCTCACTCATTGTAATACCGGCGCATTGGCGACAGGCGGCATTGGCACCGCGCTGGGCGTCATTTATACCTGCCGTGACCAGGGGAAAAGTATCCACGTTTATGCCGGCGAAACCAGGCCGGTGCTGCAGGGCGCCCGCCTGACAGCCTGGGAACTTAAGCGAGAAGGCATTCCGGTTACTTTAATTTGCGACAGCGCCGCCGGCCTGCTTTTTCGACAGAATAAAATTCATCACGTTATTGTTGGAGCCGACAGAATAACTGCCAACGGCGACGTCGCCAATAAAATTGGCACCTACCCCCTGGCAATTTTGGCTGAAAAACACGGCGTCCCATTTTACGTGGCGGCCCCATCTTCGACCTTTGACCAAAACATCGATTCTGGAGATAACATCATCATAGAAGAAAGGTCCCCAGCCGAAGTAACTGACGGATTCGGCCGAGCTACTGCCCCTAAAGGCACTAAGGTCTATTCCCCGGCATTTGACATAACCCCAAAAGAATTAATAACTAACTATGTTACCGATAATGGCTTGAGAAGCGGGGGAAGGGAAAATTAATAACTGCCACCAAAATTTGCCTTGTTAACGTAAGTTAGTTTTTAACTTTCCAAACCATTTTCTCTAACACAAACTTTCTGTCCTTTTGGATGTTTAAACAGGCAGCGGAGCCAGCAATGAAGAAGAGTAGAACCAAAAGAAGACGTCCCGCCGGTAAATCAGTTAATTATGACCTTTTTATAGCCGGGTCAAAAGGAGCGAGAGCATTTGATGGCGCCGCTGCTCGTAAACTGGTTTGTGCCTCTCCGAGATCCGCAATACAATTGCCCACTGTCAATGATTTACAGCATCTGTTTAACCGCCTCAATAATTTCTATTTCGACGGGAAATTGAAAAAGACCAATATTGAATACTCAAATCGTATGACTTGCGCCGGTTCTTATTATCCGGAAGATCGCCTGATTAAAATCAGCCGCAGATATCATGAGCTATTCCCGGACGAAATTGAAGATACTCTTAAACACGAAATGATTCACATTAAGCACTTCTATCATGACCGCACTTTTAAAGCCGAGGCCAAAAGAATTGGCGCATCGCTAAAGGCCAAAACCCATCCGCTGCTTCAGCGCCCATCCAATTTTCTTTACGTTTGTCCCGGCTGCGGGCTGGAATACCCTCGCCAGAAAAGGATGCACAAATACTCCTGCGGCGATTGCTCGGCCAATAAAAAGTATGACGCCCGATTCCGGCTAAAGCTGGTCAGGTCTTCAAAATCCGCCAGTAAACGCTCTTGACTTAATCCTCGCCTGGGGATATTCTCCGTTATCACAGTTATATGAATAAGTTTAATTTCTTCTAATCAGAACGGGGAGGTTCAGGGATGAACACCAAAGCCTTTTTGGCCGAATTTGTAGGTACTTTCACGTTGGTCTTCATTGGCGTCGGGGCTATCGCAGCCGACTATATAACCGGCGGCGCCGCCGGTCTTACCGGAGTCGCGTTGGCGCACGGGCTGGCCATTGCCACCATGGTGGCCGCCACCGGAGCGATTAGCGGCGGACATCTTAATCCGGCTGTAACCATCGGGCTTTTTACAGTCGGTAAAATCAATGCGAAAAATGCGCTCGGATATGTAGCATCCCAGTGTTTGGCGGCAATAGCAGCAGTAGCTTTACTGAAGTTGTGCCTGCCACAGGAAGTACTTTTGGATGTTAATTTTGGCAACCGTGTGGTAAGTGATGCACCCGAAATAACGACTTCCATGGTGCTGACCACCGAAATCATTCTGACCTTTATACTTATGTTTGTCATATATGGCTCGGCGGTTGACCGCCGGGCTCCTAAAATGGGCGGTCTGTTTATTGGGTTGGCGGTGACTCTGGATATAATGATGGGCGGCCCCGTTTCCGGGGCGGCTATGAATCCGGCCCGCCATCTCGGACCGGCTCTGCTGGGCGGCGGGATGCAGGATACCTGGATTTACTGGGTCGGACCTGTTTTTGGAGCTGTATTAGCGGCAATTATATATAAGAATTTTCTGGAGGAAAAAACCGGATAGAGACTTCAGTTCTCAAACCATAAAATTTCTTCTTTTTCAAACACTTGACTTTTTAAGACAACCGGTTATAATACCGGACTTTGTGAGATAGAAATGAGCGAAAAGAGAATAAATACATTCATTCCGAAGGTTGACCCTAACGGCCGCAAATGGCATCTCATTGACCTCCAAGGCGCCGCTCTGGGACGCACGGCGGTTAAAGTCGCCGATATTCTGCGCGGCAAAAACAAACCGATTTTCACACCGCATCTCGATCTGGGTGATAATGTTGTGGCAATTAATGCCAAACAATTGAAAGTTGCGGCCAAAAAACGCGACCAGTATAACTACTACTGGTATTCCGGATATCCGGGCGGGCTCAAAGTGACCAGCTTGCGGTCGAAACTCCAGAATAAACCAGAGCAAGTTTTTTATGAGGCGGTGTGGGGGATGCTCCCCAAGGGCCGGCTGGGCCGCAAAATGATTAAAAAGCTTCACATTTATGCCGGCACCGCTCATCCCCATGCCGCTCAAAAACCTGAAGCCTTGACCTTAAGAAAATAGGAACCGAATTAGTTGGAACAGTCAATATTTTCAGCAACCGGCCGACGTAAAGAGTCAACCGCCCGGGTCAGGATTAAACCCGGCAAAGGCAACTTTACAATTAATGATCGCCTGGCCGCCCAGTATTTAATGCGTGAAACACTGATGCAAAAAGCACAGGAACCTATGGCGGCTACTGATACTCTGGGGCAGATCGACATTATTTGCAGAACTGCCGGCGGCGGGCTGACCGGCCAGGCGGGCGCCATAAGTTTAGCCATTGCCCGGGCCTTGATGCGATTAAATCCGGAACTGCACACTAAACTTAGAAAGGGAGGATTTTTGACGCGCGATCCTCGGGCTGTAGAGCGCAAAAAATACGGCCGTCCCAAAGCGCGCAAAAGATTCCAGTATTCAAAACGGTAATTTTAGTATTGTAAGTAGCGTTATTGAAATAAGCAGCTCCAATCGACTCGTTCAAGGGTCCCACATCGCGGGTTTTGAACGGGGATGACGTTGGGGTCAAGATTAACCCTTAAATCAGGAAGTTTATGATTTCATCAAAAATCAAGGATTTGCTCGAAGCCGGGGTGCATTTCGGCCATCAGACTCGCCGCTGGAACCCCAAAATGAAGCCGTTTATTTTTGCGGCTCGAAACGGCATTTATATTATTGACCTCTCTAAAACGCTCCAATCACTTGAAGCCGCTCAAAACAAAGTGCGCGAAGTGGTCAGCCGCGGCCGTTCCATCCTTTTCGTGGGAACCAAAAAGCAGGCGCAAGCTGTTGTCATGGAAGAAGCCAGGCGCTGCAACGGATTCTTTGTGACCGAGCGCTGGCTGGGCGGCATGCTGACCAATTTCGATACCATCAAACAGTCGATTAAAAAACTTAAAAATATAGAAAGAATGAGAGAGGACGGCTCCTACGAGAAGTTCACCAAAAAAGAAAGAGCGGCCTTTGATAAAGAAGCCGACCGTCTGCAAAAAGTACTCGGCGGCATCAAGGAAATGAACGTACTGCCGGGGCTGGTCATTGTCGTTGATGCCAAAAAGGAAGACATTGCCGTGGCCGAAGCGTCCAAGCTGGGGATTCCCATTATTGGCATTCTCGATACCAACGCCGACCCGGACAAAATTGATTTTCCCATCGCCGCCAATGACGACGCCATCAAGTCCATCAGAATTCTGATTCATGAATTGGTTGATGCCGCCATGGAGGCCCGTTCGGGATTGACCCAGCGCATGATAGAATCAAAAGTGGATGAAGAACACAGCCGTCCGCGAACGGTTTATACTTCGACCGATGATGAAGAAATAGTGGAAGGCACCGGAAAGGCGGAGTAAGCCGGGATTTACATCAAGGTTTGACAGGAAATAAAAACGATGGAAATAAATGCAAGTTTGGTAAAAGAATTGCGGGAACGCACCGGCGCCGGCATGATGGACTGCAAAAAAGCGCTGGCCGAGGCGAGCGGGGATATGGATCGGGCGATCACTGTTTTAAGAAAAAAAGGGATAGCCAAAGCGGCGGCCAAAGAGGGCCGGCAGACCGCCGAAGGTGCCATAGCATCGTATGTCCACGCCGGCGATAAGCTGGGAGTCATGGTCGAGATAAACTGTGAGACTGATTTCGTAGCCCGGACCGAGCGTTTCAAGACCTTCACCCGGGATATAGCCATGCACATCGCCGCCACCAATTCGCTCTGCGTCTCCCGAGACCAGATAAATCCGGAACTGCTGGAAAAAGAAAAAGACATTTTCAGGCAGCAGGCCGCCAAAGAGGAAAAACCGCAAAAAGTTCTGGATAAAATTGTTGAAGGGCGCGTGGAGAAGTTTTATGCTGAAACCGTACTTTTGGAACAGCCCTTTGTAAAGGACAATGACAAGACCGTTGATGAACTGGTCAAAGAGATGATTGCCGCGCTGGGAGAAAACATTCAGATAAAAAGATTCGCCCGATTCAGGCTGGGTGAATAACATGTCCGGCGAAAGCGGCCCCATATATAAAAGAATTCTTCTGAAGCTTTCAGGCGAAGCTCTTATGGGGACCAGCTCTTTCGGTCTTGATCCCGCGGCCATTCATCGCATCTGCGAACAAATCAGCGAAATTAAAAAACTCGATATCGAAATCGGTCTGGTCGTCGGCGGCGGCAATATCTGCCGCGGCCAGGAACTGGTTCGGCGCGGTATGGACCGTGTCACCGCCGACAATATGGGCATGCTGGCCACCGTCATAAACTCACTGGCTCTGATGGATGCACTCGAGCAGATGGGTGTCTATACTCGGGTGATGTCGGCTGTTAAAATAGAAGCCTTCGCCGAACCGTATATCCGGCGCCGCGCCGTGCGCCACATGGAAAAGGGGAGATTAGTCATTCTGGCCGCCGGCACCGGCAATCCTTATTTCAGCACCGATACGGCCGCATCGCTGCGCGCTATGGAAATTGGCGCGGAAGTTTTTATCAAAGCCACCAACGTTGATGGCGTCTATTCCGCCGACCCCAAAAAAGTTAAAGACGCCGAGTTTTATCCAAACTTGAGTTATATGGATGTTTTGGTCAAGGGGCTGAAAGTAATTGATTCCACGGCTATCTCATTGTTGAAGGACAACGAAATCCCGGTGCGGGTGATTGATTTGAATGTGTCGGGAAATCTAAAACGCGTCGTTTTAGGAGAAAAAGTCGGGACATTAATATCTTGACAGCAGAGAGCGATGAAATGAAAAAGAGCTCCAGAACACTCATTGCGAGTCACAATTCTTATCGTGACTCGGCAGTCTCTTCTGTGTTAGCAATGCAATGAGATTGCTTCGTCCCGATAGAATCAGGACTTCCAATGATGGGTAGTTCGATTCGTAGTTGAATTCCAATCAGGCCATCAGGAGGATGCCATGTTAGAGCCGCTGAAAAAAGATCTCAAGGACAGAATGCACAAAAGCGTGGAAACCGTGGGGAAGGAGTTTCGGGCCGTGCGCACCGGTAAAGCCAACGTCCATCTTCTGGATACCGTCAAAGTTCAGGCCTACGGCACCAGCATGCCGATAAACCAGGTCGCCACGGTCAACGCGCCCGAACCGCGATTACTTGTACTTCAGGCCTTTGATAAAACTGTGGTAGGTGAAATAGTTAAAGCCATCCAGGCGGCAGATTTGGGACTAAACCCCATACCCGATGGTCAACTCATTCGTGTGCCCATTCCGGCGCTAAACGAGCAGCGCCGCAAAGAATTGGTGAAGCATTGCCATAAAGTGGCCGAAGACGGCCGGGTGGCCATTCGCAACATCCGCCGCGAAGCCAATGATACTCTCAAAAAGCTTCAGAAAGACAAAAAGATTTCAGAGGATGAAGAACGCAAGTCTCACGATGAAGTTCAAAAAATCACCGACGAGCACATCAAACAAATCGACGAATTATTGAAGCAAAAAGAGAAAGAGGTAATGGAGGTTTAGGGGTAATTCGATTTATCCCTGAAAACTCCCCGTTATATACGTTTTCAGATAGCGGTTCTCCACTTCTACCTCGTCCATATGCGCCTTGACCACATCACCGACTGAAATCAGGCCGACTAAATTCTTTTCTTCCACAATGGGAACATGGCGGATGCGGTTCTGGGTCATGACACCGCCGATATACTGAATATCATCTTCGGGCACACCAATCATGACATCGGCCGTCATTATGTCGCCGACTTTCAGATTCTTGAAGCCAACTTTATCTTTGTGAACGGCGCGGAAAATGTCGCGGTCGCTGACAATTCCCTTAAGTTCGCCTGATTCGCCAATTACGGGCAGGCAGCTGATTTGGTTGGAAATTAAGAGGTCCATGGCTTTGATGATGGTCATCGACGGAGTTGCCGTTATAACTCCCCGATTTTTGTTTTTAAGTAAATCCTTTACAAACATAACGCCTCCTTTGTCTATATCCCCAAGGAGGGTTTCGATAAATCAGGTGAGGTTCAAACTGCCGCCGGCTCAAACATAAGCATGAAACCCCTCTTGTAAAACTGTATATATAATATGTATCATTTATCCAAAATGAGAAAGAGAAATTTTTCGGTGGCCGCCATGGCGGTTTTAACGTCATTTTCAGGTGTTTTCCGTAATACCAAGGCAGACGAAACCGATCCGGTGCTCAATTTCTATGTCAGCCAGGCCGACAGCGCTTATGTCAGAACCAATTTAGGAGACCATCAGCTGAAGTACAGTTTTGTGGCGCTTACTTATTTCAAGAGCATCGGCAAAAAGGGCGTGGTTTCAAGTCTGGATTCGACCATAGTCCGGTACTTTTGCAGCGGCACGACAGTTGACTCTTTCCAGACTTTGGTTGAATCAAAGAGAAAGATGCCGGAATTGAACTTTTCTTATCCGAATGTATTTACAGACAACTACGGCCACAACTTTTTCCCTAATGATATCGGCCAACAAGACCTGGCCATGGGATTTGACAATTATTCCGAGTCGGACACTCTTCCCACCGGAATCGCCGTTATTGGCAGAGCAAATTATTTGCTGCGCCGTTTATATCTATTTTATCCAAACCCGGAGGGGTACAAAAGACTTACCCGGTCCTTTCAGTTGGCGGAGTTTGGCGAGTACATTTTCCCTGATTCAATCTGGGAAGTGGGAGCAAAACAGGGTATCTTTTCGACCGAATATTATCGAATTGAAACCGGCATAGAGCAAATTCAGCTTTTGCGTTGATGGTAGAAAAAGTTATTATGGATGGGGCAGACCTTTCGGCAAGCGCAGGACAAGCTTGGACGTCTGCCGCCCACGATTTGTGTTTGTTGAATTATGAGCGCCGATAAAGAAAAACTTAAAGAACTAATTTTGGAAAAGCCGGAGCGTATCCCGACTCATGTGGCCATTATTATGGATGGCAACGGCCGCTGGGCCGCCTTGCGCAACCGACCGCGCACTTTTGGCCACAAAAAGGGAGTAGATGCCGTCAAGGCCGTGGTCAAAGCCGCCGGCGAAATTGGTGTGAAATATCTGACGCTCTTCACCTTTTCCAGTGAAAACTGGCGGCGCCCCAAAACGGAAGTAGCGGCGTTAATGCAACTGTTAACGCAAACCACGGAAAATGCGCTGAACGAGCTTCTGGAGAATGACGTCAAACTCATCACCATCGGTCGCATTGACGGCCTGCCTCAAAACCGTCAGGCCGTTATTCAAAAAGCGGTCGAAAAGACCCGCAACAATAAAGGGCTGGTTCTGAATCTGGCTCTAAATTACGGCGGACGAACGGAAATACTCGATGCCGTCAAAGCTATTGCCAATTCCGCCCGGGCGGGGCTGGTCGACCCGAAAGATGTTTCCGAAGAACTTTTTTCCGGTTTTTTGTACACCGCCGATTTACCCGACCCCGATTTACTAATCAGAACATCAGGCGAACAGCGCATTTCAAATTTCCTGCTTTGGCAAACCAGCTACACCGAATTATATATTACTGATACTCTCTGGCCGGATTTCAAAAGGGAACAGTTGTTCGAAGCCATTCTTGATTATCAGAAACGCGAACGCCGTTTCGGAAAACTTTCCGCCCGCAAAACCGGATGAACCATAATACTCTCTCCCGAATAATTGTCGCTATCATCTTTATTCCCACTATTCTGGGGATCTCCTATCTGGGCGGCTGGTGGCTGTTCGGCATGATTCTCCTGTTCACGATTATCGCCATTTCAGAATTCCTGATGAACGAAGGTCACCGCCCGGGCGGCATTTTATTTTGGATAACCTTTCTGTCGGTCTTGCTTCTTTTCGCCCATGGCACATCGGACTTTTTGATTAAACACCTGTCATTTGAACAGTCCAAACTCCTGGCTTCATTTACAATCGTCCCGCTGACAGCGATTTTCTTTCTCATCAGCGGCATGATCTCAACCAAAAGCAGAGAAGCGGCCGCGGCATCATTTGCCTCACAAAGCCGCCTGCTATGGGGAGTGGTATATATCGGCCTGTTGTATCCAATTGTTTTTTTGGTGGGGTCGGGGATAAATGGCCACCGCGGCGGCGACTTGCTTTTGTTTTTGTTCGGAATCATCTGGGTCGGAGATACGGCCGCCATGGAAATAGGCAAACGAATCGGTAAAAGGAAACTTTCTCCGGCCATCTCACCCAATAAAACAATCGCAGGCTTCGTGAGCGGATTTTTCGGCGCCGCTTTGGTCGGCTGGCTGATGAACTATTGGAAATTTCAAAATGTCTCTTTGGTGCACCTGCTGCTTATCTCGATCGGTTGCTCTCTGTTCGGCCAATTGGGGGATTTGGTGGAATCGATGTGGAAACGTTCTCTTAATATCAAAGATTCTTCTTCAGTCATCCCCGGTCATGGCGGCATTTTGGATCGATTTGATTCCCTCTTATTTGCGGCGCCGTTTATGTATCTTTATTTCAGATTACTGCTGTCATGAAATTTCTTGACTATGTTTTTGCGGCCCGCCCGATGCTGCTTGTGCCGGTCTGGTCAATTTATCTGGTGGCGCTGCAATACCATCAGGAATTGACCGGCCGGCAGTTTTCATTAGGGAATATCGCCGTCTTGGCCGGTCTCTCTTTTTTGGCGGCCGGAGCCTATTACATTAACCAGATTTATGACAAGGATACTGATCAGGCCAATCAGAAACTATTATTCCTGCGAGACCGGCTGGTTAACGAAAAAACTCTGATGAAACTCTTCATGGTTTTATCCATCATCCCGGTGGCCATTGCGGCGCTCTATACCAAAGCTCTCTTCTTCATTTTCCTGCAACTGTGCGGCCTGGGGTTTATTTACTCGGCGCCGCCCATGCGTTTGAAAGACCGTGCTGTTGCCGGCCTTTTGGCCAACGCCTATGCCTTTGGTTTTCTGATTTCAGTTTCAATAATGCCCGAGATGACTCAACATAATATCGGACTTTTGGGCTGGGACAATCCGTTCTATTTCTTTCTGGCCGTAATGGGAGTGCATATTCTGACGACTCTGCCCGATGCGCCGGGAGACCGTTCATCCGGGAAAAAAACCATCGGAGTCATTTTCCCCAGAAAGATTGCTCTACTTTTGTCTCTCTTTGCGTTTGCCGGAGCGTCACAGGTAGCGCTGAACT
>Ga0247727_10015814_pt1 | contig 12298 bp, 6 predicted proteins | sample WisWelCaveWW1625_FD_202498 | JGI IMG/M metagenome (GOLD analysis project Ga0247727, IMG submission 202498) | Biofilm microbial communities from Wishing Well Cave, Virginia, United States - WW16-25 | ecosystem: Environmental > Aquatic > Deep subsurface > Groundwater > Cave microbial mat | place... | reverse complement strand
CTCTCGGGGATCCCCCAAAGATCTCGTTGAGGATGACGCGGTGGTCTTCTCGTTCAACGACCGTCAGGTCGTTCGTACACCACTTCGGCGGACGCTACTCGGCCGGAAGAGTAGTCGTCGTAGGTTCGAACCGGATCCGGGGCAGCCGCCTCCGGGGGCTCCGGCTTGGGGGCCATCTGGAAGTTCTCGGTGAAGTACCCGGGATCCTCGGCCTCGATCTGGATGAACTCCTCCGCGATGTCGTCGCACTCTGCGACCGTGCCGCCGCAGCCCCCACCTCCGGCCACTGTCGCCGTCGCCCAGCGCATCCCGGTGGGGTCCCACATGGTGACGGGGTTGTCCGCTCCGTAGACCCACCGGTTCAGGCTGATCGGGTGAAGCGGGTCACCGAACAGCACGTCCTGGGATGAGAAGCGCCCGGTCTGAGGCGCGTACCAGCGCGTGCCCATGTCCACCTGCTTGGTGAGTGAGTCCGTGGGGTCAGATTGGTAGCCGAACCAGGGCTGGGTGCCCGATGTCGCCAGGGTGCGTCCGTAGGCGTCGAAGGCGGTCGTGCCCTGGTTGGCCGCGGCCGTGGAGACCACGCCGACCGTATCGCCGTGGGGGTCTCGAAGGTAGTAGGAGGCGGCGGCACCGACCTTCTGCCCGAGGGGTGAGCCCCCCAGGGTGCGGGCGTACTTGGTCAGGGTGCCCGAGGTGGTGGAGGTGACCGGGGTCTCACCGACCCCGCGGTAGGCGGCATCGGTCACGGTGGTGTTGGCCGTGCGCTGGTAGGTGCGGGAGAAGGCATCAAGGGTGTAGGTGACCCGGTTGGCCGAGGGGCTGGCTGAGCAGAGCGTCGAGCCCGACTGCGCGCAGGTGAGCCGGGAGTAGGCGTCATAGGTGTATCCCCGGTCGTTGGCCCCGATCGAGGAGTCGGCCGAGACCAGGGTGAGCCCGGCGGCGTCATAGCCGTAGGTGAGGGCCTCCCCGCTCACGGCCTCTGAGGCCGAGCTGGCCAGGCCCCTGCGGTCATAGGTGGTGCTCCAGTTCGCCACGACGGCTCCGGTGGTCTCGGTGGCTCCGGTGCGGTTGCCCGCACCATCGTAGGTGTAGTCCCAGACGGTGGCCGCACCGGCGGCGTTCTCCCCGCTGGCCTTCGTGAGCCGGCCCGCTCCGTCATAGGTGTAGCCCCAGGTGGCGTTGGAGGCGTTGGAGAACACCGAGGAGACCTTGGAGGTGACGTTGCCCCCCTCCCCGTAGCCCAGGTCGAAGGAGGCCAGGACCGCCAGGGTGGTGTTGTCCTTGATCTCCTGGGTATCCAGGCGCCCGGTGGCGGCCTCGTAGGTGATGCCCCAGCGAAGGTTCGCCTGGACGTCGGTGCGCGTGGTGAGCTTGCCCGTTAACCCGTCGTAGGTGTAGGTCGAGATCTTCCCGGCCGTGGTGACGAGCGGATCGTCCAGGGTAAAGAGTTGGCCCGCGGCGTTGTAGGTGAGGGTGCTGGTGCCCGCAGGGTCGGCCAGGCTCGTGAGCAGCGCGTTGGCTGTGCCCGAGGTCCCGTAGGTGTAGGTGGTCTCGGTGGAGGTGCCCCGCTTGACGAGCTTCGGGCGCTCATCGGTGTCATAGGTCATGTTGTAGGTCGGGGCGGGCGAGATCGAGATCGCGCTCAGCACGTTGCCGACCTTGTCGTAGGTGAACCGCTCTGCCCCTGAGGTGGCGCCGGTGCAGGTCGCGGTGTGTCGGCAGAGAAGACGCCCGAGGAAGTCATAGCCCAGGTAGACGTCGAGCGGGCGGGCGTCGTTCACGAGCGTCGGCCAGCCCGCCAGGTTGTAGGTCGTCGTCGTGACGAGGTCCGTCGTCCCGTTCTCGGTGCGGGCCTGGATCTGGCGTCCCGCCTCATCGAAGGTGAAGAACCGGTCCAGCGCCGTCGTCGTCGTGAGCGGCTCGCGGACCCTGATCCGCTCGGCGGCATCGTTGGACGTGAGGCTCACCGAGGCCTTGGTGGTCCCGTCTTCTAGGAAGATGCCCTCGTAGGTGGTCTTGGAGAGCCGGCCCAGGTCATCGTAGGCGTTGGTGAGCTGGTCCAGGGTGCCCGCGCGAGGCCCGTCGACCGAGAGCAGGCGGCCGGCGGCGTCGTAGGCGTAGGTCGTCGTAGCCGCCGACGCGCCCTGGGAGAAGTCGGTGCGCGTGAGCACCTCCCCGAGCCCGGAGTAGGTCGAGGACGTCGTGATGCCCGCCGGATCGGTTACCGCCGTGACGTTGCCCTGCACGTCGTAGGCGGTGCTCGTTGCCGCGTAGCTCTCGAGCTTGGTCGAGGTGACGCGCCCGAGCACGTCCATCACCGTCGTCGTGCTCGCCCCGCCCGGGGTGTCATCGACGATCTGGTTCACCCCGGTCCCGAGCTGGTAGGTCGTCGTGCTGATGGCGCCCGAGGCCGTTGTCTGCTGCGTGAGGCGGTTCAGCGCATCGTAGGCGTAGGAGGTGGTGTGCGCGTTCGCGTTCGTGGTGCTGAGCTCGTTGTCGGCCCAGTCGTAGATGTGGGAGATCACCGGTGAGCTCGCGCTCTGCCCGCCCGTGGCCGGGTCGGGGAGCTTCGAGCTCGCCAGGTGCCCGGCGTGGTCGTAGACGTTGGTCGAGATCGCGTAGGTGGTGCTCGTGATGAGCTGGCGCGTCTGGGTGAGGCGCCCCGAAGCGTCGTAGACCGAGATGGCCTCGGCGCCGGTCTGGCTCTGGCGGGTGCGCGTGATGCGTCCCACCGAGTCATAGGAGGTGTCGGTCGTACGGGTCTGGGCCACCTGGTCGGTGCCCGTGACCGCCTCGACGACGAGGGCCTGGCGCGTGGTGCGGCCCGCCTGATCGCAGCGAAGGTTCGTGGTGACAGGGTCGGTCGCGGGCACCGCGTCGATCACGGTCTGGCTGACGCAGGAGACCTGCGCGCCTGCCGGAAGTCCCCAGCCTCCCGGGGCGGCGCCGTCGGTGTAGGTGTAGGTGAGCTTGGTGTCAAGGGTCGGCGCCTGGGAGTTCGCGGTCTCTGTGAGCACGTGACCGTAGGTGGCGCCGTAGGTGTAGCTGGTGGTGTAAAGGTTCGCGGTCCCGCCCAGGTCCTCGCGGGTGTGGGCGCCCTGCAGCCGGCGGGACTTGGAATCATCATCGGGGAAGGTCCAGCTCTCCTTCGCCAGGTCGGGGGTCCCCCCGCCCGACTGCAGCTTCTCGTAGGTCTTGGAGGTCACCAGGCCCAGGTCCGGGATCAGGAGCCAGGCAGGGATCGTTTGCCAGGTGCCGCTGCCCTGGTCCCACTTGACCGTCAGCTGTGCCGGACCCGTGATGTCGGAGTACTCGATCTGGATCGGTGCGTCGGTGCCGTAGAGGAAGGCCCCGACGTCCAGGCCGGTCCCGCAGTTCGAGGTGGCGGCGTCGGTGGCCTGGCCGAAGCAGTCCAAGATGGTCTTGCCCTCGACCGAGAGGCGCACCCCATCGTCGGAGAACACCCGGAACAGGTACTTCTGCCCACCCCCGAGCGCAGAGATGTCCAGGTAGCCCGACAGGCGCAGCCCCCAGTGCTCCCCGTCCGGATCGGCGAGCAGGGTGGGGCTCGAGGCCGCGCCCCAGCTGCGATCCAGGTCGGTCCACTGCTCCTGGGCAGCCGGGGTGCCGTCCAGGTCGTCGTTGCGGTACTCCTCGGCCCAAAGGCCGTTGAACGTGGAGCCTTCGTCGTAGGCGTAGGTCTGCACCAGGCGCGGGAAGGCGCCATCGGCCGGGGCGGGATGGGTGATGGAGAGCAGCCGGTAGGGGGCCTTGGAAGCGTAGTCATAGACCGTGGACAGGCCCCCGTCATCCAGGTCGGTGTAGGCGCCCTGGCCACCGGTCGCCGAGGTGCAGCTCTCGCCTCCGAGCGCGTTGGCCTCGGGGCTCCGCTCGCAGACCAGGTTGTTGTGAGAGTCGAACACGTAGGTCGTGACGGGTCGGAACCCGTTGATCTTCGCGCCTGCGATCTTGATCGGCAGGCCGCCGTCGCTGAACTCCGTCTGGGTCTGGTTGGGGTCATCGTTGGTGGCGAAGTCCGAGTCACACGTGATCGCGGCGGTGTTGCGCGGATCGGTCAGGCAGGTGAACTTCGCGTTCTGGGTGGGGTTGTTCTTCGCGACGTAGCCGAAGCGCCAGGCGCTCGGGGTTGCCGGGTTGGTCGGGGGCGATCCCGTGCTCGGCGCTGTCACCGACGTGACCCGCGAGAACCCGCCCGTGCCGTAGACGATGTCCCACCCATCGCCCGAGGCCGCGGACCCGACCCCGTCGCTGACCTCGCTCAGCAGGCCGGCCGCGTCATAGGCGAAGCTCACCACCTCGCTCGTGGTCAAGGGCGTGCCCGCCCCGGTCCCTGCGGCGAACTCGTTCGTGACGGAGGTCGTGATCGAGGTGAGCTTGCCCCCGGTGTAGGCGAAGGCGCGCTGGTTCGCGCCGAAGTCGGGCGCGCGGACGTAGTCGAGCTTGCCGGTGCCCGCGTTCCAGATGAGGTCGATCTTGCGCCCGAGCGGGTCGGAGACCGACTGCAGGTTGAGGCTCGCGTCGTAGGTGTAGGTGAACTCCTTGTTCGAGGCCGCGGCGCCGGTGGCCGCGGGCTTGGCCGAGAGCAGGTCCGAGCCGGCCGATGTGAGGGCGCCGTCAGAGAACGTGAAGATGCCCCCGGAGGCATCGAAGAAGGTCCACGTGTTGTCCTTGGCCTTCACGAGGTAGCCCGACATGGCAGAGGTCCCACCCCAGACCTTGGCGTACTTGTGGGGGTAATACATGATCCTGCCCCCCTGGAAGCGGAGCTTCACGTCCGAGTCGGTGCCCGTATCGAGCTGATAGAGCTTGACCGGCAAGCCCCCGGCGCCCTGGCGCGGGCCGACCGCGATGTCCCAACCCGGGCTCATCCCGAACCCGGTGTCCTCCAAGGCGTTGTAGGCAAGGGTCACGTCCATGGCTCCGATGGGCGTGGCGTAGGAACCGAGGGGAACTTCCAGCAGCAGGTTGCCGTTGCCTTGGTTCACCTCGAGCGTCATGCCGTTGCCCACCTCGCGCGACCACATGGCCCAGCGATCGTCTCGGCCCAGGTGCTCGAGGGCCACGGTGAAGCTGCGCACCCCCGACGCGTTGGGCTCACGCGCGGTCCCGGCCCCGTCGGTGAGCGAGCACATCGCGGCGGTGTCCGGATCGCACACGTCTCGGCTGAGGGCGCGCCAGAAGTTAGGTCTGGCCGTCGAGCAGGACCCCGGAGGGCACGGTGAAGCTCTTGGAGTCATCGTAGGGGCTCTGGAACACCAGGTTGGTGCCCGTCCAGGTGATGCCGTCATCGGAGATCTGGAACGAGACCATCACGTCATCGCCGTTCGGGTCCCCCGGGATCTGGTTCGCGCTGAGGGTGAGGGACTCGGTCTCCGAGACGTAGTTCGCCACCGGGCCATCCAGCGCCGGGGCGTAGGGCAGGCGGTTGTAGGTGACGTAGAGCGCCGGGTCGGTGTTCTGCAGCGTCGAGTCGACCGCGTGGAAGGTCTTGGGGTTGGAAGCGGTGAGCGCGACGCCGTGGTCGGTCCAGGGGGTGTTGTAGGTGCTGGAGGTGTCCAGGTAGTGCTGGTAGAGCTCGGTCACGTCCCAGTACCAAAAACCCCCGCCGCCGTTGGCGGTGGCGGTGTTGTCGAAGACCGTCGTGCCGATCGCCGGCTGGTCGTTCCAGCTGAGCGTGCCCGAGGCCGGCCAGGTGCCCATCACGCGCTTGGCGTCGATCCCGCCCGCCACCCCGCCGGTGGCGCTCTGGTACAGGAACATCTGAGCGCCGTAGACGATCTGCTCGGAGGCCTCGATCTGGGAGGCGCCGAAGCGCACGTAGGTGCGCTTGCCCGAGTCGACCTGCAGGTAGGTGTCGGACTCGAAGGAGGTAGCCGGGGAAGACTGGTCGGTGTAGCCATCGCGGTTGGTGATGTCGTCCCAGGTCGGGTCAATCACCACGGGGTAGGTGGCGGCCGCCAGCCAGCCGCGATCCATCGCGACCTCGAGGTTCATCGTGCCCGGCCCGGCGCCGGTGAGCGCGTAGGAGCCGACGGATGACGCGGGCTCCGGGCTCGCGTCGTAGGCGACGGGCGCCGGGAGCGTGGCGACCGCGGCGCCCCCCGCGTCCAGTACGTCGATGCCGCCGTGGAGGTTGGGGGCGAGCTTCAGATCCTGCGCCCCCGTGGTGAAGGAGAACGTCGAGGCCCCCACCGGGGCCGCGAGCACGATCCGTTCCTGCAGGCCGCCGGGGGCCAGGGTGTAGATGAGGTCCGCGCCCTCGAAGGCGCCCGGGTAGGTGACCGATGCCCCTGAGGCCTCGCCCTTGGAGGTCGTTCCGCTCGCCGGGGCGAGCGTGAAGACGCCACCCGCCGCGGTGGTGAAGGTCACGGGAGTGGTCCCCGAGAGCTCGGACGGCAGATCGATCCGGGATCCGGCCGGATCGGTGAACCGCCAGCCGGCGTCGGTGACCGAGAGCGTGAGCGCGACGTCGGTCCAGTCGCCGTTGGGCTTCTGGGCGTTCAGGTCCTCGGGGTAGATGAGGGCGATGTGGTTCGCGGCGCCTTCTCCGAACCCGAAGGCATCCAGGCTCGCGCCGCCTTCGGCCGGGAGGGCTTCGGCACCCGCGACGGCGTCTGTCGGACTCGTGGCATCGGTCTTCCCAGGGATGACCTCCACGATGTCCTGGGGCCAGATCCCCTCAAGCTCGGACAGGTCGATCAGCGGCAGGGACTGCTCCTCGGACAGCGGCAGGGTCACCGCCGGGAGCTCGTAGGGCTCGGAGGCCGGGTCGACGGCCACGACCGTGTCCTCGGGCGGGGCGAGCTGCTCGGCGGCCCCCGCCGGGATGGGCGCGAAGACGGAGGTGAGCGCCAGGAGCGCGAAGAGCGATGTCAGGAGCCGGACGCAGCGCCGACAGGGCTTCATCACTCACACCCTGTCGCGCATGCCGACGGTGAGTTCGCCGCCTGGGTCAGGCCGATCCGGGTGTGGTTGGCGACCCGAGCGCTGGCTCTCCGACCGGGCCCGAACCTGGCTCGGATCCGGCCCGTACGCCCCTGGTGGCTCGAACACATCTCGCCCACCCTAGCCCCTCCTATCCGACGCCACTATCTGTTCTTTCCCCCAGCGGCGATCTCGGTTCACGAAGCGATGAGGATCAGACTGACGTGGGCGCCTCCGAGCCGCTCCCGTCTGAGCCCCGCTCGCCCGATCCGGCGTCCTCCGAGGTCAGGTCCGCGCCTACGGAAAGGGGTGTCGGGGGGAGGAACGCAGAGGGGTCAAACCGGACCGGCCCAGGTGGTGCCGCCGGCGGCGAACGCGGCCACGCCGGTGCAGGTCGTGCCGATGTCCCGCGCGATCGTGCCGTCGGCCGAAAGCACGACCCAGGCGCAGCCTCCCGGGCCTTGAACCGCGGCCGCCCAGGCGGTGTCGGTGACCTCGACGCTCACGACCGCCGGCGCGGTGGATGGGCCATCTACGAACAACAGCGACGTGCCGAGGGTCGCTAGGTTCGCCGGGCTCGCCTCCGCGAAGGACCCGGTCTCGGCCAGGCTCGCCTGCGCCAGGGTCAGCGCTTCGTCGGCCGCATCGCGGGCCGCTTGGTCCAACAGATCCTCGACACTGATGGGCACGTCTACCTTCGACGCGACCTCGTCCAGGCGGGCCGCTTCGACCTCCGCCTGGTGAGCGGCGAGCGCCTCGCGCCGGGCATCGGCCGCACGCTCGTGCTCGACCACGAACACGCCGAGAGCGCCCACCGAGGCAACGAACACCGCGCACGCCACGGCGACCCGCACGGCGAACGGGTTCACGGTGCGCTTCGGCATGACCGGCGCGACGAACGCGAAGGCCTCTTCCATCCCACCAGGGGTATCGGCGGGCCGACGCCGAGCCTGAGCGCCGTCGCCAGCAGCGCCCGGGACGACGCGCCTGGCCTACCATGACGGCGTGAGCGAGATCGCCGACGTCCTCACCGCCATCGAGTCGCTATCGGCCAAAGGCGAGCGGATGGCCCTTGCGACGATCGTTGCCGTACGCGGCTCCACCTACCGCCGGCCCGGCGCCCGGTTGCTGGTTCCCGAGGAGGGCGCCCCGATCGGCAACATCAGCGGGGGCTGCCTGGAGGGCGACGTCACCGACATGGCCCGGCTCGTCATGCGGGAGGGCACCGCTCGGCTGGCCGGGTGGGACCTGACCGCCGACGACGATGCGGTCTGGGGCCTGGGTCTGGGGTGCAACGGTGCGATCGAGGTCTTCATCGAACCGGCAGAACGAGCGGCCGAGGTCGCCGGCGCGCTTCGCGTCGCGCTTGACGAGGAGCGGCCGATCTGCCTGGTAACGGTGATCGAGTCCGAAGCCCCCGGCCTGGTGGCGCCCGGCGCGCGGCTGGTCGTGCGACCGGAGGGGCACGTGGAGGGCTCGCTCGGGCACGCCGACGTCGACGCGGAGGCGACCATCGCCGCCCGCGAACTGCTCGCTGCCGAGCGTTCCGAGATCCGCATCCTGGTCCACGGCGTGCGGGCGTTCGTGGAGATCCTCGAACCGCCGCTCCGGCTGCTGATCTGTGGAGCCGGCCACGACTCGATCCCCTTGGTCGCGTCTGCGTCGGCGATCGGCTGGCGCCCCGTCGTGGTAGACGACCGCCCCGCGTTCCTGACCCACGATCGCTACCCGGGCGCGCACGCCTTCGTGGCGCTGGCGGGACCCGAGGACGTGGCGGCCGAGGCGCCGGCAGACCCGCGAACCTTCGCGGTCGTGATGACCCACAACTACCTGCGCGACCGGGACTACCTCCGGGGATTGCTGAAGACCGACGTCGGCTACATCGCGATGCTCGGGCCGGCCGCGCGGACCCAACGCCTGCTGATGGACCTGGACGAGGAGGGCATCGCGCTCAGCGACGAGGACCGAGCCCGGATCCACGGCCCCGCGGGGTTGGACCTGGGCGCCGAAGGCCCCGAAGAGATCGCCCAGGCGATCGTGGCCCAGATCGTGGCGGTGCGTCACGGCCGCTCCGGCGGTCACCTCCGTGAACGCCCCGGCCCGATCCACGACCGCCCCCGCCCCGGCACCGAAGCCCGCTAACCGGCGAGCCCCCCGGCCGAGTTGCCCTATGTCGCCGCGCGTGGTTCGATCGTCGTTCGGCCCCCACTCGCCCTCGAAGGAGCGATCGCATGCTGCCAGCGAGATTCGAGTACCACCGGCCCGCCACGCTCGACGAGGCCCTGGCGTTGCTCGCCGAGTACGGCGAGGACGCCAAGGTCCTGTCGGGAGGCCAGAGCCTGATCCCGATGATGAAACTCCGGTTCGCGTCGCCCGAGCATCTGATCGACGTCAACCGGATCCCGGGTCTGGACGGCATCGAGGAACGCGACGGCTCGCTGAGGCTCGGCGCGCTGGTGCGACACAACCAGTTGGCCGCTTCCAACGTGATCACGGCCCGCTACCCCACCCTCGGCCGCGGCCCCTCAGATCGCCGACCCAATCGTGCGGAACCTGGGCACGATCGGCGGTTCGATCGCGCACGCGGACCCCTCCGGCGACCTGCCCTCGGTGATGCTCGCGCTGGATGCCAGCGTGGTCCTGAAGAGCACCGGCGGAGAGCGCGAAGTCTCTGTCGCTGACTTCCTGGTCGGCACGTTCCAGACCTCGATCGAGCCGAACGAGATGCTCACCGAGGTCCGCGTGCCCGAGCCGGGCCCGTCGTCCGGCGGCGCCTACCTGAAGCTCGAGCGCAAGATCGGCGACTACGCCACCGTCGGGGCGGCGGTGTTCCTCTCGCTCGCGAACGGGACCATCGATCGCGCCGGGATCGGGCTCACGTCGGTGGGTCTCGCGAGCCTGAAGGCCACCGACGCCGAGGCTGCGCTCCGCGGCCACGCGCCCAGCGAGGCGGTGTTCGCGGAGGCAGCGCGCCTGGCCGCGTCGGCCTCGAACCCGTCCGACGACGTCCGCGGCAGCGCGGAGTACAAGCGGCACATGGTCGACGTCTACGTCCGTCGTGGGCTCGCCCGCGCCGCCGAGATGGCCGGCGCGGCCTAAGAAGGAGCGAACGATGCAGATCACCGTAACCGTGAACGGCACCGAACGAACCGCCGACGTCGAGCCCCGCGAGCTGCTTGCCTTCGTGATCCGCGAAGACCTCGGCCTGACCGGCACCCATGTGGGGTGCGACTCCACCAGCTGCGGCGCGTGCACCGTCCTGCTGGACGGCGTGCCCGTGAAGTCCTGCACCGTCTTCGGCGTGCAGGCCGACGGCCGGAGCGTCACGACCGTCGAGGGCCTGATGGCAGGCGGGGCGCTCGATCCGATCCAGGCCGCCTTCAAGGAAGAGCACGGCCTGCAATGCGGCTACTGCACGCCGGGCATGATGCTCGTAGCCAGGTCCCTGCTGGACTCCAACCCAGACCCGACCGACGAGGACATCCGCTGGGCCATCAGTGGGAACATCTGCCGCTGCACCGGCTACATGAACATCGTGAAGGCGATCCAGGCCGCGGCCGCCGCCCAGCGCGACGCCGCCTCCGAGCCCGCCACCGCCTGAACCGAAGGAGAGGACGCGAGCAACCATGGCAACCGAAGCCGAAGAGATCCGCGGTATCGGGCACAGCGTCAAGCGCAAGGAGGACGACCGCTTCATCCGCGGCCGCGGCAACTACATCGACGACATCACCATGCCCAACATGCTCCACATGGCGATCCTGCGGAGCCCCTTCGCCCACGCGAAGATCAACGGGATCGACACCTCGGCGGCCTCCGCCGTCCCCGGCGTGGTCGCCGTCGTCACCGGCGAGTTGATGGCCCAGCACAACCTGGCCTGGATGCCAACCATCTCCGGCGACACCCAGGCCGTGCTCGCCACCGACAAGGTGCGGTTCCAGGGCCAGGAGGTCGCGGCGGTGGTCGCCGAGGATCCCTACGTCGCCAGGGACGCGCTCGAGCTCATCGACGTCGACTACGAGCCGCTCGGCGTCGTGATCGACCCACGGGCCGCGATGGCCGAGAACGCGCCGTTGATCCGCGACGAGAAGGAAGGTCAGGCCGACAACCACATCTACCACTGGGAATCCGGCGACAAGGACGCCACCGATAGCGCGTTCGCCGAGGCCGACGTGGTGGTCTCGCTGGACACGCACTACCCGCGCTCGCACCCGGCGCCGCTGGAGACCTGCGGATGCCTGGCCGACGTCGACCCCGCCACGGGTCAGGTCACCATCTACATGACGTCGCAGGCTCCCCACCTGATCCGCACGGTGTTCGCGCTCGTCGCAGGGCTGCCCGAGGAGAACATCCGGATCATCTCGCCCGACATCGGCGGTGGCTTCGGCAACAAGGTGCCGGTCTACCCCGGCTACGTCGTGGCGACCGCCGCCTCGCTGCTCCTCGGACGCCCCGTGAAGTGGATCGAGGACCGCACCGAGAACCTCATCTCGACCGGGTTCGCGCGTGACTTCCACATGCACGGCGAGATGGCACTCAAGCAGGACGGCACGATGCTCGGCCTTCGGACGTCGCTCCAGGCAGATGAGGGAGCGTTCCACGCGGACGCACAGCCGAGCAAGCTCAAGGTCGGTCTGTTCCACATCGTGACGGGCTCCTACGACCTGCCGGCCGCGCACGTGGAGGCCGATGGCTACTACACGAACAAGGCGCCCGGGGGCGTCGCTTACCGCTGTTCGTTCCGTGTCACCGAGGCCTCCTACCTGATCGAGCGCCTGGTCCAGAACGCCGCCTACGAGTTGGGTATGGACCCCGCCGACATCCGCAAGAAGAACTTCATCCGCGCCGATCAGTTCCCCTACGAGTCGGCCACCGGGCTCGTCTACGACTCGGGTGACTACCACGCCGCGATGGAGAAGGCGCTCGAGATGGTGGGGTACGCGGACCTTCGCGCCGAGCAGGAGGCCAAGCGCGCCGAGGGCAAGCTCTGGGGGATCGGCCTCGCCTCGTTCACCGAGGTCGTGGGCGCCGGCCCGCACAAGGACTACGACATCCTCGGGGTCAAGATGAACGACGGCGCCGAGCTGCGGATCCACCCCACGGGCAAGGCGATCTTGAAGATCAGCTCGAAGACCCAGGGGCAGGGGCACGAGACGACGTTCGCCCAGATCGCCGCCGAGGAGATCGGCATCCAGCCCGAGGACATCAAGGTCCAGCACGGCGACACGGACAACACGCCTTACGGTTTGGGCACGTACGCGTCGCGGTCCACTCCGACGGTCGGTGCGGCCACGGCGATGGTCTCGCGCAGGGTCATCGAGAAGGCCCGCAAGATCGCCGCGCACCTGTTGGA
>Ga0247727_10015813_pt1 | contig 12298 bp, 11 predicted proteins | sample WisWelCaveWW1625_FD_202498 | JGI IMG/M metagenome (GOLD analysis project Ga0247727, IMG submission 202498) | Biofilm microbial communities from Wishing Well Cave, Virginia, United States - WW16-25 | ecosystem: Environmental > Aquatic > Deep subsurface > Groundwater > Cave microbial mat | place... | reverse complement strand
GTTCGTTGAGGAAGTCCGCCACAGACATCGGCAGAACTTTGAGCAGCTCCAGCATCGTCTCTCTGCCCAATCTTCGCAAGCCGATGCCTGCTCCAAGCAGTTTCGTCAGGTCATTGAACCGGAGGTTTCGGAAATCCGGTTGGGGCTCGTTGAGAAGTTTGCCCACCCACCCCGAGATGGAATGCACAAATGCGCGATAGGCAAGGTACTCCGCCGCATCGTGATCCGAAAAGCGTTTGATCGCACGGGCTGTTTGCTCCGGGTCACCATCGAGGGTGAGCGATCTTCCATCATTTGCGAGCAACATAACGGGTGCCCGGCGCCCGGTTGTCCGCAACCCGAATTGCTTCAGCTCCAATTGTTCGATCACATCACGACGAACAGAGCCCGTATCATGCAAGAGGCCGGCCGTTCTGTAGCCCGGGTGAAATTCCTCCGATGCGGCAACACCGCCAAGGAGTTTCCTCCTCTCAAGAACAAGAACCTTTTTCAGTTTCCTGGAGAGCAGAGCGGCAGCGGTGAGACCGTTATGCCCACCGCCGATGATGATTGCGTCATATTTCGACATGATGTCTCTTTTTTGGCTTTGGTCGCTTAGCCAAACTCACCCCTGGCTACGATTGACCATTTCTCTCTCCTCTCTTTTCGAGGAGAGGGGAAGGGGGTGAGTTTGGGATGAGCCACAACAGTCTTTAGGCAGTGCCTCTTTGTTGCTCTATATTGCGCGTTCCCTGAGAATGGTTTTAGCCGACAATTCGCCCCCTGAGCCCATGATGCCCCCCCCGGGATGCGTTCCGGATCCGCACATCCACAGGTTTTTCACCGGCGTTCTGTACTTCGCGTAACCGGCGATAGGCCGCTGGAACAGCAACTGTTCAAGACTCAATTCTCCCTGGAAAATGTTCCCTTCCGTCAGACCGAACTTCTGCTCGATATCCCAGGGTGAGAGGACCTGACGGTGCAGGATGATATCCTTCAGCCCCGGAATGTATTCCGCAAGGGTTTCCACCACTGTGTCACCGAACGCTTCTCTTTGCGCGGGCCAGTTTTCCGCTCCCTCCTTAAGGTGATAGGGCGCGTATTGCACAAAGCAGGACATCACATGTTTGCCGGGAGGGGCCAGTGTTGGATCCGTCAGTGACGGGATCACCACATTAATGTATGGCCGTCGGGAGAACGCGCCGTACTTTGCTTCATCGTATGCTCGCTCCAGGTAATCGATGCCTGGCGCAATTGCGATGTCTCCGCGGATGTGGTCACCATCCCCGGGCCGGCATTTGAATTCCGGAATACGGTCCAGCGCGAGGTTCACTTTGCCCGAGCTGCCACGAAACTTGTATCGATTGATCTGTTTGACAACTGCGTCCTCAAGGTGTTCCTTACCCGCAAGTTCGAAGTATGTCTTCCTCGGATCGAGATTCGAAACGACGATCTTCGAATCAATCTCATCCCCATTCTCCAAGACAACGCCGGTGGCCGCACCATTCTTGATCTTGAGCTTCGCAACGGATGCTTCCCTGCGAATCTCGGCCCCGTAACTCATCGCAGCACGTGCGCATGCCATGCTGACGCCTCCGGTCCCCCCTTTGGAAAAACCCCAAGAACGAAATGCTCCGTCGAGCTCACCCATATAGTGATGAAGCAAGACATAAGCTGTCCCCGGAGAGCGAACACCCTGGTAGGTTCCAATAATTCCGCTGACGGACATCGGCGCTTTGAGCACGTCCGATTCAAACCAAAGGTCGAGGAAGTCCACTGCACTCATGGTCATCAGCTTCACATTCATCTGGAGGAGATCGGGCCCGAGGTCTTTGAAGGCCTTCCCCATTCGAAAGAGGTTCATCAGCTCCTTCGGTTTCATCGAAGTGATGTCCGGGGCGGGGCGGTCGATAATCTCCTTGATGAATCTTCCCATGAGCGTCATGATGCGGCTGAACTCGGGATATACTTCGGCGTCTTTTCGACTGAACCGCTGGATCTCCCGGCGGCTCCGGTTGGAATCACCCCATCGGGCGAGAGAATCGCCGTCCGGCAGCGGAAGAAAAGAGCAATCCATCGGAATAATCTCGTACCCATGCCTGGCCAGCTCCAGCTCACGAATAATATGGGGCCTGAACAGACTGACAACATACGAGGCCACCGAGAATGTGAACCCCGGGAAAACCTGCTCGGAAACAGCAGCCCCTCCGAGCACATGCCGGCGCTCCAACACGAGAACCTTCCTCCCCGCTTTTGCCAGATATGCGGCGCAAACCAATCCATTGTGGCCGCCACCAACGATGATCGCGTCGTATCTCAAATTGCTTTCCCTCCAGGCATGGACCGCTTCCTTTCGGGATCGTAGAACTGCGGTTTGTGCACGGTCGCGGTGACCGAGAACCGGTGGTGCTCCACCGTTTTCTCTATGTGCACTTTTGTCCCTTCCTCGTGGAATCCTGTTTCGATTGTCGCCAACGCAATATTCTTCTTGAGGATTGGCGACCAGGTCCCGCTCGTCGCATACCCAATCTGTCTGATGCGGCTGTCATCTGTGTAAAGAGGAATCGACATGCGCCAGGCAAGACTCCCCACCTCCGGAGGAAGGTGGTGGCGTGCATACAGGGCTTCGATTTCAGGCCAGTCGATATCCAGTCCGACTATCGCCCATCGTGATCCGGTCTTGATCTCCCGTCGCAGCGCGACCTGACCGTTGAACGGTTCCCTGTCGAGGTTGACCGTCCACCCAAGGGAGATCTCAAATGGAGATGATTTTCTTGCGTCAATCAATACATGCAGAGCATTGTAGTAGTCCACGTTCTTAAGTATCAGCCCTGCCTCAACCCTGCAGACGTCGAGTGCGTTCAATCCGGCAGGCCGGAGTCCATAATTCTTTCCGGCAGCCATGGCGGTATCCCACAGCTTCAAGGCATTCGAATTGTCAACCCATAGTTCATAACCAAGGTCTCCGGTATAGCCCGTTCTGGAGATCCACACTTCAAACCCTTCAATACGCGTTTTCGTTGTCGCAAAGAACACCAGGCCATCCAAGTCCGCGTCGCAGATCTGTTTCAGAATATCTCTTGAAGTCGGACCTTGCAATGCCAGTCCGGCAAACTGATCGGAGATGTCTTCAAGCGTTACCAGGTAGCCCTTCAAAAACCGACTGAACCACGAGAAGCAAGGATCTGCAGATGTAACGAAAAATTCCTCCTCCCCCCTTCGCATGACCGTCCCATCATCGACAACCTTCCCTTCGTCTGTACACCAGCAGAGGTACGAAACCCTTCCCACTTTCAGTTTTCGGATGTCTTTGACCATGATCTGCGACAGGAATGCTGCCGCATCTTTCCCACGGACGTGGTACTTGAACAGCGGGGTCACATCCAGCAGGCCCGTTGAATTCCTGAACGCATGATATTCCGAATCGTGCAGAACTTTGTACGAGCTGACCGCATGGTACCCGGCCCACTCTTTCCAGTTCATGCTTTCACACAAATCGATCATTCTCGGAAAAAAAGGAGACTTGAGCATCGTTAGTCTGTGTTCCTCTGGCAAATAACAGGAGGCGAATCTTTTGGCGTCAGCGTGTCACGACGCAACGCACGATTTGAATGAATGACTTCAGAGAGGCGATTACAGACCCGGGAGAATAACCCAGGGTTGAGATTCATGCGGCCTGAATCTTTCCATCACGAGGCGATTAAGATACGAAATGGCGGTTTGCAAGGAAAGTGCTCAGCTCTTCGGAGAAAACTTTTCCGGAGGCGAATGGCCAAGTGCCTTCAGCACCTCTTTGTCGATGGAATGAAGGATGTCTTCCTGGCCCGAGTAAGGACCCCGCTTGAATCGACGCGACCTGAGCCCAAGCTGCATCTGTTCACACACGTGCCAGTCTTGACGGTTGGTCATGTCCCAGAATTCTATGGCAGACTGGAAACGTTCCATGCGGCTCTTGTCGCTGATGACATCCGGATGGAGAAGGAAGAAGCAGTCGTTTTTGATTTTGTCGATCGCAAGAGATCGTATCCGATGGTACAGCACGAAATCCGGATGAGGCGAAAGCAAGAGATTAGGATAAATGGAATAGTAATGCACTTTCTGCAGGTCGGGACCCGAGACATCGCACACCGGAACAGATGCGGGCTTGCCGTCCATTGTCATGCCGCCACCCTTCTCGGCGTACTCCATGTAGCCGCCGATGACAGAGCCTTCGAAGCAATCATGGACAGCCCCGCGAAATGGAGTCCATTTGGAAAGCAACGGATGGACGCCGGGACAATGATAGCATTCCTGGTAATTCTGAATAATCAGTTTCCAGTTACAGTTGAGTGAGTACTCGATCTTGTGAGCAATCCTCAGCTCCGGGAGGTGCCAGGCCTGGAATTTCCCCAGGAGCGGACGGAGATCTTCCTCGAATGGCGTTGGCTCCTCAGCGAGGTTGATGAACACAAACCCGCCCCACAAGCCAACATGCGCGGAGAAGAGCGGGTAGTCTTCATTGCGGAAGCCCGCCAATTCCTTCATCATGGGTGCGGCTTTGAGGTTGCCATTGAGGTGATACCGCCAGGCGTGGTATGGACATTGAATCTCATGCGAGCGAAAGCTTCCCTTCTCCATACTGCATAGCCGTGTTCCGCGATGGCGGCAGACGTTGAAATGTGCCCGGATATTTCCTTCGGTATCCCGCACCAGGAGAATGCTTTCGTCCCCAACCGGCACAGTGATGTAATCGCCCGGATTGGGAATTTCCTCTTCCCGACAGGCCATCAACCAGCTCTGGTGGAAGATCTTTGCAATCTCCTGTTGGTAGATCGCCTCCGATTGATAGTACTCCGTTGGCAACGTGAACCTGTCGGCAAGGAGCTCGTAATCGACGCCTCTTTTCTTGTAGGAAGTCCCCATGCTCATTCTTTCATCAGGATTGATTTTCATGCCTTCTGGTCGGAATCTGGACTGCGGCGGGTTTGCCACGCTGTCCGCGGGCACGTTTTGAAATATAGCCTAACCCAAAACGCCGCGCAACATAGGGCTCCATAATTATCCCGTCCTTTGGACGAGGTCTCGTCCCGACAGCCGTCGGGACGGAGAATTGTCAACTGACGATTGATAATCAAGAGAGACTCAATAATTATCGATTGTCCATTGAATAGTTAATAATTTGAGAGCGCTTCGAACGAGGTAGTCCGGTCATACTCCGGCAACGAACAGAAACTCCAGTGAACTGTTTCTCACCTTTGTGTAGGGAGAAGAATAGCCATCTTTGAAGCTCGGACTAAACCTGAACTCAATCCCAAGTTGGGCCGGGTCGAAAACTTTGACCTCCAAGCCAACACCAATCGTTGCTCCAAGATCAATCTTTTCGAACTTATCCAGAACGATCTCAAATCCTTCCCCCTCTGTGTGTAGGAGGAAGTCGACACGAGGGCCTGCAATAACGTAAGGGGAGAGCCACTCGACCGGGATGCGGGCTTTTCCCAACAAAGGGATGGAGAGATAGTCGACGCGAGGAGAGCGGATCCAATATTCTCCAGTCCCATCCGGAAACTCTTCCGTCGTGATTGGCAAGGAATATTTCATTCCTTTCTGGATGTAGTGCAGCTCGCTCGAGAGACTGAAAACCGGCATGTTCAACCACTCCACAAACACACCGACGTCGATCCCCCAACGACGTTCTGTGTCGAGGGAGAAAGGTGAGGCCAAATCCCAGCTCTGAGCAGCGGCTACAGCTCCTCCCTTGACGCCAACCGTTCGGACAAGTTGAGCCGTGGAAGAAAATTGTATGATGAGCAAGCTCACGATGGCAAGTTTCGTCTTCATTGTAATTTGGTCAATCTGTGTTTGTCAGTTCCTTCCCCGCCTGACCTTAACGGTCGAAGTAAGGAGGGCAGGTGTGTAATCTGTGTTCCATGCTCAAGTACTGCGCTCCCAGGAACATGACGCCCAAACTCCGCCGCCGGCTTGCAGATTTCAAGTTCTTCGCCTCAGTCTTCCCATGATCTCCGAACTGATCCACTCTTACTTCTTGAAGGCTGCTTCGAGTCTTTTCAGTATCTGTTGTTCCGCATCGGAGATCTTGCCCAGACCAAGAAGACCTCCCGCCGCTTCCGCGACGGCCCGTGCGTGGCTAAGCAGGCCGGATTTCAGCGAGCTCAGTTCATCGCTACTCAGTTGCTCGCTGAGACCCTCAATAAAATGAGTCCATGCGATAAGCAACCCCGGCTCCGGCCGGCGTTCAAGCCATTGCTCCAGCAGTTCCACCCCTTCTTGCGCGATCCCCAATTGCCTGGCTCCGGCCAGGATTGCCTGTTTCTCTTTTGCATCCATCGTTCCATCTGCCCAGGCGATTTCTACGAGTGGCACTGCAGAGAGGGCGGCGAGAGTCTCGGGCTGGATGTTGAGCTCGAGGAGTTTGTTGAGCACTTCTTGATTTCTGATCCCCGAAGTGTTCGCAAGCGCCTCCCTTGTTTCTTCCATCTTCTTCAACTGCTTCAGCTTCTCGATCATCTTCATATCTTCTTTCAGGAAGAACTCATCCTCGAGCGTTCTTCCTCGTTCGGAAAGCGATCCCTTCTCTTGCATGGGCTTCTCCTGTTTTGTTTCGGGTTGTGGAATCTACCTTATTGAAGCAGAGTTTGAGCATGAGGGCATAGACTTCAGAATGCTACAGGTCGCCTGCCACCTAAAGCACTGCGGTTCCGCCTTCAGCGGCAAATCGCTTACGGCGGGCAAGTAAGCTGACCAGAAAGGCAATGGCGGAGAACGCCACGTTCCAGCTTCATTTCACTGCGCCTTTTCCGAACATGACTTTTGTCGGTCTATCCTTTGACTCTTGAATCTTCTTCAAGAACGAATCCAAAGACTCCAGCGACAGGTCTGGAAGGGATTTCTTCTCAATGAAAAAGTCGATTCTCGCATCCAGGCGGGACAAGATCCGCCACTTGGCCGGTCTCGGAAACTCCGACGAGGCAGTCGTTTCAAGGAAAAGAATTCTGTACTCCCCTTTCTGATACGTTGGTCCGACCCACGCTGTCTCCGAGAAGTGAAATTCCTTCCCCGAAGTCAGTGGACCTTTCAAGGCCTTCAATGCTTTGGCTTCTGCCAACATCGGCCCATCTGATGGAGTGGCGGTGTAGTCAGTCGATAGAATTTCAACCGCCACCACAGCCTCGGCAGCTGCAATCAGGCCATCGAAGGGACGCTGTTCCTGCTCGACAGCAACAGCTCGCGAGCCCAATATCAGGAACACAATGAGGGTGACCAAGATGTTGGAAGCAATTTCAATTCTGGTGCACGCAATGAACATCAACCAAGCGGCAAAGCTGTCGCTCTGTCGTGTCTACTCGTTTCCCGTCCGCAACGTCGCGCTCCAGTTCCCTTCCTGATCGAGCGCAACATCGACCTCCCATGGCCGACAGCACACCGGACAGTCCTCAACGTATGATTGCCGGCTCCCGCCCCCCGGATCGATCTCCAACTCCACTGGCTCGGCGCAGTACGGACAGTTTAGAGAAATTAGCTCTGTCATGTTCTTCTCCGCTTCATGGAGCATCGTCGCCGGCGTCGGACTGGCGGGAGGGATCGTTCTTCATCCGGTATTGGAGCGCACCCGAGGGGCACCGGCTGACCTGCGCAGCAACATCATCGGGCGACGCCAGCTCAGGCCGGATCCAGCGCCTGCGTTTCACATCGAACACTCCAGGCAGGCCGCGCAGACAATCCCCAGAGTGCTCACAGACGTCTGGCTCAAAGGTGACGGTGATCTCGGGTGTTTCGTAGGTCTGAAGGGGCTTTTTCATAGCGTTTTGGGTTTAGCAAACCTGACGGATTGCGGATGTGGTATTTTGGTCAATTCATTCCAACTTGGGATTGAAGAATGAAGATTGGAGATTGATGATTGGAAATTCCTGGAGATTGAGAAACTACGCAATCTCATGGTCTCGTATGAAAAACCACTTCATACTCCTGTGGCAATACTTCCCCCTCGAAGTCCTCAATGCTCCCGGGAATTGTGATGGTGTAGGTGCTATCGGGCTGCAAATTCAAAATATATAAACCAAGCATCTTTGTGGGGATGTCTCTTCCATCCACGACGACGACCACGTCAACGTATATCTTGGCTGGTGCTGTGATTGTCAGTGCCGTATCGGGAAAAGGCAAGTAATCACTGAAGGTCAGGTTTCCAAAAAGCGAGGAATTCAACCCGATCGAAACGGTGTCGCCGGTACGCGGTTCAGAGTCGATCAGTTGAAAGGGACCCTCGTCAGCTGCGATGGTAAACATATAGGAGAGAGCTGCCGGAAGTGTTCGCCCTTCCGGATCGCTCAGTTCTTGAGGGATGACAACTTCAACCGTTTTGCCGGGCAACCAGATGAATGGTCCAGTGTACAGAAATTCAATCTCTGAAGGTGTAAAGCCACCTCCTGTGAAAATGTTCAACGATGTGGTATCGCTAATGTAACGCACCTGAATCTTGCCCGCCTGAGAGATATGAACAGGGCGGTCGAGACGGACCACGATGAATTTCCCTTTGTCAACATCTGTAGAGTTTGGGGCCGGATCGAGGGAAACGACATGGAGATACTCCACCAACTCCCCTCTGTCCGTGCACGAGAAGAAGAGCAAGAGAGTGAACATAATTGTAGGTAGACCGCTTTTCATCCTCTGTTTGTCTATAGTTGGTTTAGGGCGAAAGCCGAGCGAATAGCGATTGAAGATTTGAGATTGATGATTGATGAAGTGTGGACGCATCACCACGAGGTTCCGCTCCGGATGAATGTGATGAATGCCATGACGACCAGGACAATCATAGCGACCACGATTGCTGTTTTGTGCTGTTTGGTCATGTTGAATCCGAAGTTCGTCGGCGAATGTTCGTTACACGGATGATTTTGCCACAAAGACCTGCCCGACTGATATTGCGCATCCAGCGGTCAGGCGGCTCAAAGACACAAAGGAATCACAAAGCGTGAGACGCTGGCTTCTTGCTTCTGGCTTCCTTCTTCTTGTTTCGCATCCCACATCTGATATCTATCATCCCACATCCCGCCTACGTCCAAAAAAGGACTCCGGCGGGTAACCTCATATCCTAATCTTGCATCTGACATCTGTCATCTCCTTGCTTGACCCCAGCGTTTACCTCTTCCCCAGCTCCTCCTTAAGCCCTTCGATGACCTCCACAGGAGTCGGATCTTCTCCATTCAGGATCGCAAGATAATAACTGATCCAGTCGCCGAGAGCTATGAGGGAAAACATGCGGGCAAGGAGGGTTTCTCCGCGGCTCCAGACTTCCGTAATGTGGGCAGTGCGGTCCGAGAGAATCTGCTTGGTCAGGTCCATGCGGATCTGCACGCGGCGGTGATCCGCCTTGTCACGGAGCAGGAACACCTGAAGCTCGCTCATCTGTTGTCGGAGCGACTTCCATCCGACAAGCTCGTTGTGGTTCATTTCGGGGATCACGTGACCGAACATCAGAGACTTGCCATTCTCTGCAATCTGCCCGCGCCAGCGGGTCGCAACGGCGTCAAGGCGTTCGACGGACGAGTAGACGATGCCGATCCGGTTCTGCAGCTGAGCAGCACATTGAAGCGCAAGGTTCGATCCCGCATCGGGCGCTCCATACTCCTGCGCGCATTCCTCCAGGACCGCGATGGTCTCGCGAATGTCGCGCATTTTGTTTGTTATCAGGCCAAACTTCATGAACGTCATGAGGAGGGGGAAGAAGGAAAACCCGAGCGCCGCACGGGGGGGATACCCTGACGGGACGGTGATCAACGGCTGCCGTTTTGCTTTTGCCAGCTTTTGCGTTGCGCCTCCGGAAGTGATGCACAGAATCCTGGCGTGGCGCTTCATCGCCTCCTTGTGCGCCGCAATGGTTTCCTCGGTATTCCCGGAGTAGCTGGAGACGATCACCAGTGAATCACGCCCGACAAAGGCGGGAAGAGTGTAGTTCCGGTTCACTATGAGCGGTATCTTGAGCTCCGACGCGGCATACGACTTCAACAGATCCCCCCCGATCGCTGAACCGCCGAGCCCGGTAAGCACCACCTGGCGGATCGCGCGTCCGTTCACCTTCACCGAGGACCCTTTGCCGATCGCAACCGCATCCTCCACCTGCCGTGGAAATTCCTTGAGCAGTCGGTACATGTTCGACACATCAACTCTGTAGATTTCTTCAAAGGTCATAGCTGCTCCTTAACATGGTATACACTATGATAACTCCAGCGGGATATCCGGGACTTTTTCCTTTACAACAGAGGTAAGATATTTCTTGACGTCATCTGCGGTCGGAAACGAGAGGGCCCTCTCCGCGACACGACGCGCATCTTTCAACCTGATCGTCCGGATGATCTTCTTGATTTCGGGAAGGACGGAAGGCACAACGCTCAGCTCGTCGAGCCCAAGCCCGACAAGCAGCATCGTGGCGAGCGGATCGCCCGCCATTTCACCGCACATCCCGACCCAGACGTGTTTTTTGTGTCCGGCATCGATCACCATCTTGATGACGCGCAGTACGGCCGGGTTGAACTGCTGGAACAGAGGCGCGACGTAGCTGTTGTCACGATCGACCGCCAGAAGATATTGGATGAGGTCGTTCGTTCCGATACTCAGGAAATCGACCTCCGCGGCAATCTCTTCGGCAAGCAGCGCTGCTGACGGCACCTCGATCATGACGCCCACCTTGATCTTTGGGTCGAAGAGCTCGCCCCGCAACTTCAGTTCCTCCTGGGCCTTTCTGACAAACTCCTTTGCCGCTCTCACTTCATGCAGTGAGGAAATCATGGGGAACATGATGCGGACATTTTTGTGTGTGCTTGACCGGAGGAGTGCGCGAAGGTGTTCAAGGAACAGCTCGGGGCGGTCGAGCATCATCCTGATGCCGCGCCAGCCGAGAAAGGGGTTCTCTTCGCGGATCGCGTCCGGGATGAGCTTGTCTCCACCAACGTCGAACGTTCTGAAAATCACCGCGTGCGGGAAAATGCTCTCTGCAACGTTCTTATAGACCCGATACTGTTCTTCTTCGGAAGGATACTCCCCCCTTCTCAGCAGCTGTCCTTCCGTCCGAAACAGGCCGATGCCGGCCGAGCCCTGCGCCCGCGTAAACGGGATCTCATCTTCAAACTCAATATTTGAAGAGAGCTCGATAGTGCGATGATCGATGGTTTCCGCGGGAAGGCCGGCTATGCCGACAAGCTTTTCCTCAAACTCCCTGAAGGCCCGGGCTCGTCCGCGCAGCCGCTCGATGGTCTCCTCAGTCGGATTCATGGTCACCACACCCGCATATCCATCGATGGCGACCATTTCCCCAGTTTTCAGCCGCTTCGTCGCCGTGCGAAGGCCCACCACCGCGGGAATCTTCAACGATCGCGAGAGCAGCGCGGCATGGGAGCTGACTCCGCCAAGGTCGGTCGCGTACCCGAGCACCTGGTTGCGGCTGAAAATCACCGTGTCCGCCGGCGTCAGCGTCTCGGAAACGATGATGGATTCTCCTTCGAGCCGGGAGAACAGGCGCTGCTCCTGGATGTTCCTGATGATCCTGTTCATCACATCCTCGACGTCGTGTGCCCGTTCGTGCATGTATTCGTCCGGTGATTCGAGCATTCTCCGGCGATACTTTCCGATCTCGTCCGCAATGATGTATTCCGCGTTTTTCAGCTCCGACGCAATCCGCTTCTCCACTGCATCCATCAGCACCGCATCATTGAGGATCATGATCTGCGCCTCGAAGATCCTTGCACTTTGTGACCCGAGCCGTTGCTCGGCAAACGTCAGAATCTTCTGGAGCTCCTTCTCCGACCGCGCGTTGGCATTGCGCAGCCGCTTGATCTCCGCCTCCAGGTCTTCACGCGCGACGTCCTTCATCTCCACACGCGGCACCTCCTTGTTGTAGAGGTATGCCGGACCGATGGCGATCCCCGGCGCGGCCGCAATCCCTTTCAGGACGGTTTCCTCTATGACAGAATTCCGCTCGTTCATGTTCCGCTATTCATCGAAGCCGCGTTCAAAAAGATCGACAATGGCTGCTGCAGCCTGCTCCTCATCCGGCCCTTCGAACCTCAACCGAAGCTCGGATCCCTGCTCCGCGGCGAGTGTCATCACGCCGATGATGCTCTTTCCGTTGATTTCCATTGCATCCTTGATGATGGTGAACTCGGATTGGAACCGAGCCGCGGCCTTGACCAGCGTCGCGGCGGGACGCGTATGAAGGCCTGACCGGTTCCGTATCGTCACCTGCCGCTCGATCATCGCGCCTCAGAATGCCCGTCTGAGAAGCAGGTCGGAGAACCAGTAGAGCATCGACGTACCATCGTTGCGGGGTAAC
>Ga0247727_10015812_pt1 | contig 12299 bp, 18 predicted proteins | sample WisWelCaveWW1625_FD_202498 | JGI IMG/M metagenome (GOLD analysis project Ga0247727, IMG submission 202498) | Biofilm microbial communities from Wishing Well Cave, Virginia, United States - WW16-25 | ecosystem: Environmental > Aquatic > Deep subsurface > Groundwater > Cave microbial mat | place... | reverse complement strand
GAACAAGAAGCCTGTTGCGAAGAAGCCTGTTGCGAAGAAGCCTGTTGCGAAGAAGCCTGTTGCGAAGAAGCCTGTTGCGAAGAAGCCTGTTGCGAAGAAGCCTGTTGCGAAGAAGCCTGTTGCGAAGTCAAAGAAGCCGGAGACTTTGTTCGCTAAACAAGACTTCACAGGACGGACGTATTTGCAAGTGTACAAAGCACTCGAAGCTGCGGTGGCGCAGCTTGGTATCTCCAAGAAAAATAGCCACCCGGGGCTGATCATTCACATGAATCACGCGCTGTGCGCGGAAAAGGTTCCTGCTGGCGCCAATATCTACCCCTCGCACGGCAGCCACAAGCTGCGTATCGCGCCCGCCAACCGCAATCTCCTTTCGATCTATAACGTGACCGACGCCGAGTTCGCGAAGCTCGCCCACCAGCTTGGGCTCAACCCCGTTGACTAAGACAGCATCCGGGATCCCAGAAAGGGAGAAGCGGGGTTGATGACGAGGGAAGGTCTGGCCAAGGCCGTGGTGCGTTCGGCGGCCGAGGAAGAAATCGGCTCGCCGAGCACCAGGGTTTGGATCGGTATTTTCAGGGGCGACGTGATCCACATAGCCAACGATCTAGGCTTCGAGGCCGATGAAATCGAGAAGGAAGATTTAGGAGGAAGCGTTGGCGCGATCTCGGTCACTACGCCGACCAGCAGGTGGGCCGAGGTTTACCACGATGAAATGAAGCTGGAGGCCATGTGGATCAACTTGGTCGCGGAGTTCGCATCCGAGGAGGGGTGACATCTACGCAACATATTCGATCCCCAAGCACAATCTCGAAGCGCTTCAACAGCGCATAGAAAAGCTGTCGAAGAAGGCGGTGAAACTTGGGACACCGCCGATCGTTCTCGAGGTCAAAAAGGAAAGCGTTGAGTTCGAAAAAGGGATTGGCGTACCGTACGTGGTTGTCGATCTCGTCGGCGAGCAGCCGAAATTAGGCGGGTGGTCGTTCGCAGGAACGATCAACCATCTCGAAGACGGCAACTTGGTCAGACCTCTTCCGGGGGTCACGCTCGATGCGAAGTACAAAACCGCGCAGCCGCTTTGCGAACATTGTGGCTACAAGCGCCGACGAAACGACAGCTACGTTGTACGTAGCGACAAAGGAGAAGAGAAACAGGTTGGATCGGGGTGCCTCGCCGACTTCACGGGTCATCTGAACCCGCATGACATCGTGAAGGCGGCGACGCTTCTCGCGATTGCCGTGGAAGCTTGCGAAGCCTCGAAGAAGTCGCACGGCGTCCTCGATCCGACGCCAGGCGCCTTCCACCGGGGGCTCGTTCCGTACATCGATCTCAAGGCGTACTTGAGCGCGGTGGCTGCAACGATCCGTACTCACGGGTGGGTGTCCCGCAAGGATGCCTTCTTCGCGAAGGGGTTGAAAGCCGCCACGGCGGACACGGCGATCAACGTTCTATTCACCCAGACAATCGCGGCAACGGACGAAGATCGGCTGCTTGCTGATAAGGCGGTGCAGTGGGCCGAGAATCTCGAACCGCAATCCGAATACGAGGAAAAGGTAAAGGTCGTAGCTGGCAGCGGAAGCGGTGCTTTGCAGTCCAGTCAGATCGGCGTGGCCGCTTCCATCGTGCCGGTCTACCGGCAGCGGCTCAAAGAAGCAGTTCTCAGGGAGCAGGGCGGCGGGGTATCGCGTCACTTGGGACTGGTCGGCGAACACTTAACCATCGCGCTGAAACTGATGGCGAAGAAGCCGGTCACTTCGAAATACGGCCCAAGTCTCTTGACCACGTGGCTTACGGAGGACGGCTCGACGGTGAAGATCTTCGCGTCGCCCAACGTTGGTGACGCGATCGAGGAAGGCAAAACCTATAACGTCGGCGGCACGATCTCGAAATTGGGTGAGTGGAAAGGCGTCAAAGAGACTCTGCTGAAACACGTTCAGATCCTCGAAGAGATCGGCAGCGAACAATCAAATCCCCTCTTTCTGGGTTCTCGGATGACTTGAACAGGCAGCGAATAGGAGATCGAATGAGCATAATCGTGATCCACATTGACGGAGTTACTCACCTCGGAATCGGTGAAACTTCCAACGAAACCGTGATTTTCGATGCACGCGACCGCGCCTCTGAACTGCGCCTTCAACTTCAGGAATCGATAGAACGAAAGCAGCCGCTACCTCAGATCGATATCGAAGAGAACGACGTTCTTTTCAAGGAGCTGTTGAATGCGTAAATTGAACTTCGCGATCGCGATGGCTGGCGCCTTCGGTTTCGGTTTGGTTGCTGGATCGCGGATCCCAACAGCCTTTGCTACTACGGACGCCGATTGGGAGCGTCTCGGAGGCGCCGCCAATCGCGTTGACGAGCCGTTCTGGAGGCAGCGAGGGGTCGAGGCGCTTGAACGGATCGCACGCGCCTTAGAACGCACTGGAGAGCGTTGTCGTTAATCGCTTAAGCCACACGTGTTGTGTCGTGCGCTGCAACATTTGTAAAAGTCCAAATTTTTGTTAACGTCCTCTCTCTACTACGTAAGAGAGTAATCTGACGATTACTCTCTCTTACTTTGTAGACTTGCCGCGTTAACACGGTGCGTCGACGCGTTTGTTGGGGTTGCGGCGTGGTTGGTGGTGGCGCGAGGCCACCAACCACTTTTGTTTCTAGTATAAATAGAAAGGCGACTTTAACAGAAGCTAACCCCAACAAAAGTCTTGCAAACGCCTTTCACCTTCGGTATACTTCTGACCGTTCCAGAACTTGTTACTTGGAGGGATCGCGATGAAGTATATCGATCAGCCGTGGATAGCTAAATTCAGCGATGAGGCTGAGGCGCAGGAAATTCACTATTATAACCCACCGGACGTGTGCGAGGTTTTGACTGAACGACCAGATGAAGCGAGCTTGTTCACAAACAAGCAATTTCCGACGCATCAACGGTTCTCCGTAGAGTACCAAGCGCGCCCGTCGATTAGACGCTTGGTCGCACGGCTAATTGACAAATGCCAAGACGGATTACCAGTTCCTTTCAGCGTTCCAGTGGTCTTACTCGTCGAGTACAAAATAGCCAAACCCGAACACCTGAGTGAAAAGAAATTTTTGTGGCATTTGCGAGCACCGTCTATGGCCGCTGTCGTACAGCTATGCGCAGAAGCTTTAGTATCAAAAAAGTTACTCTCGCAGGGTCAAATTGTCGATGTTGCAGGATCAAAAGTGGCGATCAACGACAACGACGGCCGTCCAAGTTCGCTAAATATCTCCATCGAAACGCTAGATTCAGCATGTAATCCCACGCTATACACACGCGAACAGCGCCTTTTGGTGTGGTTGATTGAGCGTTGCAGGGAAACCGGGAAGGAGCCGACGTGGGCCGCGTATCGCAGTATGCTCAAAAACCTCGCCAAAAAGAACCTGAACAAAACGACTGAAGGGTTGGCGCAGCCGGACAAAGCCGGGGTTCTTGCGCTCAACGATTCGATGCCGGATGACGCTGAGTACCTCGCGTCTTTGACGCCCGAAGAACGCGCCAAGGTTCTTGGCGGGTCGACGCCCAACACCGACGACTTGTAATCGTTCGGGAACACCATCAGTCCGACGAGCGAATCGGTCGATTCGTTTGTAACTGGTGCTTTACGTGAATCCGTTAAGGAGGTTTTAATGAAACGGAAGCTGATCAAGCTCCTAACTTACGGCGTTAAACACAGAGAACACAGTAAAGTCGAGGCGCACCTGCGGGTCGATTGCCGCGTGCTACCTAACATCTTCGTAGCTGGAAGCGAAAACGGCACGTTCGAACACGTACATCGAACATTCGCGAGGTGTATCGCCGACAATCGGCGGTTGGCGGGATGGTTTGAAACGATTGCTGTGGGCATTAGAGCTGTGGCGACAGCACATCCACCCCACTTGCCGCTTGTAAAGATTGCCTTCTTTTGCATTGGTGGGCGACACCGATCCGTGTCCGTCGCCGAATTAGTAAAACAGAAGATCGAAAGCGATCAGGTCAAGGTTGAAGTACAACATCTCGAACTCGAAGGTCGAGTGATTAAACAATGGATATAGTTCTAGGGCGTACACATAATCCGTTCTCGGGAGTCGCCGAGCGGTGGATTCAACCGCCTGAACATCCGAATGCGGGGGTCGTGGCTAAAATTCTCGACAACGCGCATGACGACGCGGTCGAGGTGGAATGGAAGAATGGGACTGCGACTGTTCGTCCGTTGCGTCGTACGTTGCAAGCGGCGTTGAAAATCGGCTTGGAACGGTATCGTACGGGCGTATCCAAAGCATCGCAAATCCTCAACGAGATACCGTTCGAGGTATTGCGAACTGCGTTCGACAGCTCGAAGGCCGATACAAGCAAGCTGGAGACGTTGGGGACTGGTCTGGCGGCAGCATATGGAATTGCAAGCGGCAAAGCTGTGACCTCGGCTGATCGTGTCGCCGAGGTCGCTGCGAGCGGCGAGCCCGTAATTCTCGTTGTCACCAAGACAACGCCAGAAGACATGACTGCGCTCGAGAAAGTTGCGGCGATTGTCACCACGACCGGGGGCTATACATCGCACAGTGCGGTCGTGGCTCGACAGATGGGCAAGCCGTGCATCGTTGGCGCAACGTTGTCGGATTCGTTGAACCCGAATCAATGGATTACGGTCGACGGCGGCAGCGGCACGGTGTTCAACGGCAAAGCCGAGATTACTAAGCTCGCTATAGATCCAGACTTCGAGTATCTGTTGGCGGCAGCATCCGCCGAATGCACCATGAAGGTGTTCGCAAATGCCGACACCCCTGAAGATGTCAAGGCAGCTATTGCCAACGGCGCGGCCGGAATCGGACTCTGTCGCACGGAACATACGTTCTTTACTCCGAACGGCGTGGCAATCATTCGACGTGTGATCTTAGCCAAGTCGGCGAAAGAAAAAGCACTGGCAAGCGCTGATTTACTTGCCTATCAGCGGAAACATTTCGAAGAAGTTTTCGAGAATTTGGGTCCACGACCAGTCGTGGTTCGTCTCCTCGATCCACCTTTGCACGAGTTTTTGCCGAAAGAGACGGACAAGAAAGCGATCAGCGCGGTAGCCAAGTCAGTCAAGATGCCCGCGAAAAAGTTACGTGAAAGAATCCTCGAACTCCACGAAGAAAATCCGATGCTTGGACATCGCGGCTGCCGTTTGGGAATCACTTGGCCACAACTGTACGCAACGCAAGTCCACGCGATTGTCCTAGCAGCTCAGCCTGCGTACCAAAATTCGGGAGCGCCGAGTGAGCTTGGCATCATGGTTCCATTGATTGTAGATCCTAATGAGCTGAAGACGCTCGTGTCTTCTATTCGATCGGTGGTAACGTCGGTGCTCCCCAATTATCCCGATCCCGATCAGCTAGTGCCGGTGTCGATCGGCGCGATGATCGAAACACCTCGCGCTTGTCTAAAAGCTGGCGAGCTTGCTGACGTTTGCGACTTCTTTTCCTTCGGGACCAACGATTTGACTCAGATGACGTGGGCGCTGTCGCGTGACGACTCCACGAAATTCATGCGCGAGTATGCGTCGAAGGGTGTAATCACCCAAGATCCTTTCGTAAGCCTGGACTCCGAAGGTGTTGGGCTGTTGATGGCGCACGCCATCGAAAGCTTGAACAGCGAGCAACGTGTGCGCCTCAAGATCGGCATCTGTGGCGAACATGGCGGCGATCCCAGTTCGATCGAGTTCTGCAAGAAGCTGAACCTCGATTATGTATCGTGTTCGCCGTCTAGGATCCCTTTGGCGCGATTGGCCGTGGTCGTCGCGAGCGGCAGCACGCAAAAGCCTGAGATTGTCACGATTGATGTCCCCGCTGCGCCAGCAACGATGGAAACACAACTGAATCCAACGACCAAACTAAAAATCTTGCCGATTCCAAGTATTACTTCCCTGCCCGAAACGTCCGGCATAGATCAACTAACGTCAGTTCCGAAAACAGCGGCAACCGCTTCGGCGTCAAAGGCTGCACCGCTAACTAACTTCGATTTCAGCACTAAATCGGCAGTAGATATGGCAAAGGGAGTCGCCGGAATGTACGTCTTATCCAACAACTCTTTCGTGCCTTGGGGCAGAGTTGTTGGCGTCGTTGACGTACCGCCGACCCCATACTTGGTCGTTGATCTTGGGGATAACCCTGTCGGCCACGACGGCGGACATTTCAAGCCGTTCATATACTCGGTTGTACCGAAACTACCGAAGAAAGGGCTGTGGCTCTTGAAGCTCACTGAGATTATCGAGGTCAAATCGACAAAACCGGACGCTTGGAATCTTGGCGGCGAGGAATAAATGCTGCTTACGAACCTTCACACTTCTGCGCGGCTTGCTACCCGAAAAGGACCGGGTCGTGATTCATTCGATCAGCCGCCGTATTCAAAAGAGGTAGCTAATTGGTTGTGCGGCGAGTTTTCCGAAAAGGTCGATGTAACGCTGTTGGCCGTAGATTTCTATCTATTGCTTTACCTTCGAGACGTCGTCGTGCCACGAACCAAGGGCGCGGAGGGATTCGACCCATATACTCTCAAGCGCGCACATATTACACTCGACCCCACTTGTATTTCGTGGGCGACGCAACTTCATGAAACATTCAACGTGAAGATCCCCCGGATTGATTCGTTCATGTTTACGTATCTGATCGCAGCCACAGCGGGCGAACTCAGGTGGGCTAGCACTTACGCCGTTGGTTTTAAAGGCACTAGCACTAATGCTAATGCGCTTCGCACCTGGGGCATTACTAACAATTTGCCTGGGCGCGCAGCGACGCAAAAAACGATGCTAAAGAAGCTCGATCCTACGCGTGTCGTTGCCTATCTAAGTTTAGCCAAAGATATATTCTGTAATTGCAGTTGGTCTTCTCAGTTTGGCGGAGGCAAATGGGGCGCGATCGCCGCCGCCGGGCTGGCACGAGCAACGGGCACGCTTGATTCCGTATCATTCATCGACCTCGTATTCGATCTCAAACACAATGGCGGTCCGATGTTCGACAAGAACAAGCTCCTCAATACTCTCGGGTTGGTAGGCACGCATGGTTTTCTCAACGCGAAGTTCGAATTGGATCACGATACATCATGGACAGGTTGGCTATCACGCGCTTCGCCGGAGATCGTTGACCTTGTAGCCGATGCGAAAAACCTGCAAATCTGGTCAAGCGCAGAGGTCAAAGTCAGTTCGCCCACGAAAGGTCCACTGATGATCGATTTTCCATTCAATACCGGTTGTCCGAAAGGCATTCATTCTAAATGAAATCATTCGTGATTCGTACACCAGGTACGTCATATTTTTTGGAACCAGAAGTACATCCGTGCTGCTTCGATACCATAACTGTTACACCGGAAGGTCATTCGGTCAATCATTGGGGTACTCTCAATGACGCAATTCGCGGGCTATGTTTTGCGGCAGCCCAAGATACAGTACCAGAGGCGTCTTGGGGGGATCCTGTCGGGAATAGCAGTAACTTTGAAACCTGGCGAGACACGGAGTTAGGCGTGGAAATACCGCCCTTCAAACCGAAGACTATTCCAGGTACTGATAGCAGTTCCGTCTACAAAGTACTAGCTATAACCGATCGTGGTTATGTAGCTAGACATACTGGTCACATCGCCTCGAAAGTTCGTATCAGGGTTCAAAGACGCGACGACACTATCGATTGTCGAAAGTTGCGATTAAACCTGAGTCAAGATGGTCGCATACGCTGGTTTACGATCGAGTCAGATCATCTCAGTTACGTCGTCAAATCAATGAGCGACGCACAATTAGTCGTCGCTCGCGGTATTTACGCGTTACTGTACGCCGAGAAAGGAAAGCCGTGGGCTCCAACGACATAACAGGCAGTTACTTCAAAGGTTCGACTACCCAACCAGCGTCGTCGTGGGGGTGTCGCCATATCCCGAAGGCGGTGCAAGTGGGTGCAGTATCTATTTACCCGTGCGCAAACCGTGGTCTCACAAGCCGCGATATAACCGACTTTGACGTGGTATCGCCACTCATCACACACGACACTGCGGTACTCGACAGCTTCTATGGTTTGATTTTGTGGTTTCCAATCCACGATATGAGGCCGCCATCGTCGGCCGATCGTTTGCGCGTTCATGCTCAGCGGCTTAACCACTTTGCAAAAACTGGTAATCGGGTTGCGGTGTTCTGCGAAGGGGGTCATGGCCGTACCGGTATGGTTCTTGCGACTTGCATCGGCCTTGAGGAGCCCGACGTGGATCCCATTGACGCGGCCCGTGCTCGTCACTGCAAAGAAGCATGTGAGACACACGCACAGATCGCAGCGGTTTTTGCAGCGCTTAAACGGCCGTTGCCGGATAAATGGAAACAGATCCCTATCGCACAGCCGCCGAAGTACGTCTCAAATAACAGGTGGTGGCCGGAAACTACCGAAAGAGCCCTGAGCACACTTAGTTCGGCAAATAGTTGCGACTTTTGCAACGAGGCGGATCGTGGTGAACTCGACAAGCTACACTTCTATGGCAAGGTGCTTGCGCATCGTGCGTGCTGGGAAAATTACAAGCTGCAGCAGCCCGCAACTGCCGAACGCGGCGTCGCTATAATCACGCCGGACGCGCCGATTCGAACGTTAAACGTTGTACCGCCTGAACAGCAACTTGCGGTGTCTCATATGGAGACATGGTCTCGCAAAAACCGTAAACGTTTCGAGAAGGCAAAAAACGGACGGGATGAGTTCGGCGACGTTATCTGCCAGCTGTGCGAAGACGTTATCGAAGACCCGACAGATACATCTATCGTGGAGGGATTCGCCATCCACAACGACTGTGTTGTGTATGCGAAAGACGATGCCGAAGTAGGGACTGATGTCCCTCCTGCGTCTATGTCCGATTTAGCCCCTCAAGCAGCCGTTGTTGAAGATCCCACCAGTAAATACTTTGGCGTCACTAAAACATCAACTGTGACTACGAGAGAATTGCGCGCATGTACCGTATGCCGTCAAACGACTAACTTCGCCGACGGCTTCTGCTCAGATTCGTGTGCGTTGAAAGGAACCCACTCATGACTGATACTGCATTAAAACCTGACAGCATTGAAGGAGCCACACCCGGCGCGACTTATAAAGTCGTTGTCAGGACAGCGAAGGGGTATGTAGCGATCAGGCGCGTGGCAAACAACGTGTTTCGCGTGCGTGCCGAGCGCTTCGACAAAGAGATTTTCGTGACATCGAATGATCCGAGGCTACTTGTTAGCCTCGCTATGCGGGGCCTACGGGTTGCTTCACACGGCAGCCGTATTTCTGGGGCGTACCTTCAGGCGCAAAACGCGCTTGATGCTGTCGGCCTCCTGACAACGCTGCTTTTGCTACACGAATTCGATGCTACAAAACTCGAAATCCAGCTCGAACCGGCAGCTCAGGAATGGGAAGACGATATGAATAAAAAGCACACTCAGATCGAAGCGGCTAAAAATGCAATCGCGGAAGACAAAGTAAACGTGCCGATACCGCCCGATGACGATAACGAAAACGTGAATTGAGATTTCGATCAGATTCCGGAGGGCGCAATGAACGAAGTTAGGATCAATGTTCGAAAAGAACGCGAACGGACGATCGTCGAGGTCGCCGGTCGCGAAGAATACGTCGACGAGAAAACGACCGAATCCGCCGAAGCCAAACGCACGACTAAGGTTTGGGACGGAAGTAAGATCGAAATTCGCGAGGTCGCCGAAGCCGCTGCTGCCGATGCAACGGTCGCCGGTAATATCGTAGATCAAACTTATATCCTGGGTACCGAAAACCGGTGCATCGAAGTCGCACGGTCGGCCCGCCGCAAGGATCTGAACGAAGCGTTGGTTTCCGAAGCTGCTCAAATCGGAATTGTGGCTACAGCGATCGTCGAAGATGTGGAGCTAACCTTGCGCGGCAAACTTGCGCAATGGGCTCTCAACGCCCTCGGTGACCTATCTGGCAATCCAGACTTCGATTTGAAAAAGCGCCGCTTGCTCGCACCATCCTTCGAGGCAATACGCGCAAGCATTCTCGCGACATCGGGCGTTCCTCTGGCCGTGAAAATTGCTTACAACAACCTCGCTATGAGTGGGTTGTACGCACCGGCTGTCGAAGCCAAAATCAGAAAGAGTTGATAGTGAGGAGGCACTATGAGCCGGAAATTCGGACCTAAGCCCAAGGATCACCCGTCGATTGGCAAAGCTTGCCCTGCATGTAAGAAGCCTTTTGTAGAAAACGACTACACGACGTTAATCGCTCTGGGTCCAGGTGATAACGCGGAAGCAAGAGAGAAAGCTAAAGCAGGGCGAGCCTACAACGCTGTGGCCGCCGAGGTTCACTACGACTGTGCGGACCCGACGCCAGCAGCGGATAGATGAATGGCTTTGAAAAGGTCGCGTTATAGGAGGAAAAAATGGGCGAGCCGAGAATCGGGTTAGCGAGTTTCATGCACAAATTGCTCGGGAAAGATACCCGCCGAGTGAAGCGTGATCCGAAACTCATCCCAAATGAAGGTATGTTGCGGCCGATCAATGTTTACGATACCAGGCGCGGCTGGCATTACCAAATAGACTGTGTAAAAGATTCGCGAATGAGTACCCATCCACTCGTAGTGGTTTACGCATTCGCGCCGCCGTCTAGTGTATCGGCTAGGGCAGCCGATTTCTGGGTCAGCCGAGAGCTTTAACCAATGAGTCTCGATGTTTATTTGACCAAGGTCCAACCGACTGAAGTCTACAGTGCCAACATCACTCATAACCTGGGCGAGATGGCCAAAGCAGCCGGTATTTACCAACATCTGTGGCATCCCGAGGATATTGGGATGACGAAAGCAGTGCATCTCGTTGCACCGCTCCGCTCCGCTCTTGACTGGTTAAAGGGAAGTCCAGCGTACTTCGAGAAGTACAACCCCAAAAACGGGTTGGGTACCTACCAAGATTTCGTACAGTTTGTAGAGAAGTACATGATGGCGTGTGCCTCGCATCCAGACGCGGAAGTGAAGGCGTCACGATGACCGAGAAGCCTTGGCAATGTGATAGTTGTGCTGGCACAGGTAAGACAATAAGTGGGGGCTCTTGTATGTGTAATGGCACTGGTCTGGCGGTATAGAGTGGGCATCAGGAGGACATCATGACGACAACGACAACGACAGCGACACCGGCGAAACTGCGAGACGGCACCTGGGGCGCTCGTGTGATGGGCACCGTGGCAGCCGGCGACAGCGTGACGATTACGACGCAAGCCGGCAAATCGTGGGGCGCTCGGATCGAGCGCGTGATCTGGTCTGGCGAGGGCGTCTCCATCTGCGCCACGTCGTCGCTGGGCCGGGGCGCTCGCATCGAGTCGTCACGGCAGGCGTGGGGGGGCGCGCGCGGGATGGGGCGCGGCCACGGCCGAGCCGCGCACGTGGCTGGGTACGCGTCCTACTGCACGGATAATGAGTCGTGCGGATGCTACGACTGTGCGTCGTGAGTACTCCCATGCGCACCGCACACCTGTCTCCGCCGTGCTACGAGGTTCGCCTAACCATCCCCGCGCGCGAGGCCCTAGAGCGGGCCGGGAACTCGATCGACCGGCCCCCATCGGCCACGGGGACCCCGATCGTGGAGCTGCGCCGTCCGCCACGAGGGCGCGATCGTCTCGTGATCGTGGCCCTAATCGGGTCTACCGACACGGCGGCGCGCATGGAGGACGAGCCACGCTGGCCCGGCGAGTGTGACACGAGCTGGTACGTCAGGGGCGAATGGGTGCCGTGCCCGGGAGGCTGCGGGCGGGCGCTCCTCTGGCACGAGGCGGGCTACGTCCCCGGGTATCGCGTGTGTCTCACGGGGCACCACGTGCAGCTCAGCGATGACGGGCGCAGTGCGCGTCGTGTGCAGTGAGCCAGTCCCGCTACTGCACCATCGAGATCGGCCGAGCATCGACCGGCCGGAAGGAGACCACATGAGCACCGCAGCCATTCCCGCGCCCTCGCCCGATGCCGCCGCTCCGACCGCTCCCGCCGCAGCCGCCGCGGTCGTGAGCCGCAACGGCGGCGAAATCAGCGTGACCGTGACCACGGAATTTAGCGTCGTCAGGATCGGCCTTCCCGTCGATGATGCGATCAAGCTCGTGAACGACCTGCGGGCCGAACTCGCGGCGCTGTGGCACGCGCTCTCGTGGCTGCCGGACGACGCCAGGCGCATGGAGTGGATCTCGGCGAAGGTCGGCCGCGCCGTCACGCGTGAAATGGCTGTGGGTAAGGAGGAAAAATGAACCTGGAAGATCGAGTGTCAAACCTGGATACCATGATCGCTGAAAATCGATTGTTGCGGCGCCGATGGATGGATGGGCAGGAG
>Ga0247727_10015811_pt1 | contig 12300 bp, 12 predicted proteins | sample WisWelCaveWW1625_FD_202498 | JGI IMG/M metagenome (GOLD analysis project Ga0247727, IMG submission 202498) | Biofilm microbial communities from Wishing Well Cave, Virginia, United States - WW16-25 | ecosystem: Environmental > Aquatic > Deep subsurface > Groundwater > Cave microbial mat | place... | reverse complement strand
CCACGTCTGCCAGGACGCGCGGACGATCGGGTTCACCGACGACGGGTCCTTCGCGGAGGCGATCAAGCTCCCTGCGGGGATCCTCTGGCCGGTCGAGGCGCGCAAGATCCGGCCCGAGGTCGCCGCCCTGATGGAGCCGTTCGGCAACGCGGTCCACGCGTGCACGAAGGTCCCGATCCGCGGCAAGACGGTCGCGATCATCGGCTGCGGGACGATCGGACTCTTCGCGGTCGCGGTCGCCCGCGCGCTCGGGGCGCGCAAGGTGATCGGCGTCGAGCCGCTCGAGTCGCATGCCCAGATGGCGCGGCGGCTCGGCGCGGAGGAAGTGATCGCGCCGCGGATCTCGTCGGTCGACGCGTTCGAGCACGACCCGAGCCTCGCGGGACGGATTCGCGAGATGACGGACGGCGTCGGAGTGGACGTGGCCCTCGAGATGAGCGGGACGAACGACGCGCTCAACAACGCCATCAGCGCCGTGCGGCGCGGCGGAGACGTCATCCTCTTCGGCCTCAAGAGCGGGGACGCGGTGATCGAGGACTTCGACCGCGTGATCATGGACGGGATCGCGCTGCACTCGGTCATCGGCCGGCGGATCTTCGAGACGTGGCACATCACGAGGAACCTGCTCGAGTCGCGCGACCCCAACATCCACGACCTCGTCTGGAAGGTCATCCTGAACGAAGGGTCGGGGACGATCGTACCGTTCTCGTCGTGGGAGAAGAACGACTTCGACGAGCGGATCCGGACGTACCCGAAGGTGATCCTGGACCTGAGGGCATGACTTGAGGGCATGAAGATGATGGGACCGGCCAGGGACGTCTACGCGCGGACGCTGGAGGAGATCCGATCCGCGGGGCTGGAGAAGCGAGAACGTGAGCTGCTGTCTCCGCAGGCCGCCGAGATCCGGGTCGCGTCGGGGACGGTGCTCAACTTCTGCGCGAACAACTACCTGGGCCTGTCGAGCCACCCGGAACTGCTGCGCGCCGCGAAGGAGGCCATCGACCGGTACGGGTTCGGCCTGTCGAGCGTGCGGTTCATCTGCGGGACGCAGGACCTGCACAAGCGGCTCGAGGCGCGAATCTCGAAGTTTTTCGGAACGGACGACGCGATCCTGTACTCGAGCTGCTTCGACGCGAACGGGGGACTGTTCGAGACCCTTCTCGGAGAGGAAGACGCGATCATCTCCGACGCCCTGAACCACGCGTCGATCATCGACGGCGTCCGGCTGTGCAAGGCCGAGCGCCACCGGTACGCGAACGCGGACATGGCCGAGCTCGAGAAGATCCTCCAGGAGACGCAGAAGAACCGGCTGCGCATGATCGCCACGGACGGCGCGTTCTCGATGGACGGCACCCTCGCGCCGCTGGACCGGATCTGCGACCTCGCGGACCGCTACGGCGCGATGCTGATGGTCGACGACTCCCATGCGACCGGGTTCATCGGGAAGACGGGCCGCGGGACGCCGGAGCACTTCGGCGTGCAGGGACGCGTCGACGTGGTCACCTCCACGCTCGGCAAGGCACTCGGGGGCGCCTCCGGGGGGTTCACGACGGGCCGAAGGGAGATCGTGGACCTGTTGCGGCAGCGCTCGCGCCCGTACCTGTTCTCCAACACGGTTCCGCCGTCCATCGCGGGCGCGTCGCTGCGCGTCTTCGACCTGCTCGACGAGACCACGGCGCTGCGCGACCGGCTGATGGATCACGCCGCGCACTTCCGCCGCCGGATGTCCGGGGCGGGCTTCCGGATTCCCGAGGGGATCCACCCCATCGTGCCGGTGATGCTCGGCGACGCGCGTCTGGCGACCGAGATGGCCGACGCGCTCCTCGCCGAGGGAATCTACGTGATCGGGTTCAGCTTTCCCGTCGTCCCGAAGGGGCAGGCGCGGATCCGAGTGCAGCTCTCCGCGGGGCACACGCGCGAGCAGGTCGATCGCGCGGTGGACGCCTTCGTGAAGGTGGGCAAGGCGAAGGGCATCGTCTCGTAGCCGAAGCTCAGATCTCCTTCCACACCTTCGCCAGGCTTTCGCCGTGGACGCCGAGGTCCCACGAGTGGAACCAGCCGAAGGGGGTGCGCCGGACGTCGTAGCCCGTCGCGATCAGCCGTTCGGCGAGGTCCGCGATGAGCACTCGCGCGAATCCGGGGGACCCGCTCTCGCCACCGAGGTGGGTGAACGAGTGCAAGACCACGCGCTTCATCCCGCGCTTGTTGGCCAGCCACTTGAGGTGCTTGAGCGTCTGGGTGAAGACGCTGCGGCGACGGTCGTCGGGCTCGTCCTTCGCCTCGACGTGCAGGAAAGCGACGACGGCGTCCTCGACTCCGTCCTCGGCGCCGACCGGCACGTCGTCGGCGTCGTCCAGCGTCCGGACGAACGCCTTCCAGCGGAAGCGCGTCGCCTGGAACGCGAGGATCTTCAACGACGACCTGCTTCGACGACCTCCTTCAACGACGACGGCGGCGCAGCCCTGCCAGCAGGATGAATCCCGACAACGCCGCGCCCGATCCGGCGGCGGCGCATCCGCCGGCCGACTTCCTCGCGGCCGGGGGAGCCTCCTCGGGCGGGACGGCGGGCGGCCCACACAGCCCCATCGCGCACACCTCGTCGGAGCCGCAGTCGGCGTCGGCCGTGCAGTCGGCGTCGCGGACGACGCGCACGGTCACGAGCGCGAAGCCCTCGTTGAGGCTGTCGTCGAAGGCGACCGCTTCCAGCTCGTGCACGGCCGTCGAAAGGTCGGCGACGTCGAAGTGCCACGGCGAGTCCTCGTCCGTCGCGACGACCGTCCCGTCGATCACCAGATCGATGCGCGCGACGCCCGCGTCGTCGAAGGTCGTCAGCCCCGTCCGGTCCGTCGCGGTCAGGTCCACGCCGAAGCTCGATGCGACCGTCGCGAGGTCCGTCGGCGTCACGAACGCGACCTCCGGCAGGAACGGCTCGGCGCGCGCCGGGCCGAGCATGCTCATGAGCGTCGCGTAGGAGTCCTGGTACGAGCCCCCGCAACTGGAGCTGTCGACGACGCGCGGGCAGCAGGCGCCCTCGGGCGTGCACACGTCCGGCCACGCCGCGTACTCGTACGCGCAGTCGCGGTCCTCGCTGCACACGCCCGGCCCCGTGCACTGCGCCCAGCGGTTGGCTATGCGGTTCACGAAAGGGATCATGTAGTCACGCGCGTCGCTCGTGTGCCCGAGGCCGTAGGCGTGCGCCGATTCCTGGAGGATGATCGTCGCGACCACGTCGTAGTCGTTGCTCGGATAGTACGCCGAGAAGACGAACGCGACGTCGTATGGGTTCGTGTCGGCGCAGTCGAGCGGCGCAACACCCCTCGCGCCGCACCCGTCGCAGTAGATCCGGCTGTCCCCGCCGACGAACGTCATCGAGTACTCGAGCTCGATAGGCGGACGCTCCGTCGTGACATACACGTTGAACGGCGAGTAGGCGGCCCGAACGCGGGCAGTGATCGCCGCGATGTCCGCGGCCGATCCGATGAACGGGTCGATCACGCCGTCCTCGTCGGGAATCCCCGAGCTGTTGATCCGCGCGTCCGACGAGTTGCCGGCCGTGACGGCTCCTCCCTCGAAGTTCAAATACTGGATGTGCGGCGGCCCGTGGATCTCCTCCTCGTGCACGCCCACCGGCTCGAACTCCGCGTGGTCGACCGGCGCACATCCGAAGACCCCGAAGAACCCGATCGCGATTCCCCTCATGCAGACCATCCTATCACCTGCAGGCCGATGCGGCTTCCGCCGCGAAGACCACGCAGGCCGTGTCCGTAGGGCAGTCGTCGTCCCCGCCGCAGGTCCGCAGGCAGGTGCGGCGCGTGTCCCCTTCGCTGCCGACGTCCACGCACCGCCCCCCGGTTCCGCAATCCGCGTCCTCGGAGCAATGCGCCGTGCAGACGGACGTCGCCCCGCCGACCTCGTCGCACGCGAACCCCAGCGCGCAGGCCGCGTCGTCCGCGCAGGGCTCACCGACGACGATCGCCGCATCCTCGGTACTCACCTCGTCTCCGCATCCAGCCGGGCATGCGGCGAGGCACGCGGCGAGGGACAGGGCGAGCGTTATTCGTCTTCGAACCGGAAGCACGCAACCCTTTCCGCATCGACGTTCTCGAAGTTCGTGTTGTCCTCGAGATCGATTTCCGGCATCTCGGACACGAGCCGGCACTCCGTGTCACCCTCGCACAGCTCCGGGTGCTCCGCGCAGTCGCGCAGGCAGAATCCACCGCTGCGCGCGACCATGCACAGGTTCGGACATCCGGACGCGTCGCACTCCCCGCAGTCCTCGTTGCGCGTGCACTCCGTCGTGCAGACCGCGTCGCGGCAGACGCCCGACGTGCACTCCCCCACCGCGCAGCAGAACGCTCCGAGCGTCCCGTCCCCCGTGCCGCAGGTCTCGCGCTCCACCGCCGGGACGCCGGGGTAGGTCGGCGAGCACGCGACCCCGACGACCACCAGCGCGATTGCACGCACGGCCAGGAGGGTGCCGCAAGGGAGGGGCGGGATCAACTCCGGGATCGATTCCGGCATCACGTCAGCGGTGAGCGTCCGCCGCGTGCGAGCGAAGCTCGCCGGAGATCACGGTGCGCGCGACGGACAGCGCCGCCATCGCGAAAGGCGTCGCGACGAGCGGATCGTCCTCGCGCATCTCCGTGGTCGGGTTGCGCCACGCGCCGTCCTCGGCCTGCTTGACCAGGAGCGTGTCGGCGAGCGGCTCTGCCCACGCACCTTTTCCGAGTTCCTGGCCGGGCTGCCGACCGAGCGCGCGCATCGCGTGGGCGGCGCTCCACACCCAGTAGTAGTAGCTCGACGCGCCGCGGACCTCGTCGCGTGCGGGGAACTCCCCCGGATTCCGGTCGGCCGAGAAGTGCGCCACGAGCCACCGGCGCGCGGCGACGACGCGCGGGTCCGTCGGCGCGGCCCCGAGGCGCAGCAGGGCCCGCACGCCGTCCGCCGTCATCGAACCGTACGACCTGAAGCGGGGCCGTCCGGCAGCGTCCGTCCCGGCCGCACCCGCCTTGTTGCCGTCCGGCAGGTCCGGGGAATGGAAGAACCCGCCGTCGTCGAAGCGCGCGTCCGGAGCGCCTTCGCCCGCGGCGAAGTTCTGACACCGCTCGACGAAGCCCCGGGCCCGCACGAGCGCGGGGTCGTCGGCCGCTGCCCCCGCGAGCCGCAGGGCCCCGATCGCGAAGAGCGCCGACGACAGGTTCGACGGCTCGTCGAAGTACGACCAGCCGCCATCCTCCTTCTGGCGCGCCCGCAGCGCGGCCGCGAGCGGCTCCCTGACCGCCGCGTGCCGGTCATTTCGTGGAGACCCGAGCGCCAGCAGCGTCGTGGACAGCGTGTAGACCGGATAGGCCTGCGGGTCGGCGCCGGCGGCGGCGAGAAAGTCCACCCCGCGCCTGTACGCCGCGTCCAGCCCGCGCTGTTCGGGTGCGGCCCACAGCGCCAGAAGCACGAGCGGGGTCACCGCGCGTCCGTCACGGAACGGGCCGTAGGTCTTCGAGTGGAAGGCGCCGTCCGCTTCCTGAAACGCCACGAGCGCTTTCGCGCCGCGCGTCAGGGCCGCGTCGATGCGCTCGGTCCGGGATGGCGGCGCGGCCGTCGCGGGACGCGGCTCGCGCCGTGACGGGGGGGAGTCGGAACCGCAGGAGGGAAATGCCAGGAGCGAGAAGGAGAGGAGGAGACGGCAACTACCCGCGAAGTTCGCGCAGAGACGTGGTGCGCGCGCCCTGGTCGGCGAGCAGGACGAGCAGCGCGGTCGACGTGCAGAACGTCCGTCCCGTGATGCAGTGATGTCCGGCCCAGCTGCCGTCATTGTTCTGTACCCCTGCGAGCAGCGTCTTCATTCGGCCGTTCCACTCGTCGAAGCGCTCGCTGCGGCCGGCTGCCAGCGTCTCGGAGATGAGCATATAGGAGAGGAACTCCTCGCCACCATTGGAGCCGAAGCCGCTGACGAACCCCTGGTCCGACAGGCGCCCGACCAGCCCCGCCTCCGCCTCGTCGGCGTCGGCGGCGACCCGGCGGCCGCGATCCAGCTCGCGGCGCGCGCGGGCGCGGACGTTCGAGTCGTCCGATCGGGCCTGGCGCTCCAGCACCCGGACGTTCTGTCGGCGAGTCTCGGCCGAAGCGCGAAGCCCGGAGCTCGCGGCTGCGCCGGCGTAGATCTCGACGCCTGCGGATCCGGCGCCCGCTGCAAAGTTGCCCGTCCGCGCGTCGAACTGTCCGCGGGCTTGCTCCTCGACCCGTGCGAGCAGCTCGGCAGGTACCTCGGACCCGGTCTGCGACGCACGGTTGAGCCCGAGCGAGGCCATTCCCTGGCTCAGCGTCGGTGCCCAGCCCTGGTTCGCCCAGGTGCCGTCAGGGTTCTGGTTACGCTCGATCTTCCGGACCACGCGGTCGAGCGCACGCTCGAGCCGCCGGTTCTCGGTCGCGGAGGCCATCAGGCCCTTCGCCTCGGTCATGAGCAGGACGCTCGCGAAGGTGTCGACGAAGGTGCCGATCTTCGCCTGCACGCGCGTGCCCTGGACGTCGGTCACCGAGAGCGAAGCGTCGTCGGAACGCTCGACGGACGCGAGAACGTACTCGACGCCGCGGCGCGCGACCTCGCGATGACGGCCGGACGCGGGCGTGTTGCCACTGCGGATCAGTGCGAGCGTCGCCATGCAGGTGTCCGCGACGTTGGCGGCGTCGCGCATCTCCCCCGGGCTGCCCATGGCGGGGGCCTCGTCGCCCTGTCCCCAACCGCCGGACGGGAGTTGGTGCGCGACGATCCATTCGATGCCGGTGCGCTCGGCGTCCGTCAGGGAGCGGGAAGCGGTCCTGCGCGTCACGGGGTCGTCGCGATCGGCGTCGCGGTCAGGGTCCCGGTCGCGATCCCGGTCTCGGTCCCGGTCCGTGTCATCGCGGTCGCGCCGGTGGTCGTCGCGGGCGACGTCGACCGTCGCGCGATCGGTGCGCCGGGACCGGGATCGGCTCGTACCGTCCTCGTGGTGGATGCAGCTTCCGAGCAGGGACAGCGCAAACAGGGTGGGCAGGTGAAGCTTCGTCATGGCGTCTCCTTCGCTTTCGGTCTGGCAGGTCCAGACGAGCGAGGAGGGGGTGGGATCTAGAGGAAATGCAGGCCGGCTCGTGCCTACCCGGCTCGTTTCAGGTGACCCCCACGGGTGCTGGTCTGAGCACTGCGCGCGCGACCTTCACCAGAGCCGAACAGGACACAGGAGACAGGCAACCGGCAACGGGCAACGGGCAACGGGCAACGAACCCTCGCCACCGGCCGGGGGGTTCATTGCCCGTTGCCTGTTGCCGGTTGCCTGTCTCCTGTTGCTTCTCGCCTCTCGGCGCGGTTGCCGGTTGCGGTCCCCGGTGCCCTGTTGTGCTCGTCGCAGCGCAACTGCTGGTGGGTACCTGAAACAACCGGATAGGCACAGGGCCGGCTACGGATCGAAGGGGATGTCCCACCCGCACAGGTCGTTCGCCAGATCGCTGCCGAAGTCGTCGCAGTCCGCCGCGGCCCACGCGACCGTTCGCTCGCCGGACTCGTCCGTGCACGTGCATTCGGCGTCAGCGGGGGAGCAGTCCATCGTCCTGTTCGGCTCGTGGACGCAGGTGGCCGGGCACACCTCGTCGGAATCCTCGTCGAGCAGCGGACCGCACTCCGCGGCCGCGAGGCACGACAGGCACGGGTCGTCGTAGCGCGGACACTCCCAGGTCGCTCCGCAGGTCGGTCCCTCGGGGCCCTTGCCCGATCGGGTGGCCGCCGTGCAGCCCTCGGTCTCGTAGTTCTGGCGGCAATCCGCCATGAGTTGCGGCCTGAAGTCCTCGTTGAACATCTCTGGATCCATCTCGTTCGCGCAGTCGAAGAAGTGGGAGCAGGTTTCGCCGATCGCATCGCCGCCGCCGTCGCCCTCCCCTTCGCCGTCGCCGCACCCGATGCACGCTGCCAGCACGACGACCCAGGTCGCTCGCCTCATCTGCGCACCTCCGGGAGCGTCACGTAGCAGCCGCCGTGCCACCCGGATGCGCCCCGGGATGTGCCAGGCTGTGCCGGATTCCCGCGTCGCGGGTCCCATCCGTCGCGCGCGATCCGACCAGAGTCCTACGGAGCCGATCCCGGCGCCTTCCAGCCCACCGCCCGGACGTTGGGCCCCGTCTCGTAGGCGACGGCCGGAACCTGTCGCAGGTAGCGGTAGATCGCACGCAGGTCGTCCTCCGTCAGGTTCCGGAACGACTCCCAGGGCATCTTGGATCCCCGGATCGTTCGAGGAGCGCCGAAACGGTCGACGAAATCCTGCTCCGTCCAGTCCGTGATCCGACCCGTGCCCTCGTGCGGCGTGAGGTTCGGCGCGGCGATCTCCATCTCCGGGTTCGTCGGGTCGGGCTCCTTTTTCCGGGCCGGTGGCATACTGCCGACCCCCAGCCTGGGAGCCTCCCCATGCCGACCACGACGCGCGCCGCAGCCGCTGCACTCTTCCTCGTCGCCTGCTCCGGTGACGATGGCCCGGGCGGATCAGCTCCCGATGCGGGCGATGCCGATACCGACTCGGACGCGGACGCCGACACGGACACGGGAGAACCGGACGCCGGCGGTTCGACCGACGCGGGCGCGCCCTTCGACTTCGCGTCGCCCTCCGACGGGGACGACCTGCTGTTCTCCGCCGCGGTCGAGATCGTCGGAGGGGCGGAGGTGGAGACCGCGCAGGTGTCGGTCACCGGCGAGGAGACGCCGCGATGCACCTGGGACGCGCGTCCTTTTGTGTGTCTCGTCGACCTGACGACGGTGCCGGCCGGACCGTCCCTTCTCGATGCGCGCGGCCTTGCGGGCGGAGTCGAGGTGGCCACGGCGCAGATCTCGATCACGCGCCGAGAACCGCCCCTCGATCCCTGCGGCGGCGCGGGGACGCGCGACTGCGTGACGAACCTCGCGCTCGCCGGCTCGGCCGCCGGATGGACGGGGCTCTCGTATCACGACATGGACGACGGCCATGCGGCCTACGACACGAGCGCGATGGTCGGGATCGAGTCCAAGATCAACCACCTCGGGGTCGGCGCCGATCCGTGGCACCGCGACGAGGCTCGGATCGTCGTCGCGAACCAGTCCGAGGCGTACGTCGGCGCCGAAGGAACGTGGAGCATTCCACGCGGGATCGAGATCGGCGGCCTCGAGGAGCTGTGGGAGGAGAGCAAGATCTTCCTGTGGCCCGAGCACCGGGACCACGGCGTCGCCGATTTCTACCCGTGGATGGTCCCGACGCTCGTGCTGTCGCAGGGATCGTCCGGCAGCGAGCTCGACGAGATCGGCAAGCTCCTGTTCATCCTCGGCGCGTTCGCGTCCGCCGACCTGCGCTCGCAGATGCACGAGGCGGCCGCGCTCATGCCGGCCCTGACGATGATCCACCGGCGTGCGCGCGTCGCGACCGACCTCGAGTACGTCTCCGCCGCCGCGCATCCCGCGGCGTTCATGGACGCAGCGAGCGACGTCTCGGGGATCACCCTCGCGCAGGCCGTCCGCGCCGAGGAGATCCCACCCGTCGCGAACGTCTCGATCGAGGAGGAAACCGTCCCGGCCACGTGGGACGACGCCGGCTTCGCGCCGATCCTCGAGGGAATCTACGCGCGCGCCTGGGCGCCGCCGGCCGCGCCGGCCGCGAGCCCCGCCGGGACCTTCGAGGCTGTCGTGGACCTGGAGGGCAGCCTCGACGCGAACGGACGACGCCTCGTCTTCTTCGCGAGCCTCGTCCGCGGCGACCCGGCGCACGCGCGCGTCACGCGGATCGACCGCTCGCGCTTCCGCGTCGACTTCGAGTGGCCCGAGGATCACGCCGAGGTCGTGGCGGGCCAGTCGCGGACGTCCCGGCGCGCGACCTTCGCCTTCTTCGCCCACAACGGCGTGTGGCTCTCGGCCCCGGCGTTCGTCTCGATCTTCGGAGCCGACCCCTATGCTCCGGCGCCGGACGCGAACAACCTCGACTAACTCCAACTCTAACGATGGCGCCGGCGTCGCGGTCCGCCCGAGAACACCGACTTCGTCGCCTGCGAGCCTTGCGAGCGCTGCGACGACTGGCCGTCGGCCGCCTGCGTCTTCGCCCCGGGCTGCGGCTTCTCGGATCGTCCATACCGCCGGGGAGGCGGCCCACGCCGCTTTTCCCAGGGCCTGGGCGACGACGACGGAGGGCCGGCCGCCTTGCGCGCCGCGGCGGCGGTCATCTCCGCCGCGAACACGGGCGAGTCGCGTGGCGTGTCGGCGCGCGGGATCCGCCCGCGGATGAGCCGCTCGATGCCCGCGAGCAGGTCGCTCTCGTCCGGCGACGCGAAGCTCGACGCGCGGCCGCTCGCCTCGGCGCGGGCGGTCCGGCCGATGCGGTGCACGTAGTCCTCGGGAACGTGCGGCAGATCGTAGAGGATCACGTGTCCGATCTCCGCGACGTCGAGGCCGCGCGCGGCGATGTCCGTCGCGACGAGGACCCGGTAGCGGCCCTGCCGGAAGCCCTCGAGCGCCTGCTCCCGCTGGTTCTGTGACCGATCCGCGTGGATCCGCTCCACGCGGTGCCCGGCGCGCGCCAGCGTCCGCGCGACCCGGTCCGCGCGGCGCTTGGTCCGGGTGAAGACGAGCGTCGACGCGTCGTCCGCGGCGAGGAGCGCGAGCAGCAGCGGCGTCTTCTCCTCCTGGTTGACGGCGTAGACGCGCTGCTCTGCGCGCGCGGCCGTCGTGCCGCTCGTGGAGACCTCGACCCGGACCGGATTCTGCAAATGCGCCCGCGCGAACGCCGCGACCTCGCCCGCCATGGTCGCCGAGAAGAGCAGCGTCTGCCGGACGCGCGGCACGCGCGCGAGGATGCGGCGCAGCTGCGGCTCGAACCCCATGTCGAGCATCCGGTCCGCCTCGTCGAGGACCAGGACCTCGATCCGATCCAGGTTCGCCGTGCCTCGATCGAGGTGATCGATCAAGCGGCCGGGCGTCGCGACGACCACGTGCGCGCCGGATCGGAGCGCACGAATCTGGTCCGCCATCCCGACGCCGCCGATCACGGTCGCACACCGCACGCCGCGCGAGGCCCCGAACCAACCCATGTGCTCGGTGATCTGGTTCGCCAGCTCGCGCGTCGGAGCGAGCACGAGCGCACGCGTCCCGGTCTTGCCCAGGAGGCGTTCGACGATGGGCAGCGCGAATGCGGCGGTCTTGCCGGTCCCCGTGGCGGCGCACCCGACCACGTCCTTGCCCGCGAGGACCGGTGGGATCACGCGGAGCTGGATCGGCGTCGGCACCGTGTACCCGGCCCGAGCGACGGCCGCGAGCGCCTCGGGCGAGAGTCCCAGGGTGTCGAAGGAAAGACTGGCGGGGTCGAGGTGCACGGCGGAGGGCGCGGGACCATAGCAGAACGCCGGGCGCGCGCCGCTCGCATACACTGACGCCTTGCCTGCGCGCCTCTTCCATTTCCGCCTTTCGCACTACAACGAGAAGGTCCGCTGGGCGCTCGACTTCAAGCGCTGGCCGCACGCGCGGACCGCGCTGGTTCCGGGCTTCCACGTGCCGCGCGTCCGGCTGCTGACGGGCCAGAACAAGCTCCCCGCGCTCGTCCTCGATGGCCGTGTTCTCGTCGGGTCGAACGCGATCCTCGCCGAGATCGAGCGGCTGCGACCCGATCCGCCCCTCTACCCGGCCGATCCGGCGCTGCGCGATCGGGCGCTCGCACTCGAGAAGTTCTTCGACGATCCGGTTGCTCCCGATCTGCGTCGCCTGTTCTGGTCGACATACATCGACGACACCGCCGAATGCGCCCGGTTGGCGACGGACGGTTTCGGCGCCGCCACCCGCGTCGCCTTCCGGACGGTGTTCCCGGCGATCCGTCCGCTCTTCCGGAGCAACATGGGCGCAGACCCGGCGCGCATCGAACGCGCGCAGGGGCGCCTCGAAGGCTACTTCGACCGCCTCGAGAGCGAGATCGGCCCGTCGGGCTTTCTCGTGGGCGACGGATTCACGGCGGCCGACCTGTGTGTCGCCTCGGTGATGACGGCGATCGTCCGCCCGCCCGGCTTCCCTTACCCGCTCCCCGAGCCGATCCCGCAGGCGCTTGCCGACCTTCGTGGGAGCCTCTCTCACCGCCCCGGCTTCCGCTGGGTCGAGGAAATCTACGCGCGCCACCGCCCCGCCTCGTGCGAGCTGCCCTAGCCCGGATAATTCATGAACCTCGCTACTGCAATCCGCGATACGGCACAATCTCCGCGCGTTTCCTCGGTTCCCCATCCTCGACGTACATCCAGTACGCCTGCGGTGTGGAACCTCCGGGACGCGCGGATCTTGGCGGGGCG
>Ga0247727_10015810_pt1 | contig 12300 bp, 11 predicted proteins | sample WisWelCaveWW1625_FD_202498 | JGI IMG/M metagenome (GOLD analysis project Ga0247727, IMG submission 202498) | Biofilm microbial communities from Wishing Well Cave, Virginia, United States - WW16-25 | ecosystem: Environmental > Aquatic > Deep subsurface > Groundwater > Cave microbial mat | place... | reverse complement strand
CAGCGACCTTGCTCACGGTCGAGCAATTCCTCCAGCTTCCCGAAGCGGAGGACGTCCGCCTGGAGCTGGAAGACGGGATGGTGATTGAGATGCCGGGAGCGGGTCCAGCTCACGAGATGGTCAAGGCGAATACTGTTACGCTGCTGGTTCGCCGAACCAGCGGCGGGAAGGTCTTTGCTGAAGCGACGTTTGTCATCGGGCCCGCGACGGCTTACCGGCCCGACCTCGCCTGGATATCGCCTGAGCGTTTGAAGTCGCGGGATCTGAGCCAGCTTCTGAAAGGCGCGCCGGACCTGGTTGTGGAAGTGGTTTCCTCCGAGACGGCGGCGCGTCTGGAAAAGAAGGTCCGGAACTATTTCCGATCCGGCGCCCGCGCGGTCTGGGCAGCGTTTTTCGAGGAGCGTGCCGTACGCGTATACCGGCCCGACGGCAGCGCGCTGTGGTTCGAAGGCGACGAGATTCTCCGCGACGACGAAGTCCTGCCCGGGTTCCAGGCTAAAGTCAGCGAGTTTTTCGAAGGCGTCTGAGCCGCGCCTAGCGTCGAGGCCGAAACGACAGTAATCGCCACCAGAACGATCAACAGGTGTCGAATCGGAATTGGCATCCCGTACGCCGATCACAGCCACTGCGTGAATCCGATTTCCGTCCCGGGAGTGTCAGAAATGTGTTGGAAGCTGCTGGAGCAGGGGTGGCGTCTTTCCAGATCAACGATGCGACCAAGCCGGTCACGTCGTTGATGATCCTGTCCGCGTCGGGCGGCCAGCGGCGGGAAGTGGCTCAAGGGAGCGGGGGAGGCAACGGGATTTGTGGCGCGCGCCGGTCGCCGGCGGCGCAGCAGAGATGGCCGCCTCCATAGAGGGCCTGCACCTGCGCAACCCAAGCGTTCACCCCTCCGGCCGCAAGATCGCCTTCACGGCTGTGGCGGGCGGGGCGGGCAGCACCGACACTTGGGTGATGGAGAATTTCCTGAGCACGCTCAAGTAGGGCGTGGAGCCCCGCTGGTACACCAGGCCCCCCGAATCAACCCAGGTACTTGCTCACCAACAGCCCCAGCTTCCGCCGGGCGGTTTCCGGGACCGCCTTCCGGTCGGTGAGCAGGGCGTGGGCGAGGGCCGAGCCGCACTTGCAGGCGCGCTGGGCCGGCATGTTGCGGATGGCGTCGGCCACGACCCGCTGGGCGCTTTGAGCGTTGGCGTGGAGGTGCGAAAGGATATCCTGCACCTGGACGGCGTCATGCTCCGGGTGCCAGCAGTCGTAGTCGGTGACCATGGCGATGGTCACGTAGCAGATCTCGGCCTCGCGAGCCAGCTTGGCTTCCTGGAGGTTGGTCATGCCGATCACCTGCATCCCCCAGGAGCGGTAGACGTTGGATTCGGCCCTGGTGGAGAAGGCCGGGCCTTCCATGCAGATGTAAGTACCGCCACGAATGGCGCGGACGCCGGTGTTGGCGCAGGAGCCGGCGACCAGCTCGGCCAGCTGGGGACAGACCGGGTCGGCGAAGCTCACGTGGGCCACCAGGCCCTCGCCGAAGAAAGTCGACGGGCGGCCCATGGTCCGGTCAAAGAACTGGTCGGGGATCAGGAAGTCGCGGGGGCGGAGGTCTTCCTGCAAGGAGCCGACGGCGCTGAGGGAGAGGATCCGCTCGACGCCCAGCATCTTCATGCCGTAGATATTAGCGCGATAGTTGATCTCGGAGGGCAGGAAGCGGTGGCCGCGGCCGTGGCGGGCGAGAAAGGCCACCTCGGCGCCGCCGAGCCGGCCGACGATGTAGGGGTCGGAGGGCTGGCCCCAGGGGGTGTCGAGGCGGACTTCCTGGCCGCCCTCGAAGCCCTCCATGGCATAGAGGCCGCTGCCGCCGATGACGCCGATGCCGGCTTTCATGGTTTCTCCTCGACCAGCTCGACCAAAACCCCGCCGGCGGAGCTGGGATGAACAAATATATAACGATGACCGCCGGCGCCGCGCTCGATCTGGTCGCTGACCAGGCGCACCCCGGCGGCCTTCAACCGCTCGACGGCTGCGGGCAGGTCAGGAACCCGCAGGGCGACGTGGTGGAGTCCGGGGCCGCGGCGGGCAAGGAAACGGGCGATGGGGGAGTCCTCCGCAGTGGCTTCAAGCAGCTCGAGGCGGGATTCTCCGGCCGGCAGCATGGCCACCCGGACCTTCGCGTGGGGAACCTCCTCGATGGCGGCGACCGGCAGGCCGAGAGTGTCGCGGTAGAACCGGAGGGCCTCCTCGAGGGAGCGCACCGCGATGCCCAGATGATCGATGCCGCGGCGCTCGACCAGCCGGTCCACGAAGTCGTAAGGGTCCAGGCGGCGGGCGGCGATCTCAGCGGCGGCGGCGTCGAGGTCCTCGTTTCGGACGGCCGCCTCCAGCAGGCGCTCGCGAAGCATTTGCTCCAGGCGCCGGCGCCAGGCTGCCGTCGCGCGGCCCTGGAAGCGGCAGCTGCGGATGGCGGCCAGTAGCTCGGCGACGCCGGTTCCCTCGGTGGCCACGGTCCGGATGATCGGCGGCCTCCAGCCGTCGGGCCGATGGGCCAGCTCCAGCATGGCCTTCAGCTCCTGCTCCAGGCGGTCAGCGCCGTCGCGGTCGGCTTTGTTGATGGCGAAGACGTCGGCGATCTCGAGAATCCCGGCCTTGAGGGCCTGGATGTCATCACCCATGCCGGGCATCAGCACGACCACCACGACGTCGGCGAGCTGGACGACCTCCACCTCGTCCTGGCCGACACCCACGGTTTCGATGAGGACGAAGTCTAGGCCGGCGGCGTCGAGCACCAGGGCGGCGTCGGCGGTGGCCCGAGCCAGCCCGCCCAGCCACCCGCGGGTGGCCATGGAGCGGATGAACACGCCGGGGTCGGAGGCGTGGCCCGGCATGCGAATGCGATCACCCAGGATGGCGCCCCCCGAGTAAGGACTGCTGGGATCTACAGCGAGGATGCCGGCGGTCTTGCCTTGGCGGCGCAGCTCCGCGGCCAGGCGGTCGACCAGGGAGCTCTTGCCGGCGCCGGGCGCTCCGGTGACGCCGACCTTCCAGGCCCGGCCGGAGTGAGGGAACAGCGCCCGCAGCAACTCCCGCGCCGCCGGGCCGCGGTTCTCGACCTGGGTGAGCGCGCGGGCCAGGACGCGCGGGTCGCCGGCCAGGATCCGCTCGATCATTCCTTGAGCAGCTGGCGGGCGATGACCAGCCGCTGGATCTCGCTCGTCCCCTCGCCGATGGTGCACAGCTTCACGTCCCGATAGAACTTCTCGACCGGGTAGTCCTTGATGAAACCGTAGCCGCCGTGGATCTGAAGGGCCTGGTCGGCGGCGCGCACCGCCGCCTCGCTGGCGAACAGCTTGGCCATGGAGGACTCCTTGGTATTGCGCAGGCCCTGGTCCAGCATCCAGCCGGCGCGGTAGGTGAGCAGCCGGGCGGCGTCGATCTCGGTGGCCATGTCGGCGAGCTTGTTCTGGATGGACTGAAACTCCGAGATGGGGCGGCCGAACTGCTTGCGCTGTTTGGAGTACCTCAGGGCGGCTTCGTAGGCCCCCTGGGCCATACCGATGGCCATAGCGGCAACCGAGACGCGGCCGCCGTCGAGGATCTTGAGGGAGTCGACGAACCCCTCGCCCTGCTTGCCAAGAAGGTGGCAGGAGGGCAGGCGGCAGTCGGTGAAGATCACCTCGCCGGTGTCGCTGGCGCGCAGGCCGAGCTTGTTTTCCTTGCGTCCGGGGCGGAACCCGGGGGCGCCCTTGGGGATGATGAAGGCCGAGATGCCGCGGTGGCCCAGAGCCCGCTCGGTGGAGGCCATGGCGACGCAGACGTCGGCGTGGTGGGCATTGGTGGTGAAGGTCTTGGAGCCGTTGAGTATCCAGCCGTCCCCCTCGCGGCGGGCGACGGTGCGGGTGCCGGCGGCATCGCTGCCGGCCTCGGGCTCGGTCAGCGACCAGCAGCCCAGCCACTCGCCGGTTGCCAGCTTGGGCACCCAGGCGCGCTGCTGCTCCGGGCTGCCGCACCTATAGATATGGTTGGTGCAGAGGGAGGTGTGGGCGGCGACGATGATCCCCAGCGAGCCGTCCACCCGCGAGAGCTCCTCGATGGCGATGCAGTACTCGATGTAACCCAGGCCGGCGCCCCCCAGCTCTTCCGGGAAGATGGTCCCCATCAGGCCGAGGTGCGCCAGTTGGGGCAGGATCTCGGCCGGGAAGATCTGCTCCTCGTCCCAGCGGCTGACGTGGGGGGCGATCTCGGCTTCGGCGAACTCGCGGACGGTGCGCCTGAGCTGGTGCTGTTCCGGCGTGTAATCGAATTCCATGCCCGCGTCTCCAATGATAACAGTAAGATCGGCGGGGGCCGGGGTAGGGATGACGGGCCGGAGTGGCCGTAGGCCACCCCGGCGAAGCGTGGGCTGAAGCCTGGCTGATGCCTGGCTGAAGCCCACGCCCTGGAGTTTGTACCGCTTGGCTGCCGCGACAGGCAGGAATGCCTGTCCCACCGCCGCCACGCCCGAGCCCACGATCCACAACCCACAACCGGAGCGGCCGCAGGCCGCTCCCGGCTGTGCCGGGAGGCTGGAGGCGCAACAGATCTCTCGCTTCGCTCGGGATGACAGGAGGCGGCTTCGATGGCGCAGTCGCTGGCTAGCCGGCCGGCTGACCCGAACCCGACTCCCCTTCCGGCGGCTGGCCCACAATCGAGGACAGCACCTGGCCGTACAGCGCTGCCTTCTTGGTCGACTTGCGCTTGGGGGCCACCTTGCCCTGGTGGTAGGGGTGCTCGTTGTAGCAGGTGCGGCAGTGCACTTTGGCGGGCTCTCGGTTCACCAGCGACACAATGGCGTGGTTGGTGAGCAGCTTGCAGCGGCTGCAATAGTCGTCGAGGATGTCGCCCAGGCGCAGCTCGTCAGCCATGCGATCTACTCGTGGCGATCGCCGTCATTATCGCACAACAGCACTTTGAGGATACCTTTTTGTTGGGCCCGGCGGAAGGCGGCCGGAGCCTGCTCCAGGGGGAAAACGGCGGAGATCATGTCCCCCACCTGGACGCGGCCGGAGGCCAGCAGTTCGAGGGCCGGCTCAAAGCGGCCGCAGCGGGAACCGACCAGGGTGATCTCGTTGACGATGACCGGGGCGGCGTCGATCCGGACCCGGCCGTGGACAGTGGATTTGAGAATGACGGTTCCCTGGGGCCGGGTCATGGCCACGGCGGCCGGGAGGCCTTCCGGGGAGCCGGTGGCGTCTACGGTGTAGTCGTAGGCAGCGGCCGGCAGCGCCGCGCCCCGCAGCTCGCCAACCACGCCCGCCTTCTCGGCGATGCGGAGCTTGTGCCGGTGGCGGCCGAAGAGGTGAACCCTGGCGCCGCGCGCTTGCAGGACCTGGGCCGCCAGCAGGCCCAGCTTGCCATCGCCCAGCACCGCCACGGCGGCCCGCGGCGGGATGGCGACCTGGTCGAGGATTTCACAGGCGGCGGCCAGGGGCTCGACAAAGACCGCGTGCCGCAGCGGGATGGAATCCGGCGCCAGGTGCAGGTTGCGCTCCGGCAGCGTCAGGAATTCGGCGAAAGCCCCCGGGTGCCGGATAATGCCGAGCACCGTTCGGCGGGGACAGTGCCGGGGGAGGCCGCCGCGGCACCAGGCGCAGCGGCCGCAGTTCAGGTTGATCTCGCCGACCACCCGGCGCCCCAGCAGCCGCGCGGAGCCGGCCACCACCTGGCCCACGAACTCGTGGCCGGGGGTGCCCTGAAACCCGTAGTAGCCCCGCAACAGCTCGATATCAGTATTACAAATGCCGGCGTAGAGCAGCCGGATCCGCGCGAAGCCGGGCCGCAGCCGGGGCTGCGGAACGCGGCGCAGGCTCACGCCGCGGCGCTCCAGGTGAACGGCCAGCATCGCCGTTCAGGGTATCATGGGCTGATATGCCCGGCGAGCTGGTCTGCTTTCGCGAGGCGTGCCGCAAGCGGTTTGCGATCACCGACCTGATCTACGCCTGCCCGACCTGCGGCTCGCTGCTGGAGGCGCGCTACGAGCTGGGGATCTTGGACGCCGCGGCGCTGCGGCGGCTGTGGCGCGAGCGCCGGCTCAGTCCGGACTCTCTGGACCAGAGCGGCGTGTGGCGCTTTCGGGAGATGCTTCCCTTCCTCGAGGACTACTCCGGCGTGGTCAGCCTCCGCGAGGGCAACACCCCATTGCTCCAGGCCCCGGCGGCGGCGGCCTACGGGGGGCTCGAGGCCCTGGCATTCAAGCATCAGGGATACAATCCCTCGGGATCCTTCAAGGACAACGGCATGACGGCCGGCGTGGCCCAGGCGCGGCGGCTGGGTATGGGCACGGTGGCCTGTGTCTCGACCGGCAATACCTCGGCGTCGATGGCGGCCTACGCCGCGGCCGCCGGGCTGAAGGCCGTCATCTTCATCCCGCACGGCAACATCGCCTACGGCAAGCTCGCCCAGGCGCTCGAGTACGGCGCCATCACCTTCCAGGTGGAGGCCAACTTCGACCAGATCCTGGCCCTGGTGCGGGAGTTGGCCGGGCGCGAGGGCATCTACCTGCTGAACTCCATCAACCCGTTTCGCATCGAGGGCCAGAAGACCATCGTGATCGAGATGCTGGAGCAGCGCGGCTGGCGGGCGCCGGACTGGATCGTCCTGCCGGGCGGCAACCTCGGCAACACCTCGGCGTTCGGCAAGGCCTTGCGCGAGCTGCGCCAGGTGGGTCTCATCGATCGGTTGCCGCGGCTGGCGGTGATCCAGGCCGAGGGCGCCGCCCCGTTTCAGGACCTGTACCGCCGCGGCCCGGGGGCCGGGCTGCGCGAGGTCGCCCACCCGGAAACCCTGGCCACGGCCATCAAGATCGGAGCGCCGGTCTCCTGGCCCAAGGCCCTGGCGGAGGTCGAGGCCAGCGCAGGGGTGGTGGAGAGCGTCACCGAACAGGAGATCGCCGACGCCAAGGCCGTGATCGGCCGCTGCGGAATCGGGTGCGAGCCGGCCTCAGCCGCCACCCTGGCCGGCATCCGGAAGCTGGCGGCGGCCGGGGTGATGGGCCGCGACGCTGACGTGGTGGCGGTGCTCACCGGGCACCTGCTCAAGGACCCCGACTACATCTACCGGTATCACACCTCTCAGCTCGACGATCCCGGCGGCCGGCGGCTGGCCTCCACCTTCGGCAACCAGCCGGTGGTGGTTCCCAACGACGCGGACCGCATCGCCCAGCTGCTGCGCCAGCGATAGGGCCATCGAATCAAACCTGGCGATCGACTTCCCACATTAGCGTTGAAAATCCAAGTACCCGGACGGGAGATTTAGTTCAACCCCGACTCTGTCGCGGCTGACGCGCGACAGGAATCCTTGATTTGTTAGGCCGCCTCCGTGCTTCGGGGAGTTCGCGCTCGTCACCCGGTAGCGGTGGTACGTCAGGCACTCGGCTCAGAATACGGTCGAACCCTGCGGGGTCCGCCTGTCGCGCCCGTTGTTCCAGGTATTCCTCAGTCAACAACGCCGACATCTTCTCCGCCACTGCCGTGGCGATGAACTGGTTGATCGATATTGAGTCCTTGGCAGCCACCTCCCGCACCATGCGGTGCAGTGATTCCGGCAGCCGTAAGCTTAACATGCTCATGAAGCCTCCTCCAATTGTCGCAGGAATCGACCAGGTCTCACGAGTTTCACCCCAAAGCGGCCTGTACCGACAAAATCCGCGATGTTGTGGGTCACGATGTAGTCGCAGCCCGCCGCAACCGCCAGTTCCAAAACGAAATCGTCGTTGGGGTCGCGCAATGTGGGACGCCACAAGAAATGGATCCGCTGCCGCCTGCCCACCGCGCATAGAGAGTCGACCAAGGTGACCGCCTCAGTAGGATGCAGCCCAAGAGCGGCGGCATGCCTCGTCAACACAGCCTCATACTCGAGCGCCAAAGGGACTGAGATCGCGATCTCGAATGCTCCCACACGGAGCAACTCAAGCAGCCCAAAGGAAGCCCCTCGCCGGGAGCGCAAGGCGGCTACCAGCACGCTGGTGTCGAGAACAACGAGCCAAGCCATACAGTATCATATACGATACCATTCAGAGTCTTCAACTGCCGGCAAGGTGGAGACGAGGGGAGACGCGGCCTAACGCATCCTGAGTTCAGGGCGCGCCGCACAGCTGAAACGAGCCATAGTACACGTGGCACGTCGGCCGGGACGAATCGTTAGCGGCCGGACCACTCGACGATCACCTGAGACAGCCCAAGATGAGCAGGCCCGTCAGAATTCCTACGATGAACATCCCGCCCCAGACGTGCGCAGCCGCGACTGAGCTAGAATCGGTGAAATGCCCCTCCCCGCTGGGACGCGTCTGGGCGACTACGAGATCCTTGCCCTGCTGGGCGCGGGAGGCATGGGGGAGGTCTACCGCGCCCGCGACGCCCACCTGGACCGTCACATCGCCCTCAAGCTCCTGCCGGCCGGGCGCGCTGCTGACGCCGAGCGGGTGCGCCGCTTCCAGCAGGAGGCGCGCGCCGCCTCCGCCCTGAACCACCCCCATATCATCTCGATCTACGACACCGGCGAAGCCAAGGGCTTTCACTTTATCGCCATGGAGCTGGTGGAGGGTGTTTCGCCCGCCGCCTGGGTGGAACGCGAGAAGCCGGAGCTGCGCCGCATCCTCGAAGTCCTCACCCAGGTGGCGGATGCGCTGGCCGCGGCTCACCAGGCCGGCATCGTCCACCGCGACATCAAGCCCGCCAACATTCTCGTGACGCCGCAGGGCTACGCCAAGGTGCTCGACTTCGGCCTGGCCAAGCTGGTGGAAACCCGCGCCGCTGGCGCGGAAACCCAAAGCGCCGGCCGCGCGCTGAGCCAGAGCGGGGTGATTCTCGGCACGGTGGCCTACATGTCGCCGGAACAGGCGCTGGGCCGGCCGGTGGACGGCCGCAGCGATGTCTTCTCCCTGGGCGCGGTGCTCTACGAGATGGTCACGGGCCGCCGCGCCTTCACCGGCTCGGGCGAGATTGACATCTTGCATGCCGTCATCCACAGCGCGCCCTCCGAGCGTCTGGAGCCGGTCGAGTTGCAGTGGATCGCGGACAAGGCGCTGGCGAAGGACGCCGGCGAACGGTATCAGTCAATGGCGGAGTGCGCCGCCGACTTGCGCCGGCTGCGGCGGCGGCTCGAGTCCACGCCCGCCGGTTCCACCACCACTTCCGAGCGACCACCTACCGAGCCGCGGGGAGTGGTGCGTCCCTGGCTCTGGGCCGCGGCGGGCGCCGTGGCGGCCGGCGCCACTTGGTTTGTCCCCGGCCTCCGCGAGCGCCTGGCCCCCAGCGAGCCCTTCCTGCGCCCCGAGGCCACCCTCACCCAGCTCACCAGCTACGGAGGCACGGAGCGGGCCGCCGCCATTTCCCCCGACGGAAAGTACTTCGCGTTTGTCTCCGAGAAAGGCGGATCGCCCGACATCTGGGTACGCCAGGTTTCGGGCGGCGAGCCCGTGCAGCTCACCCGCGATGAGGCGATCGAATCCGATTTGGTCTACGCGCCCGACGGCGAGTCCATCTATTATTTCGCGCAGGGCGCCATCTGGCGCATCCCACCCCTGGGCGGAACCTCCCGCCGGGTGGTTCCCAAGGGCCGCTTTCCAGCGCCCTCGCCTGACGGGAAGCAGTTGGCTTACTTACGTGACCCCACGGGAGAGAGGATCGTTTCGTGGGATCAAGGAACCATCGAAACCGCCAACGTCGACGGCGCGGCTCCCCGCCCGATTCATGAGGCTCGAGGGATCGGCAACCTTAGTTGGTCGCCGGATGGGCGGTGGCTGGCGTTTACCGAAGGGCAGCTCTTCGACGCTCGTCGTCTGTATGTTCTCGACGTACAGACCGGCAACAAGCGTCAGCTCACTCGCGTTCCTTCAGGCTCCATCGCCACTCAGGCTTGGCTGCCCGATAGCCGGCGCTTACTCGTTTCAGTTCAGTACGGCATCTCCGCGCTCGCGGCCTACGACCTCGCCATCGTCTCCATCGACGGCAAGCCGCCACGCCGCTTGACCCTCAACGGCGCCGCGAGCCTCGTGTCTCCTGGTGTCTCGGCAAGTGGCTGGCGTCTGCTGGCCACGATGCAAACTACCGAGCGCGAGATCTGGAAGGTTCCGCTCGGAGCGGACCCGCAAGCCAATGGGGCCGCCGCCACCCGTCTCCTGGATAGCTCATGGGACCCCATGTGGACCCACGTGTCTCACGATGGTTCCACGCTGCTGTTGAACACTCCCTTCAGCGGCCACCGCAACCTGTGGACCATGCGGCTGGACTCGGGCGCGCCGCGTCAAGTCACGTCGCTGGCGGGCAATCTGTTCACCCATGCGTCGCTCTCGCCGGACGCCAACCGGGTGGCCTATGTTTCGTTGCAGTCCCGGAGTGCCGATATCTGGACAGCCAACGCCGACGGCTCCAACCCGCGCCAGGTCACTGCAAATCATCCCGGGCAGGATTTTTGGCCGACCTGGTCGCCGGACGGCAAATGGATCGCCTTCGGCTCCACACGGGACGGGCCTCCGCAGATCTGGAAGGTGCCCTCTACCGGCGGACCGCCGCTGCGCATCAGCGAGCGGGGTGGACGGGTCGACTGGTCCCCCGTGGACAATCGCGTGATCTACTTTGATTGGGAGGCCAACCGGGTCGAGATTGCCGAGGCTGACAGCGGCAAGATTCTGTTGCAGGTTCCTCTTTCCGGCGGCGCCGCTGCACTTCCCATCTGGAGCCCGGACGCCCGGCAGTTCTCGGTGGTGCGCAGCGATGGCTACCGCAAGGATTCCATCTGGATCTTCGACGCCCAGACCGGTCTGGGAAAGCTGGCCGCCCAGTTCCCGGGGCGCTTCCACATGCGTTTCCGCGCCGGGTGGAGCAAGGATCAAAGGTCCCTGATCGTCAACCGCTTCGAAACCGTGTCCCACATCGTGCTGCTCGAAAACTTCTGACCCCATGCACCACTACTACGCCGTCGACTTCACGGTCGCCTGCTTTATCATCAAGGGCGGGCAGGTGCTGCTGGTTTACCATAGCCAGATCCAAAAGTGGCTCCCGATCGGCGGCCACATCGACCCCGGCGAGGATCCCGACCAGGCGCTCTGGCGCGAGATCGGCGAGGAGTGCGGGTTGGATGTCGAGATCCTGGGCCAGCGGGCGCCGATCGACGATCCGACCGTGCGGGTGCTCTACACGCCGGCCCACGTTAACATCCACCGGATTACCGATACCCACAGCCATGTGGTGAACATCTACCATGCGCGGTGGGTGCGGGGGGAGCCGGTCCTGGCCCCCGGCGAGCATCAGCACATCCGGTGGTTCAGCAGGGAGGAGTTGCGGAATCCCCAGTACGGGATCAAGCCCGACGTGCTGTGGTACGCGCTCGAGGCCCTCGACCGGGTCCAGGAGTGGGGCAGCGCCTCGTAGCGGCCCACGCGGTCACGCCGGCAGAACTGTTCCAGCCGGTGGTCGCCGCCGGCCGCCTGCTCGACGGTGAGCCATACGCCGGCCGCCGCCGGGCGCGTGGAGACCCGAAAGCTCCGGGCTGCGGAGCCGTGCTGCGGGCTCAGCTGGGCGTCTTCTCCGGCGACCATCACCAGCCGGCCGTCGTCGAGGGGGGCGATGAGAAAGGCGGCGGGTTCGTGGCCGGAGAGCACCAGGTTCTGGAGAATCTCCAGCAAGCCCAACATCAGCGAGAAGGCCGTCGAGGACGCGTCAGGCCGGCAGGAGTCGAGGATCGGGAGGGGCCTCTCGCTGTGGGCGCGTGAACCCGCCGTCGCGCGGTTCAGGGATCCCGACAGAGTCGGGTGTGGGATGAGGCCACGGGGCGCGTCCATGTGCTGCTTATCGGACGGCGTCGCGGAGTCTTGAGGAAACTTGTCGGGCGACCGGACGTCGTTCAGAACAGGTGCTGGCCGCTCTGAATCACCCCAATATCGCCGCCATCTACGGCCTGGAGCAAGCGGGCGACACCCCCTACCTGGTGCTGGAGTACGTGCCCGGGGAGACGCTGCGCGGACCCCTGGCGGTCGAGGAGGCGCTCGGGCTCGCCCGACAGATGGCCGCGGCCCTGGAGGCGGCGCACGACAAAGCGATCATGCACCGCGACCTGAAGCCCGCCAACGTGAAGGTCACGCCGGAAGGCAAGCTGAAGGTGCTCGACTTCGGGCTGGCCAAGGCGTTTGCCGGGGAGGCGCCGGCCGGCGACTTGTCCCGGTCGCCCACCCTGTCGGCCGACCCGACGCGCGCCGGCACGATCCTGGGCACACCGGCCTACATGAGCCCCGAGCAGGCCCGCGGCCGGAAGCTCGACAAGCGCACCGACATC